>Ga0075424_100002028_pt1 | contig 18252 bp, 16 predicted proteins | sample SoiMethybrSBSTD3_FD_75301 | JGI IMG/M metagenome (GOLD analysis project Ga0075424, IMG submission 75301) | Bulk soil microbial communities from a Populus tree surrounding site in Tennessee, USA - Soil MetaG P. TD hybrid SBSTD3 | ecosystem: Environmental > Terrestrial > Soil > Tree plantation...
GCGCCCATACCCTGGTGCAGGTTTACGGCGGTTCCCAGACCGTGCCGATCAAGGACACCGTCGTCCGTCCCTCGGACGCCTGCGGCACCCCAACCACCACACGCTGATTTGGGAGACACCGCAAGATTGTGCAAGAACTCCGAAAAAACTGATGCTACCTTCGTTAATGCGCGCGAGCGAGTCGCCCGCAACCGGTCGGCGAATGGCGTCCGAACGGGGTTAATGCGACAACATCAGGTTTTCGAAAGGAGTTTGTGTATGCGCACGATGCTGCTTTCCGTCTTCGCCTTCTTCCTCACCCTTTCCGCTGCCAGCGCCGGTCAGCTCTGGACCGCGACCGGCTCCTCGGCAACCATCGATCCCGCCGTGATCGGAATCGCCACCATCGGCAACAGCTCCGTGGGTTATGCGGCGTCAAGCAGCTCGACCACACCGATCACTGTACGGTACAACGTGACTCTGGATGACACGACCGCCCCGACCTGGTCGACCCTCGAGATCCTGGCGAACAACGCCAACGTCGCCAATGGCGTTTTTGCCACGCTGTACGGAGTAAACCGGTCGAACGGGACTGTCACCCTGATCGCCAGCGTCGGCTCGACGGCCAGCTCCAGCACCCAGGCGTACACGGGCGCGATCGGCACTTCCACGACCTTCGATTTCACCAACAACTACTACGTGGTGAAAGCTACCCTTTCGCGGTCATCCTCCTCGGCGTTCCCCATCCTGCAAGGTGTGCGCCTCTACTAGACCCAATTGGACCAGTCTCCCAGCGGCGGTCCAATGGACCGCCGCTCCACGGAATCAACGGGGAATCAATTCATAAAGTCCTGCTGCGGCTGCTGGGGGCCACAGCCACTGCTGGTCACGCACACCCAGATGCAATGCAGGTGATCGCACCCGGAGCTCGACTGATAGGGGTCCGTACTGTTCGGATCGCAGTGACAGGACTGGTAGGGGCACTGGCCCACCGGGCAGACCCGAACCGTCGCGGCCGGCACCGCGAGTTGGCGCCGGGTGAGCTCATCCCCTTTGAGCACTGCCGGTGATACTCCCGCGAGGAAGTTCGAGGAGGCCGGCAGCACGGTGTCCGGCTGGCCGTCGCCATTGGTGTCGATCTTGACGCCGGCCGGATACTGCGGCGCCTTGACGTACGCCCAGACCGAACGACTGCCCGGGCCGAGCTCGATGCGGCGGGTCACCTCGCGCCGGCCGCTTTTGTCGCCGTTGACCGGCGTGAACGCGGCCCTGACGTTGAGAGCCAGCGGCGCCGAATAGGTTCCCCCCAGCGCCTCGGTCCGGAAGATGCGCATCGTCGTGATCGGCTGCTCGCCGGCCAGGTTCACCGTGACGTCATAGTTGCCGCAGCTCGTCTCGATCGGCTTGACGCTCACCAGCGAGAGCGCCAGCAACTGGATGCGGGTCGTCGCCTCCCCCTTGGCGTTGAACACCGCGTCGTCGAGCCGGCGCACGGCGGTGTCGATGCCGCCGAGGCTGTTGGCCGGGGCCGACGCGAAAGGCGCGCCCTTGAAGACGACTTTTCCGGTGAAGGGCTGTGAGCCCTCACAGAAAAAGCCCGCAGGGATGGGCTGGTCGGCGAAGCTCGTCTGGGCGAACCCCGCGACCGTCATCCACAAATCAACTCCGCTGTGGATGACGTCCGCTCCGAAGGCAGGTACGCCGCCGATGAGAACAACGATCATGGCGCCAAGTACGGCAGAACGAATCAAAGGCCTCGAAATCTGCATCCTTCGCTCCTTTCAAGGGAACGAGGCTCGCGGGCGCGCCCAGGATTGGGAGAGCCCGCGAGCCAACCCCTATAGGAACAGTGCGCCGAGAAGGCCGCAGGGAGACCGATTCATTCCTACGGCGCGACGTGATGAGGGGCCCAACGGCTAAGTCGGCCAATATGATTTCATTCCCGGGCGGACCGCAGCTTCGCGAGCAGGCCCGGCTCCACCCGCGCCTTGACGGTGCGGCGGTCGAGCCCGAGGCGGCGGGCAGACTCCTGGTAGCTGCCCGTCTCGGCATAGACGAGCGTGCAGTAGCGGCCCAGCACCTCGTCGGCCGAGAGCCGGCCGGCGAGGATCTCTTCCGCCACGGCCCGGCGCGGGTCTTCGGCTGAGACCCGGGCGGCAGGGAGATATTCGCTACGAATCAGGATATTGCTCACGCATTGCGCCAGCTCCCGAACGTTGCCGGGCCACGGATAGTCGCGCCCGAGCCGGCGGTCGATCCAGTCCACGACCTCCCTCGCCAGCTCGGGCGCCAGCTCCTCTCCCACCTGCCGCTCGGCGAGGAACAGGACGAGATCCGAGATCTCTCGCGGCGATTCGCGGACGCGCTCGGCCAGCGACGGCGTCTGGATGCGGTCGGCGCAGAGCCGGTAATAGAGATCTTCCCGAAAGCGGCCGGCGCTCATCTCGGCGTCCAGGTCGCGATTGGTCGCCGCCACCACCTTGCCTCGGAAGCGCCGCTCCTTGGTGTCGCCCAGGCGCTGGAACGTCCGCGTTTCGAGGACTCGCAGCAGCTTGATTTGAATGGCGGAATCCACCTCGCCGATCTCGTCGAGGAAAACCGTGCCGAGAGGCGGGCAGACCTCGAACCATCCCGTACGGTCGCCGACGGCGCCGGTGAAAGCGCCGCGGCGATGGCCGAAGAGCTCCGATTCGATCAGCGTCGGAGAGAGAGCGGAGAGATTGAGGGGGAAGAAAGACTCCTCGGGGCGCTCCCCGAAGCTGCGCGTTTCCGGATCGAAGGGCAGATAGCGCGACAGCGCGATCGAGCGCGCCACCAGCTCCTTGCCAGTACCCGAAGGGCCGGTGACGAGCGTAGTGACGTCGCCGAGCCGTTGATAGAGAGCCCGCAGATAGCGCCGCAGATCATGGGTGAAGATCGACTGCCAGACCTGGGCGCGCAACCGTGCCGCCGGCATGGAGCCGCCCACGATCGAGTGGAACGTGGAGTGAAAGGCGCGGCGAATCTGGAAGCAACAGGCGAAAAGATGGGCCGGATCGGGACGGGGCCGGCGGCGGCCGGCGGCCGGCGCCAAGAACCGCTCGCAATCGGCAGCGAATTCAGCGTAGAAGGCGAAATTTGGCCGGCGGCCTGCCGCCGCGAGAACCGCAAAGAGCCGAGCCTGATACCGGTAGTAGAGGAGATAGAGCACGACGTCCTGATAAAGCTCCAGCTCCTCCGCCGTGGCGCGCCCTCCGCTCGCCAGCCGCCCCCGCAGCTCCTCGGCAAGAGCCTCCGCCCGCGCCGCGATTCGCGCCTCATTGGGATTCTCCCCCGCGGAATCGCCTCGCGAATGCCAGACCGCGTCAAAAGGCAGATGCTCGGCGCCCAGCGCCCGCCGTTCCCACTCGATCCGCTCCGCCAGGAAGGGGCTGACGTAGATGAGATGCGCCACCGCCGTGGCAAAGTCGCGTTCGGAATCGCTCAGCAGGGCCATGTACAGGGAATGTACAGCGGCCGGCAGGCAAGGTCAAAAGCCTGGCACAGGAAGGCGGGATTCTTGCCCCGCGCTCAGCTCGGGTTACCCTGCTCGGAGGATTGGATGATCACATGCCCTCCCTCCGCGACTTGGATGTGGAGATCGTGTCCATCCAGCAAAGACATTCCCACCAAGGGCACTGAGGCCACGGAATCGACCTCGACATGCCGCTCCTCACCGGCCCAGAACACTGTCACGCCATGGATGTCAAACAACTCCTCGCTGCCATTGGCCAAAAGGGCTCGGCCCCGACTGAGACGGGTGAGCTCGAGTGCACTTACCAAAGGAGGAGGCAGCGTAAGAAAGCCATTGAAGCCTGTGTCGATGATGGCATTGATCTCATGCTCGTGCCCCGTGGGTCCTTGGACCCGGAGGCGAATGATAGCCTCATGGTCCGCATTCACGGTCCCCGTTATCATGCGTGCCGGCCGATGCGGTGGAGCACCCGCGAGCCGACACGTACGCACCAAATCTCAGCATCCGGGTTTTGGGCGAGGAGGCGTTCCGACGCAGTGAGAGCATTGTCGGCAACGACATAGGTACCACTATCGATATCGATGGCGACGACCTTCCCCCGGTAGGCTGGCTCGACCTGCTGTCGGATCTCTCGTTCGTATAGGGCATCGCCGCGCTGGGCAGTCTCTTCGGCAGAATAGCGGGAAAGCCGAGTCGGCATGAGATCTCTCCTGTTGGCAAAACAGATTCGAATTTCGCGTCGCGGGTATCATACTCGAAAGTGCTGCCCATGCGAAGAGATAAACTGCCGGTCGTCAGGGCTGCGGGGCCGAAGAAAATGAGACCTCTGCGGCTGTCGGAACGCAAACGTCCATGAAGACTTCAGTTCCATGGCAAGACCTCGAAGCCGTCTACGCAGCGCGGATCGGCGATCGCGCGCGTCGGCAGGCGTCTGTTCACGAAGAGCAGGACCTGAAGTTCGCGGCGGGCCGGCTGGCCGAAGGACGGGCGATCGGCGAGTTCCTCGCCGCAAGGTTCAGCGGACCGGTGCGCGTCCTCGACCTCGGTTCCGGCAATGGCGGAGTGGCCTCCGGCGTCGCCAACTTCGCCGGGATGACCGTCGTGGCATTGGATCACCATCTCAACTTCGACCTCCGGTGCCTGTGTTCCGAGACAGGCCTGCACGTCTTGCAGGTGGTCGCCAGCGGCGAAGCGTTGCCTTTTCGAGGGGATGCGTTCACTTCCGTGTTGTGTCTCGAAACGATCGAGCACGTGTCTCGTCCAGCGCTGCTCGGTGCCGAGATCATTCGCGTCCTTCGCGCCGGAGGGCTGTGCATGTTGACCACGCCGCCGCGGTTGAAGTATCTGTTCCGGCGCGATCCGCATTTCGGAATTCCTGGACTGTTGGCGCTCCCAGACCGCTTGCAGAGGCTCGTGGTCACTCGCGTCTTTCGGCGCACAAGCGACCGGGACTACGACGTTCAGCACATTTACTGCTACGCGGGCTCGATCGCCCGATTCTTTCCAGGTCGAAAGATCTTTCAGGGCGTGGGACAGCCACCGTCGAACAAGTTGGCGAAGGTGTTCTGGCAAATTCGCCAGAGATTCTCCTGGGAACGGCTGCTTATCTGGAAGGTCGACGCCTGACCGGTAAGATTTGGCGGGGGCAACCGGTCTGTACTAGCATGCGCGGGCCATGGAACCGACGGTACCTTCAGAGCTATCGCCCATCGACGTCGGCCGCAGCCGGCTTCTTGCCACCTTCCAATCCGATGTTCTTCAGGGGCATTCGCTTCCGTGTACCGCGATTCACCCGGACGACTTCATGCTCCGTTTCTTCATGGGACATCATTGGAACCACCGGGAGACGACCTGGTTCGACTACTTCCGGTCGGGCTGGAGCGCCGCTCGAACCGTCCACCGCCTCTTGACCTGGCACTTTGGCGAGAATGCGCGGTCCATCCGGCTGCTGGATTTTGCGAGCGGCTTCGGGCGGGTGACGCGTTTCCTGGTGCAACACCTGTCGCCGGAACAGATTTGGATCTCCGATATCTTCGAGGAAGGGGTGAAGTTCCAGCGTCAACGATTCGGTGTAGAGGGATTTCAGTCGTCTGCGGAGCCGGATGGCCTCATTTGCAACGAACGCTTTGATTGTATTGTCGCCTCGTCATTTTTCAGCCACCTGCCGTCGGCGACCTTCACCCCTTGGCTCAAGAAGCTCGCCTCTCTCCTTCGGCCCGGTGGCATGTTGATTTTCAGTGTCCATGGTGAAGCTGAGGGCGTTGGGGCGAGAGAAAGTGGCGGTGTGCGCTATCAAGCGACCTCGGAGATCTGTGAGCTCCCCGGCGAAAGCTACGGCACCAGTTGGGTAGACGAGGCTTTCGTGCGGCAAGCAGCGTCAAACGCGGCCCCTGGTTTCGACTGCATGCGCTTTCCGAAAGCTTTGTGGTCCTTTCAAGACGTGTACGTCCTTTGTGAAAAGGCGTCAGCTCGAAAGCCCGCGATCCATGAGCCGCTTGGATACCTCGAGTCGGCCGAGCGTTCGACAGATAGCGCCTTCATCAGCCTGAGCGGCTGGGCAACAGATCCTTATGGGGCCGGAATCGCACGACTGCGAGTCCGGCTGGATGGGACCTTGGTTTACGAAGAACCGGCGGACCTTCGAAGGGACGATGTCGGAGCCTTCTTCGGGCAGCCGGCGCCCTTTCTCGGGGGTTGGGGATGCCAGATTACCCATCCGGTTGGCGGCACCCTGTTGGGCGAGGCTATGATTTCGATCAGTGCTGTCGGCCAGGATGGGACGGACTTTCCAATCCATCTGGGTAGTGTGGAGGGCACGGAGCTTTATGTACGGCTTCGTGCTGTACAGTGGCCGGTCACGGAGCCAGCGGCCGCGGAGAAACGACCCTCAGGATGGCACCGGATCTTGGCCAGGATGCCCTGGCGAGCCGGCTGGCGCGAGCAACGGCGCGCCAGCCCACGATGAGGCTAGAGACTAGTGGTCCACTGCCTGGTTGGCGTTCACGCGGCCGTGGCTGAACAGGTTGTCCGTGCCGGGTTTGCCCAAGTCGTCCGCACTCTGCGACAGGATCGTCTTGAGCTGGCCGGCGTCCAGGGCGCCGCCGTGCTTGCCGTCCACGAGGGCGGCCACCCCGGCCACCGTCGGCGACGCAAAGCTGGTGCCGTCTGCCACCAGGTAGGTGCTGCTGTTGCCGCATACGAACGACGAACAGACCGAGATCATCAGCCCCTGGAGGAACGGGGGCACCACGCAGCCCGGCAGCGGCGGCGCGGCGTTCGGGAAGTCGCCTCCCGGCGCGCCCACCCAGGTGCCCGAGACGCCATGGTTCGAGTAGGACGCAAGGTGATCCTGATTGTCGGTGGCGTAGATGCCCAGGCCGCTTCCCGACTGGGCCGGCACCCAGGTCACGTTACCGTCCTTGTCCATGTCAACGGCGGAGTTGCCCGCGGCAGAGACCACCAGCTTGCCCTGGGAGCCCGCGTAGTTGACCGCCTTGTTGAGGGCCGCCACCAGCGGGCCCGCACCCTTGAGGTTCTTGGGAAAACCGGCGCCGAGGCTCATGTTGAGGACGTCCACGTCCGGCAGGTTGGCGGCATAGACGATGCCGGAGATGATGTCCGAGAACGATCCGGAGCCCACGCAGTTGAGGACCTTCACGGCCACCACGTGGGCATTGGGCGCCACGGCGGCGATGCCGAGGCTGTTCGAGGTGATCAGCCCGGAGACGAAGGAGCCATGGAAGTCCAGGTCGAAGATCGTCCCCTCGTCGAACGGGCCGCAGGGCGAGCTGCCGGGGGTGAGGACGCTGGTGCTGTTGGCGGTGTCGATCTTCCCCGAGAGGTCGATATGGAACGGATCGACGCCGGTGTCGAGGACCGCCACCTTGACGCCGGGCGAGCCGAAGAACCCTTTGGCCCAGGCGCCGGGCGCATCGATCTGCGCCAGGTTCCACTGGCAAGCGTAGAAGAAGGCGCTGGTCGGGGCCGCCGAGGCGGACGCCCCGGAGGAGGACACTGTCTGCACTTGCGCCTGCTGCGCCGTGGGCACCCACTGCACCTGGAAGTCCTGGTCCACGGACTGGACACCGCCGCCATTCTTCAGCTTGCCGGCAAAATCCGGATCGGCCGAGGTGGCCGAGGCGTACCCGATCTCCGGGCGCACCCAGGTCAACGTCCCGCCGGCGGCGGCGACCTTGCCGGAGAGATCCGCCGGCCCCGCGCCGCTGATCTGAATGAGGTAGCTGGAAGCCGGTTGGGCAGCGGCCCCGATGGCCGGGGCGGCCAGGGCCAGAGAGAGCACCACGAGAGCCAAACAAGCCATGTTTCGTCGCATCGTTCCTCCTTTGCTGGGGCGAGCCCCCAGTCGGGCCTGTTGTTCGCCGTGAAGCGGAAACGGCGAGCAAAGCTCGCGAGATTCTACAGTATAGAGGAGGAGGAGCACCCGCCCTCCTGAACAGCTCCGCGCGTTGAAGCGAGTGCTGCCGCCGCACAGTTTGACCCTTCTGCTAGAGAGACGGTATAACGTCTCTATGAAGACTCTCACCGTCACCGAGGCAAGGAAGAACCTGAGTCACTGGCTGGCGGCGGCCGCCGGTGGTGATGACATCGGCATCATCTTGGGAGCCAACGTCATCGCCCTCCGTAAAGTGGACGTGGAATCTACAGACTTTGTATAGCGTGAGTACGGTGCGACTCCAGAGCAGGTCGCCGCTTTGCAGGAAGCCGTAGACAACCGCTATCGCCGGCTCAGGCGCTCGGGGAAGCTCAAGACGGTCCCAGTGGACGAGCTGAGAGGGCTGCTTGAAGAAGCCTCTCTCCCTTGATCCGCGAGTCCTGAAACGGCTGAAAAAGCTCGAAAAAGCAGAGCGCGTCGAATGCTTGCTTGCCCTCGTTGAGTTGGCGGACACTTTAGGTCAGCCTCATCGCCACAGCGGGATTGGCATCCGCAAGCTTGGCGACCGTCTTTTCGAGTGTCGGGGTAACCTGGCCGTGCGTTTCCTTTTTGAAAACCGATCTGAAGATCTCTTTGTCTTTTTCTTGAGTAATCACGCTGAGGTCCAGAACCTGCTCCGCAGCGGCCATCTTGGCTGAAGGCGTCCGACGACGGGGAAGACGCACGACCGTCTGATGTATTCGCCCAGGGAGCCAGTCACCCTCTTGCCCACTGCCCAGGATAATTAGAAGTGGCCGGCTCGACGCCCGCCCGGAGGCGTCGGCATGGGCCGCCAGCGCCTCCGTTCGGTCTCTTAATCGCTAACTAAACCCCGGCGGCCGGTCCGCCGGGAAGGTTACTGGCAGCGCTTGCAATCCGACGGGGTCGAGGTGGGGCAGACGCTGTCGTCCGACCAGCCGCCCCTGCCCGCCGCGTGCCGCAGCTCCAGCGCGCTCAGTTGCAGAACGGTCTCTCTGGAAAGGGTGAGCTTTTTCAGGGTCTCTGTCTTCTTCATGAGCCGTCTCCTCTTGTCAGCCGCCCACACACAGGCTCGGCGGTTGGTATCTAAGAGGTATACGGAGCCCGGAAGCGTTTTGTTATGGCGTTAGGAGTGAGGAATGAATGGCGCGCTCAGCCAGTCGCCGACCGTCTGTAGGGCGAGCGGCGAAAAGGGCTCCTCAAGAACGCCGTAAACCGCGGCAGACCGGTCACAGAGGTCTGCATGAGATGGTTCAGCCCCGGCTCTAACGACCCTTCTTCGTCGCAAGCAGCGACTGTACATCAGCCGCCAGCTCGACACCGTTGAGTTTCTGACCGGGCTTCGAAGAGATCTTCGCGCCTACTTTGAAGCTCTGCCGAACCCGATCGGGTAATGGTGGGGTCGCCGTCCAGGATTTTTCAGGCGCAAAGAGAAGACAGGGGTTAGACACAGGCTGATAAGACGCCAGCATGGGATCGAAGACATTGGCTAGCGACCGGTCGGTCGACCAGAAGTGGGTGACACGTGGATCCTTGGCCAGCGAGGCGCTTTGCCGAACTACCTTGACCACATCCGGCATGTCGGGAGCCATCCAGACAACGTAGACGCGGAGGTTTGGATCGTTGATCTGGTCCATTACATAGCGCTGGACAACCCTCATCGCCATCTTCGAGGAGAAGGATCCCGGGTTGAGCACCAAGAGTATGCGGGTCTTACCGACATCGCCGTTGAAGGCCGACTTCAGTTGAATCCCGTCACCTAGGAGCTTATAGGTGGAGACCTCCCGAGCCGGCCCCGTACTGACGCGGCGCAGCGTAAATGGGATGGGCCTACCGCTCTCCTTCATCGTGCCCCGCACGCTGGCTCCGTCCGGCGACAAACCTCCATCGAACAAAGAGATGACACCGTCCTTGTCTCGTACGGAAAAACTCACGTGAGATCCTTTGACAACCAGGTCGCCGACTTCATGTACACCATCGGCGGTCAGCGGGAACCCGAGCTGGCCTTTGACTAGCCCACCCGCGCGGTTGAAATCCACCACCACGTCGGCCTCTTGTTCCGCAGCCGCGAGCACAATGGCGCCCTCCCAGTGACCGACCAACTTTGCCTCTTGAGCGACGAGGGCAGGGGCGAAAAAGAATCCCACGATCGAGACCAGCAAGGCTACCGTCGTTCTCATCGATCTCTCCTCAGCGTGAAGTTGACATGAGTGATTCGGCTGCCACCGCAAGCAGAGTGTCAGGGGGCGGCGGGCGCCAGAGTGGACGCCAGGTCGCGTAGTCGCGCTTCCACTTCGGCGCGGTCGGCCGCGTCGGGCCGCAGCTCGAGATAATGCTGGAGGTCACGCGAGGCCTCCTGATAGCGGCCGAGATCGCCGTGCGCCACAGCTCGGTTCTGATAAATGTCCGGCTCCTCGGGGGCCAATGAGACCGCTCGGTCGAGATCCGCCAGGCACTCATGCAACTTGCCCTGCTCATAGAGAAGGACGGCGCGGCCGGCAAATGCCGGCCAGAGCGTGGGCTGCAGACTTAGGGCCGAGCTGTAGGCAGCGATCGCCTCACCCAGTCTGCCGAGAGCTTCGAGGGCCTGAGCCCGGACGATCCAAACCATGGGCTGATTTGGCTGAAGGTCCAGGGAGCGGTCATAGGCGGCGATCGCCTCCTCCATGCGGCCGCGTACGCGACAACACTGGCCCAGGTTGGACCACACCTCGAAGTACGGGGGACCGAGCTCGATAGCGCGCCGGTAGTCCTGGAAGGCCTCCTCGAGGCGCCCGAGCTTGAGTAGGAGGTTACCCCGCTCGTTGTAATACTCGGAGTAGTTAGGGTCCATGCGCATTGCCGCCGAGTAGTGCTCGATGGCACGGTCGAAAGATTCGATTTGGGCGTAGACCTGGGCCATGTTGTAGAGCAGGACGGATCTGTGCAGGCGATGTTGTCCGGGGTCGAGATGTTTGTCGAGAAGCTCCCAGCCTTCGCGACAGAGATCGAGCGCTTCTTGGTGGCGCCCCTGGAAGCTGCGGATCATCGCCAAGCCGTTTCGGTTGAACACAAACTGAAAGAAGTGCTCGCTTTCCGGTAGCGCAGCCTTTTGAAGGTAGGTCAGCCCAAGCTCGAGATAGCGTTCGCCAGTGGCGAAGTCTCGCACCGGGAGATAGCGTGCATGAAGCATCCCCATGAGGTAGCAGAGACGAATCCTCATGGCAGCTTCCGAAGCGTCTCCCTGGTCCGTAAGGACATCCTCTTCGGCGATTCGCTGGGCGGTTTCCAAGGCGTTGGTCGCGAGATAACACATAAAGAGCTTGAAGAAGATTCCCCAACGCCCTCCAGCCATGCGGCTACCAGTGCTCTGAAAGAACACTCGTGCCGGCTCGCCATACCGGATGGCGTCCGCATAGAGCCCCAGCGTGTTAAACGCATGGAGCGCCTTGTACTGCCACTCGAAAGTCTTGTCTGGACGCTTGGCGATCTTCCAAAGGCGGATCAACTCTGGGATTTGGCCTGTGCTCATCAAGGTGTCGCTGACTTCCGTTTCGAGCGTTCTCGCGAGCTCCGCGGCCTCGGCCTGATCGAGCTGTTCGAGGCTTCCAGACACCTCGACGCCGAAGGGAAGATCGCGGCGGGGAAGAGCCGGTGAAAAATCTGGCACACAGCCCACCCTGCTCGTAGGTATCAGCAGGAGGTGCAGCCTCGTTCCGGCCCGGCGCATAAGCTCCTGCAAGAAGGTTTGCGTGATGTGGCCGGCACAATCGTAGTCGACGCAGAGGAGGACCCAGGTCTTGCCCACCGTGTCCTCCGAGCACTCTTTGAGCGTGATCATTAAATCGATGAGGCCATGTACGATTCGTAGTGCACGGTCGGCCGGATAGTTGCGAACACGTTCCTCGTTCGAGGCGAGATCAGTCAGGCTCGGGTTACGGATTCCGAGCCTCGGTTTGAGGTCGGGAAGCACATGTACCAGCTCGTAATCGTGCTTGGCGAGCAGGTTGGCGGCCGCAGATTCAAGCGTAGGGAGCAGAACCCGGAAAAGGTCCCGCGTGCCGGCCCAGGGGCCACCTTCATCGAAGTGGCAGCGAAGAGTGAAGAGCGTTGAGTTATCAGGCAGCAACCGGGACAACTCTTTGACCGACAGCGTCCGCGAGGAGTCGGGTGCAGGCACAAGGACTGCTCCGGTGGCATAGAAAGAAGTGTGAGTAGCGTTTCTCACGTGCTCCTCCTCCGGACCAGACTCGCCATCCAGAGAGTCAGTCCGATGACCAAAGGCATCAGGTTGAGGACCCCGACCGCCACGGAATCGATGAACTGATAATGATCGCCGGCGTAGCCTTGTTGCAACGCGAGACGGGCGCCGCCCAAGTAGCGAAAGAGGATTGGCAAGGTGATGAAGAAGAGCGAGAAAAGAGCGACGCCACGGCCTAAGACCCAGAGCACGGAGTACATGCGAATGACTCGCCGCTCCCGCAGAGGGATATGAGTTTGATCGGTCAACTTCGTCGAGCCGACGACGCGCAGGAACAGATTCTTGATGAAGACCTGTGTATCCTTCATCAAATTTTTGCAACCGAAGAAGTTGGTGATCACGTAGTAGAAGTCGGTCCGTACGAAGAGATAACACTGCCAAAGTAGACGGAACAGGTAAATGAAGATCATCGCTCTGACAAACTGCTCGACAGTGGGATCGAGCGTAAGGGCGTTTTTGCTCTGGGCAAAAAGAAGAAGGAAGAGCAGTGCTGCGGAGAAGCTGTCGAGCAACGGACCGGCGAGCACAGGGAGGTACCGCTGCCGACTCGGCACCGCCCAGAGCCCGGTCATATCGGTCTCCGCAACCAGAATCCAAAGGCGGTGGCTGATGCCAATGCGAGACTTGACACCCTGGGCTCTCGCCGCGAGCAGGTGAGCGAACTCGTGCAAAAAAATCGTCCCATACGCGAGGAGGCTCAGGCCGACGATCTTGGCCGTCCGATGCTCGGAGAAGACGAGGCTGCTGCGGCCAGGAATCAGCGATGGCTGGACGACCGCGACGACGAGCGCCGCAACGATGGTTGTAAGGTAGAGGGCCATCGGGAAGGAACCGAAGAAACGCTTTGCGACGGACACCGGAATTTGTTCGAAGTGATAGCGAACGCCACCATTGGCACGGCTGTCCGCTCTCTGCGGAAGGGGCTCGTCGGCGGTACTGCACCCGCGCCGCCGAACGAAGCCGCGCTGCTCCAGACACTGTAGGAGATCGTCGATATCCGGCTCGACCCCATGAGCCCGAACAAATTCCGCTTGAGCTTCGCCGACGGTTTTTCCGTGCGACAGGTTGTCAAGAATCTCGACCGCCTCCGTCGGCAGAGAGAGGAAGGCATTCGCAACGGGCAACCCGATAACGATCTCCTCTCCTTCTTTTTGCCGGGTAAAGGCTCGGACTTCAATCAGGTCGGACTTGGCGTAGGACACGATCACGGCCCCCCATAAGCGGCCGCCGGGTTAGGACCCGACGGCCAAGTCTCGGCGTAGGCGGCGAACGAGGCCGCGTAAAAGAGAACAAGCTTGAAGCAGAGGTCAACCGATCCAGATAGTGCCATCACTGGAGCAGCAGTAACCCCAGCCGCCTCCCAGATCGCACCAGTCTGGGCAGCAACAGTCGCAGGCGTACATTGCCGCGGTCGTTTTCAACGTCTCTACCTCACGAACAACGAATCGCTTCATGTTGACACTCCTTTCACAGTCCGGTGCGACCATCGCAACGGATAGGTTTGTTGACCGATTACCAGAAACCTCTTAGCCCTTTGACTGGGCTCTATTGGTCTTCATATAGATAGGGTGCTATAATTCTCTAAAGCGGGACACGCAGGCAAACTCGGCTGGAAGGCTTGAAAACAGGCTAACTTTCCATGCGAGGTTCAAGTGGAAGCGATCTGCAGCAAAACTTTTTGGGGCTCGAAGAGCTCGGTTTTCAGCCTCCCGGCCAGAAGGCTTCTAGTGTCGAGCAGACCACGCCGGTCGAACAAAAGACTTTTTGGATGTTCAGCTCAAGCGAGGAGCCCGCTTCGTTGAAGCTGTCGGGAACGATCCCATCTGAAGAGTTGCTCGACCGGAGCTTCGACTACGAAGTAGCTGCTCACCCCCGCCCCCGCCTCCCCGCCATGTCCACCGCCACCGCGGCGACGAGGATGCCGCCTTTCAGGATCGGCTGCCAGAACGCTTCGGTGTTGAGCAGGCTCATGCCGTTGTCGAGCGAAGCCATGACCAGAGCGCCCAGAAGGGCTCCCCAGACGGTACCCTGGCCGCCGAGGAGAGAGGTGCCGCCGATCACGGCGGCGGCGATGGCGTCGAGCTCCATGAGCTGGCCGGCGTTGGGTGTCGCGGCTCCCACCCGCGCCGTGAGGACCACGCCGGCCGCTCCGGCCAGCAGGCCCATCAGCGTGAAGACTCCGACCAGGTGGCCTTCGATGGCGATACCGGAGTAGAAGGCCGCTTCGCGGTTGCCGCCGATCGCGTAGAGATGACGCCCGAACGGAGTGTGATGGGCGACGGTGGAGAGCACGGTCGCGAGAGCCAGGACCACCAGGACCGGCACCGGGACGCCCGCATAGGCGTTCATCAGCGCGACGGCGCCGATCGCGAGGACGGCCAATCCCAGGCGTCCCAGGCGTCTCCGGCCCTGGGCACGCGATGCGGTGAACGCCAACGCGGCGGCGACCACCGCGGCCACGATCCAGCCCGCCAGCTTCGGCAGGTACGCCTGACCCAGGAAAAGAAACGGTCGCGGCGGCGAGGTCGAGACGCCGCCGGTGACGCCGAGGAGCGTGCCCTGGAAAACGAGCATCCCGCCCAGAGTGACGATGAAGGGGGGAATCCGCAGCCAGGCGACGAGGCCCCCTTCGAGGGCGCCCAGCGTCGCGCCCACCACGAGCGCCAGCACGATGGCGAGGGCGAGCGGCCATCCCAGCCGGGCGTAGGCGAGGGCTGCGAGGGCTCCGGTCAAGCCGGCCAGGGCGCCAACCGAGAGATCGATCTGGCCCGCCACGATCACCAGCACCATGCCGGTTGCCAGGATCGAGGTCACCGCCATCTGGCGGGCGAGAAGGGAGAGGTTGCGCGGCAGCAGGAAGGTGCCGCCGGTGGCCAGCGAGAAGACCACCCAGATGGCGAGGAGCGCTCCCACCATGGTGAGCGCGCGCCAGTCGAGGGCCAGACGTTTCAACATCTCAGGCCCTGGCGGTGGCGGCGCCCATGACGCGTTCGGGAGTGGCCGCTCCGCCCTCGAAGAGGCCCATCGGCCGTCCCTGGTTCAGTACCAGGACACGGTGAGAGAGGCCGAGGAGCTCGGGCAGCTCGGAGGAGACGAGGACGACTCCGAGCCCACCGGCGACGAGGCGGCCGATCAGGTCATAAATCTCGCTTTTGGCACCGACGTCGATGCCGCGCGTCGGCTCGTCGAGTAGCAGGACGCGGGGCCGGCGCAGCAGCCAGCGGCCGAGGATTACCTTCTGCTGGTTGCCGCCGGAAAGCTGCGCTACCAGCGCTTCGAGGCTCGCCGCTTTCAGCCGCAGGGCAGCGGCCTGGCCGGAGGCCGCCGCTCTGCGTGCTCGATCGTCGATCAGACCACGCCGACTGAAAGCTCGCAACGAGGCGAGAGTCATGTTGTCGAGCACCGAGCCCCGGGCGAATAGACCATAGCGTTTGCGGTCCTCGCCAACCAGGGCGAGGCCGGCCGCGATCGCTTCCCGCGGATTGCGGAACGGCTTTCGCACCGGCCCGCCGGCGACCCGGATCGTCCCCTGGACGGAGCTGCGCGCGGCCCCGAAGAGCGAGGCCAGAAGAGCCGTGCGGCCCGCGCCCATGAGGCCCGCGATCCCCAGAACCTCGCCGGCCCGCACTTCGAACGAGACGCCGTCGACCACCCGGCGGTCCGGGTTCTGGGGGTCCGCAACCGACCAATCTCTGAGACTCAGGAGAATCTCCCCAGACCGCCTCTCAGGACGCGGAAAGGCCTGGCTGAGCTCGCGGCCGACCATGAGGGAGATGACCCGCTCCGGCGTGGTTTCGTCCCGCCGCGCCGTGCCCACGGAGCGGCCGTCGCGCAGCACCGTGATCCGGTCGGCGAGGGCGAAGACCTCGTCCAGGCGGTGGCTGATGTAGATCGCGGCGACGCCCCGCCGGCGCAGATCGCCGAGCAGGCCGAGGAGCCGCAGGGTGTCGGCTTCAGGCAGCGCCGCGGTGGGCTCGTCGAGCACCAGGATGGAGGCGTTCTTGATCAGTGCCTTGGCGATCTCCACCAGTTGCTGCTGGCCGATGCCCAGCTCACGGACCGGAATCTCCACGGGAATCGCGAGCCCCACAAGGTCAAGCGCCCGCCGGGCTTCCTTTTGCACCTCGGCCTCGCGGATCAGCCCAAAGCGGCAAGGCTCACGGCCGAGCAGGAGGTTTTCGGCCACGGAAAGCTCGGGGACAAGGGCAAGCTCCTGGGCGATGAGGGCGATCCCCCGCGCCTCGCTGCCGGGAAGGCCATGGAAATGAACCGTCTCGCCGCGCAGCCGGATCTCCCCGCCGTAGCTACCCGCCGGGTAAACGCCGCAGAGGACTTTGATCAGCGTGCTCTTGCCGGCGCCGTTCTCGCCGCACAGGGCATGGATCTCGCCGGGCGCGAGATCGAACGAGACCCCATCCAGGGCGCGGACGCCCGGAAAGTCCTTGGTGATCGCGCGCAGCTCGAGCAGCGGCACCTTCCCCTTGGGCTTAGCGCTTGAGGACGAGCGCCGGATCTCCCAGCAAAGTGTAGAGCCGGAGCATCTGGCGGTCGCCACCTGCGGCGGCGTAGGCGTTCAGACCCCTCAGCAGACGGTCGCCGAGCCGGCCGCCGCCGGGCGCAGCGAGCTGCGGCAGCAAGTACCCGCCGAAGGCGGTCGCCTGCGTGTTGTAAGAGAGCCACGTCGGACCGAAGACCGCGATGGCCCCGCCGTCTGATCTCATCACCAGCTCCTCCCCCAGCGAGGTCACCGTGGGGTAGGCGAACTGCGAGATGAGGCAGGTGAGGGCGGTAAGCACCGGTAGATGCGGCGCGTTGCCGAGTTGCGCCACGTCCGTAGTCAGCAGCAGACCTTCGGAGTCCAGGCGGTCGAGCCCGCCGTGGCCGACGTAGTTCATCAGCACCTGACCCTGGCGGAGGTCAGCCTGGAGCTGCGTCCGGCTCACCTGGATCTGCGCCGGATCGGCGGTGACGCGGGAGAGCGTGAGCCCTGATGGGAGTGTTCCGGCCAGGACCTGGCTCGCCGCCGGGAAGTCACCGCCCGAATCGGCGTCGTCCGCCGCGAGCAGTACCTGACTCGTCCAGGCGCCTCCCGTATCGCTCTCGTAGGCTGCGACCTTGTTCACGAAAGCCCGCATCTCCGCCGCGGTGAGGGCGGGGATGCGGCCGATGGCCACCGCCGGCACGCCGCCGCCGTCGAAGTCGGTAAACAGGGAATCAGCCGGCACCAGCCCCGTGTCCGTCGACACCAGGAGCGGCGGCACGAGGTTCGAGGAGAGCCCCAGGAGGTTCCGGTAGTCGTAAGTGCCCTTGCCGGCGAGCACCACGTAGCGCGGGGGAGTTGACCACGACTTCACGGCATAGGCCAGGAAGGTCTTGATCGCCGCCGGATCGTAGAGGCCGTTGCCGAAGACGTCCATGACGTCGCCCACGTCCACCACCATCGCGGTGAGCCCCTGGGCGGCCCGCAGGTCGGCCAGGCGCTGCGCTTCGGCTCGCAGCTCGGGCGGGCTGATCACCAGGTAGGCGGCGCCGCGGCTCGGGTTTTTCAGATCGGCCGGAGCGCTCGCGCGCACTCCCGTCGCGTAGAGCGCCGCCCCGGTGGCGGCGACGAAGGGTCCGGCGTCCGGCGCGACGAAGGCGGCGCCCCAGGAGCCCATTCCCTGCGGCTGAATCGTGAGCCCGCTGAGCCGCCGCGGAGCGAGCGGCACGGCCACGTCGTAGACCGCGACGTCGTTGGAGTGGAAACCGGTCAATGCCACCGCGGCGCCGGCCGCGGCGCGGAAGGCGAGGCGGTCGTTCTGGGCCCGGTACAGGCGCGGATAGGTGAGGTCGAAGGAGTCGAGCCAGAAGCCGAGAGCCCCTTCCAGCGCGACGATCTCGATCTGGTTGCCGCCGTCCACCAGGGCGCCCGCTGGCACCGCCACCGTGACCGTGGCGGGATCGGTGCCTCCCCAATCGAGCTCGCCCAGGTCGCGGCCGTTCAACGACAGCTCGGCGCGCTGGGTGGCGGCGAAACCGTAGAGATGGACCGCGAGCGTCCCCGCACCGCCAGCCGGAGCGGGCACGGTGACCGGGAACGTCGCGCGATCGAAGCCCGGGAAGCCGGGGAAGAAGCTCTTCCAGATCCAG
>Ga0075424_100002029_pt1 | contig 18247 bp, 16 predicted proteins | sample SoiMethybrSBSTD3_FD_75301 | JGI IMG/M metagenome (GOLD analysis project Ga0075424, IMG submission 75301) | Bulk soil microbial communities from a Populus tree surrounding site in Tennessee, USA - Soil MetaG P. TD hybrid SBSTD3 | ecosystem: Environmental > Terrestrial > Soil > Tree plantation...
TTCAGTTCGACATGGACGAATGGGTTTGGCATGATTTCTCCTTAGTCAACGTAAGAGGGGGCTCAGGTTCGCGGATATCGCCTCATTTCGCCATGCTTTACGCGGCTTGACCCGTCATGGCGGACAAGAGGGCACGATCCTGTTCGGTCGCTCTGCGCAACAACGCGAGGAGATCTTCTTCCAGTCTGACGAATTTCGCGAACGCATCCACGATCTTTGGATCTGCCATCTTCACGGGGTTATGTCTCGCCATTGGCAGATCGCGGTACCCAGCCATGTTGTTCGCCGTGGACTGCAAATGTGTTGCGATGCGTCGAAATTCCTGTGCCGATGTCACATAGGCGTAAAGCTCCATTTTGCCGTGTTCGTCCGTGACATCGATGGCTTGCTGGTGCGCCTCGAGATTCTCGACCATGGCAGCGATCAGTTCGGCCAACTTCGCCGGAAGAGCAGACCGGTCAGCGAGTCCCTTGCCACATGTATGTTGCTCGCTCATGGAATTGTGGCAGTTAGATGAAATCTTTAGCCACTGAGTTGGTCGTGAAGTTTGGGGAACCTGAGAAGGTGACCGTGGTGCCCCCGGTTCGCGTCCGTTCTTTGGACGCTAACCTGGGTCCTGACTCAGTGCCCCTAAGGGACGCGTGTGCTCGCTCGGGCGCCAAGCGCCTCATTGGAGGGATGTGCTCTTTCCCAGGCGCGCATGTTTCTGCGTGACTGGTCGAAGATACGGATGTAATTCTCCTTCGTTACCTTGCGTGTTATCCCCGCGCCCAGTTCTTTCCACAGTGGATCCCACGCCGCATAGCTTCGCCTTACGAGATCCCAATCTGCTGTGGCCCCCTGGTCGCTCCCGTATAGAAAACGATCGGGATATTTCCGGATCAGGTCGGCGGTCGCCTTCAGGTGTTGAGGATTGTCAATGATGTAAGGAGCCACCACCGGCCCCCAGGACATATCGATGTAAACGTGTTTGAAGTCAGGGTCCGCGAGCAGTTCGTCCAGGTATTTCCAATGCTCCGGATAGGGCTGCACGTTGCGCCCGTTACCCATGAAATGGGCCCATATCATCGTCACGTTCGGATGTCTCTTCAAAAACGCTTTGAATGCTGCCAGATACTGGGGCTTGGCTGATTCGCCGTTGAAGATCATGTGTGCGCCAGGATCACTCCGAAGCGCAAGGTTGTAAGGCGTATCGTGGTCGCAGTGAACCACCGCTGCTGCCTTCATCTCGCCGATTACATCGAAGATCGCATCAATCGACGGGCTGAACAGGCTGGGTGGGCCGCCCGCAATCTTTTCGGAGAATTCCTGCTTTTTGAAGTGGATCTCGCCGAAGCCGCTCCACACATCGGGATACAGCCGCACCATTTCCTTGATGTAATCTCCCGCGCGCGCATCTTTCAAATTGAAGGCGTTCATCAATGGATCAACGCGGGTGCGGTCCTGTTCTGACAACTCCAAATACTTGTGCGCGACCAGCACGTCCTGAATTGCGTTGTAGTACATAACCTGACCATCGGTTTGTGTGTAATAAACGGGGGCAAAGTCACGATCAATGAGCGGATCATGAGCCACCGTCAAAGCCAGGCTCATCATGGTGCTCCGGCACACGTGAGTGTCCATCATCTTCATGACGTCTGCGATGGGCGGGCCCTCCGCCTTGAAGTCCTGGATATGAAAATGTTCGTCGTTATACAGGCAGGTGGTTGCCTCTTGCGCGGCGAGCTGGTTCGCTGCCAAGAGCGTGCTAAACAGGAAAGCAGTTGTAAACAAAGAATGCAGGATCACTCGCACGATCACACACCTTTCCCTTCAAAGAAATTGTGAGACTTGCATTGTCGGAGACGAGTTGCTTGCAGCAGGAGCCTGCCTGCAACGTTAAGCGAGGGTACTCGGAAGACTTGTCACGTTTTTGTTGAGCAATTGTAAATCTATCGAGATTTCGGAATATTTGGCTGAATGTGCTCTTCGTGATCTTTGTTCAAGGTTTGCGCTCAAAGGCTTTTGACGCGGAGGGCGCGAAGAAAAGCCGCAGAGCTCGCAGAGAAAACCGGATCTGCTTCGGTACGCTGGCATACACCATAAGCCGAGTTGTGGCTGCTCACACAAGCGCCAACAAGACTCATCTGTCCCAAGCAGTTGTGTCTAGCCAGGTGTTAGCATTCCCGGCATGCGTCCCCTCATCCTCTTTCTCGCCGTCATGCTTCCGGCAAGCCAAAGATCGCCCGCCGACCCTCTACAGCACTTGCCCGCGAATATCGAAGTCCTCACCCACTTCGGCGAGCGCGCCGACATTTCTCCGGACAACCAACGCGTTGCTTTCATGGTCAAAAGCTTTGGGGACGCAATGGTTATCGACTTAAAATCGCGTGCGATTCAGTGCCTGACCTGCAGTGTGCCGGCGACAGCTTTTCTGCGTGTCATGCACCTTGTCACTGGAGATTACATTCTGATCGGTCCCGATCATTTTGAAGACATTCGGACTAGCCGCACGCGTGACAACGAGCTTTGGTTTTTGAGTAAAGAACGTGGAGCGAAGCCGGTCAAGTTCGGACAGAAGATGAGCGAAGGCGCGGCCGTTTCAAAAAGAAGTTTGAAGATCGCGTTCACACAGACGGCAGGGCAGGCCTCAGACCTTCCCAAAGAGGCTTCTCGGCTAATCGTTGCCGATGTCGACCTCTCCGGTACACCTCGCCTGACAAATCAGAGAAACGTCTATGAAAGCAAAGATCGCAGCTGCGTTCTTGAAGCGCAGGACTTCTACGACAACGACACGAAGATGACGTTCACCTGTTATGAGCCCGAGGGCCGCGCGTCGGTAATGGGAATTGATTTACAAAGCGGCCAGATCACGAACTTTTCGAAAGCTCCGGGAACGTATAACGAAGTGGAGGGAATCTTTCCCGACGGGCAATACGCAGCAGTCGAGGCCGATCGTCAGTGTGAGGAACTCGGCGGGCAGAGAGGCTCGGGAAATATTGACATCTGGAAACTGCGTCTCGATGGGACAGGAAAGGATTTCACGCGACTTACGCACTTCAACGACTATGAGGGTGGTAAGGCCTCGAACCCTGTGATTTCGACCGACGGGCGCTTCATGGCATTTCAAACCGCGCGCACGACGGATCCCGCAGGCGTGGGATATGGAATCCTGTTGTACTGGTTCAAGCAGTAGAGGCGAGCAAGAAATCGAAGACAAGGTCCGAGTCCCGGTGCGAAACGAACATAGGGAAGGGCACGAGTTCACTCGTGCCAAAACAGGCAAATGTTATGAGCTCTTCAGCGCCTGAGGTGAACTGCTAGAGTGACTGGGGTTTCGCAACCCACGAGGGACTCCACGCTCGTACCCTCGGCCACCATCTCCTCACGTGCCTGCAATACTCCTCGTAGTCTGCGCCGAACTTCTTACGCAGGGTCGGCTCTTCATAGAACACCACGAAGAGATGTACCCCCAACGCGACCGCCGCAACCGCCGCGATCAGTGTGGGATTGGGATGTCCGAAGACGATCCATAGCCCAACCCATCCAGCGGCGAAGCCTACGTACATCGGATTGCGCACGTAGCGGTAAAAGCCAACGACTACAAGTCGCTGCGGCGGAGCGATGGGTGCAGGTGTTCCTCGTCCCGTCCAGCCGAAATCCCAAACACAGCGCAGCGCGACGGCGAATCCCAAAGCGGAGGGAATCGCTCCCAGCCATCGCCAGCGCGCCGTGCCCGCCGTTTCTACTTGAAAGCCCAGCCACCCGGGCAGCAGCCAAAACCACAGGGCGAAGAACGCGGCGCCCACGAGAAGTGACGCCAGCAAAGTCAGCCATTGTGTCCCGCTGTCACCTGCGGGAGCATCGCCAGAATGAGCTTCCGCCATAGGCCCTCCGTCACGCGTATTATTATGCAACGAGTTGTGCACTCCATTCGTCGCCATTCATCAAGGCAGCGCCAGCGAAATAGAGCTGCCAACATTCACCACGTAGCACTTAAGCATTCAGCCCCTGGGTGAGCAAACTCAATGGGAGCCAGATCTGGCTGGGAAACCCGCCCTGTCCGATGGGACATTGTCTTCTTGGTTAATAAAGGGATCTGCCTGCAGGTCAATGAGTTACGTGAAATTCGGGCGTTGCCCCTCACCGCCATCCGGACTAGTGCTTCCGTTATCTGCCGTGACCAAAGTGGGGGTGGCATAGTCAATCCCGGCTATGACCCATTTCCCCCAACCGCACCCTACGCGGCGCGCGGCCCGGGTGCAGCTAGGCGGTTCCGTGCTAGCTGCCATCCGATTCGATGATGGCCAACGCTCTCGAGGCAAACTCTACTCCATCTCAATCACCGGCGGACTGCTCAAACTGGCTAAGCCCTTGGTCCAGGGTGACTTCGTCGAGATCGGCTTTCAGACCAAAGTCGGTACCGTCCTGGGCATGGCGGAGATGCTTTCCCCCACGCGTAAGGCGACTGATGGAACTCTGCAGCCGTTTCGATTCATTGCACTGGGCGATGATGACCATCGCAACCTGCGCATGGCGCTTCAGTCGGTGGCAGATCAGAGTTATCTCGGTACGAGCGCGGGTTTGAAATCGATACCGAAAGCGCTGTTTTAGAGGTCGTTGGATTCGCCAACTTCGTCTGAACTCGTGGCCCCTCGCTATACTTGTGTCTTCCAGACATGAGCACGCGCGAGATCACCACCCATTCGGCCGAGCAGACCATCGCTTTCGGGCGGACCCTCACGCGCCTGCTCGCGCCTCCCAAACTCGTGCTTTTGCGCGGGGACCTGGGCGCCGGTAAAACGACCCTTATTAAAGGAATCGCAACTGCCTTTGAGGCCGCCTCGGAGGAAGACGTTACCAGTCCTACCTTTACGCTGGTGCATGAGTACCGCGGGCCGACCGCCAATCTCTATCATGTTGACCTGTATCGTGTAGACACCCCACGACAACTTGAAACGCTAGGCCTTGACGACCTGATCGCCGACAACAGCATTCTCCTCATAGAATGGGGAGAGAAGTTTCCACGGTTTGTGCACGACCGCGACGTTGAGATTTCTCTCGAGCGCATAAGCGAAAACGAGAGAAGAATTCGAGTCACCAGCCACTGAATTGCCAGCCACTCGAGTGCCCTTCGTGAATTCCAAATACCAAGGAAGAAGCAGCTTCAAGGACCCTCTCCAATGCGTACCACCCTCCACGAATCGCGCACTCAAGCTCACGATGAGCCGCAGTGGGCTTGCACTACCGTACAGCGGGGAACTTGTTGAACGAATTCTGCCCGACATCCAGCGTAAGCTCTTCAAAAATAAGTGAAAATCAGAGTTCGATCAGCCCAGTGTGAGCGGAGTTGCTGTTTCACCACAACGTACAAGTCCTTAGGTGCTCTTTTCCTTGCGGCAAGTAAATCCGATCCTGTGGACGAGCATCTAACGGAACTGTAGCCAAAATCGTCACCTGACATAATTGACAGGTGAGAGATTTTCCGTTCGAGCTAAAGCTTGATGGGGGGAGGAGTGTACCTGTTTTGAACGCTCGTGAAACCAATACGGGGATTCTTGTCTTCTTTAAGGTGAGGGAACGCTTTTCTGTCCGCTTAGCCATCGCCCTGCTCTCTTTTGCCGCGATAGCTGGGGCGCAGATATCGGCGCCTACAAATGCTAATGACGGTTCGACGGAAATCGAAAATGCTTCTTCTCCACAGAAGGCCCAGGATTCTGCCTCGCAGAATGCCACGAAGCCAGGGAGCATCGTAGGAACCATTCTGGATCAAGAAGGGACGGTGGGTGCCGGCGCAGTAGTGCGGCTATCTTCCCAGGACGGGTCTTTCTCCCGCGAAGTGGAGTCCGGGAACAATGGCCAGTTCTCGTTCTCGAATGTTCCTCCTGGTCCCTTCAATATCTCCGTGAGTGCCGAAGGCTTTGGCAACCAGGAGTTCGCCGGAGAATTGGCATCTGGACAAACTTTTCTGGTCCCTGCAATTGTTATTTCCATTGCTACAGTCGTGACGGCTGTGGATGTGAAGGTCTCAGTCGACCCGGTGGAAGTCGCGACCGAGGAGATCAAAATCCAGGAACAGCAGCGCGTTCTCGGCTTTATTCCGAACTTCTATGTTTCGTATAAGCAGGATGCCGCTCCGCTGACGACGAAACTCAAGTTTCAATTGGCATGGAAATCGAGCACCGACCCTATCACCATTGCTGGAACTGCTTTCCTTGCGGGACTTCAGCAAGCTGGTGACCAGTACTCCGAGTTTGGGCAAGGAGCCCAGGGTTACGGCAAGCGTTTCGGTGCGGCGTATGGAGACGTCTTTGTGTCGACCTTCCTCTCTGGCGCGGTATTTCCCTCGATCCTGAAGCAAGATCCGCGTTACTTCTACCAAGGGACGGGGAGCACACAGTCCAGAGTTCTGCACGCAATGGCTAACTCGGTTTGGTGTAAAGGGGACAACGGCCGCTGGCAGGTCAACTACTCCAACATTGCGGGATCTTTCGGGGGAGCGGCCGTTGCTTCAACCTACTACCCGACCAAGAACCAGGTGTCCAACATCTTCTTGAACGGTCTCGTCAGAATGGGCGAAAGTTCGTTGGCCGGTTTTTTCCAGGAGTTCGTTGCTCGGAAACTCACGAAACTGCCGAAGCAACAAGCGGCAGCTTCAGGAACCTCAGAGTCGCCCAATGGCAAAGATGCCGTGCCCTCTCAAAGGCGTTAATTCGCGAGTTCAGAACCCCATCACGTTGTAGCCACAGTCTACATAGATCACTTCCCCAGTAATCCCAGAACTTGCGTCCGAGGCAAGAAAGACGCCGGTGGACCCCACTTCTGCGACATCAACGTTGCGCTGCAAAGGAGCCCTTTCACGGTGGGCTTTAAGCATGTCGCCAAGTCCGGAAATGCCGCGTGCAGCGAGAGTCTTGATGGGGCCCGCCGAGATGGCGTTCACGCGAATTTTCTTTTTACCCAAATCAAAAGCCAGGTAACGGACTGAGCATTCCAGTGCCGCCTTGGCAACAGCCATCACGTTGTAGTGAGGCACGACCTTCTCCGCCCCGTAGTACGTCATAGTGATAATGCTGCCGCCATCCTCCATCAGTGGAGCGGCGGCGCGAGCGACAGCGATAAGCGAGTAGACGCTGACATCGTGGGCGATGCGGAAGCCTTCGCGACTGGTGTTTAGAAACTCGCCTTCCAACTCGGCGGCTGGAGCAAATGCCACGCTGTGGACCAGCACGTGCAGCTTCCCATATTTCTGTTTGAGCCCGTCGAACGTCTGAGCGATGTCTTCATCTTTGGACACATCGCACATGAAGCCTTCGGCGCCTGGAAGAGAGTTGATTAGATCCCGGGCTTCTTCCGCGAGACGCTCGTTCTGGTAAGTGATTGCAAGGTTCATCCCGGCGGCATGCAGACCTTGCGCGATCGACCATGCAATGGAGCGCTTGTTGGCGACTCCGAAGACGACCGCGTTTCGGCCTTCGAGGTGAAAGGACATGACGGGCTCCTGACAAGATTGAACGGGAAAGGATACAGGAAGCCGGCTACTCGCTACTAGTTGCGCGGATCAGCCTGCCGTATCCGAGACCGTGACAATCTCAGGCTCAACCCGCCAGACGGCACTTATGAAGGCAAGAACGTATACCGTACCGATGATGGCAAAGCCTCCGGCGAGGTTCACTTTTTGCGCGATAAATCCCACGATAACGCCGAGCGTGACCTGCAGGAACGTTCCCACAAAATAGAACGTATTCTGCACTCGCCCCATGAAGTGTTTGGGGACTTGCTCCATGAGACTGGTATTCATCGCCACGCCGCTGACCCCGCGCGCTGAACCCATGGCGCCATAGAGCAGGACGGCAATCGGAAGCCAGCTCGAGTATGGGGATAACAGCATTCCGCCCGCCAGAATGGCCATCGAAACCGCAATCGACATGCGCCAGCCCAAACGTGCAATGGCCTGCGGGGCATACAGGGCACTCAGAAATGCACCCACGCCCCAGCCCGCGTTGAGCCAGCCGTAACCGACCGCTCCTCGGTGGAAGACCCGATCGCTGAGCGAGGGTGTGACCACCACGCCGGTGAGCATGGCTCCTAAGAAAAGTGCCCAACTGATGCCCAGACAAACCACACTTCGGTGTTCGCGAAGGAATTGCAACCCCTCCCACAATTCATGCCAGAAACGACGTTCAGCAGTTTCAGCGGCTTCAATGTCGGCGCGCAATTCTGCTGGCCGCGGTACCACGTGGCGTCCTTTACGGACCACTAGGTAACACAAGAACGAAACCACGTAGGTGGTGAAGTCAATCAACAGCACACCGCCCAACCCGATGTGGTTGTAGACGAATCCGACTATGGCCCCGGCCATCAGCCAGCCACCTTGAATTCCCGCCAACAAAAAAGTGTTGGCTTCGACAAATTCACCTTCCGGCGTCAGTTCCTGAATCAACGCAGTGATGGTCGGCCAGAACATCCAGAAGCCTGCGGCCACCAGCGTATTCATCAAGTAGAGTTGCCACAAACGCACGACTCCCCGATAGGCAAGCAAGGCGACTGTCAAAATAATCACAGCTCGCGCCGCGTCCAGCATCATGACCAATCGGCGGCGATCTTCGCGGTCGATGATAACGCCGGAAAGGGCAGCATGAGCATTGCAGGAAGGGTCTGCAGAACAGCCAAGGTACCCAGCGCCATCTCGGAGTGCGTCGCCTGCAGGATGTGCCACGCCACGGCGGCGGAGTTCATGCCGCTGCCCAGCATCGAAACCACATTGGCCAGAAGGACAAAACGGAGGGCCCGCTTCTGCAGGATGGCGCGCATGTCCCTCACTCTAAATGAAAAGGAGTCGAGCGCCAATTTCCACCCAGGGTCGGCGAGTCTGCATTGGGCGGCGGTTCTTGGATTCCTTCGAGCATGCGAATCGCCTCTTGTTTGTGGACGTTTTCGGCGCTAGCATGGCGCGCTGTTGGCTGTGAAGGTTTGTTCTCGCTCGATCGTGGAGGCTGCAAATGAAGCGCATTCCCTGGTGCGTAATGTGGGTCGTTTTTGCTTGCTGTTTGTTGTCTGTTGCGCAAGTCGAACGAATCGTGATAGCCGCAGGTACACCGGAAGATCAGGCACTGCAGGAAATCACCAAGGAGACTGATTCGGGGAAGAAACTAGCGATGTACCAGGACTTCCTGCAGAAGTTTTCATCGAATCCTGCTGCGGTCGCATACGGAAACTGGCAGGTGTCGCAGTACTACCAGACTGCAGGTGATCTGCCCAAGGCGCTGGAGTATGGGGACAAGGCGCTGGCTGGCTCTCCGCATAATTTCGACATTCTGGTTTCCCAGGCCACGATTGCTCAGACCCTGAAAGATGATGGGAAGATCACTGAGTACGCCGAGAAAGGTGGTCTTTCGTACCAAGGGGTCAGCAAGCAGCCGAAGAATGAGGGGGAGAGCGACCAGGATTTTGAGAACCGCGTCGCCTCCGATAAGGAATCGGTCAAAAGCGCGCATGATTTTCTGGAAGGTGTGGGCTTCAACGCCATCGCCGACGAGAAGGATGCCAAGAAGAGGATGGCTCATATCGAGCGCTTCAGTGCGGCCTTTCCCAATTCCCAATACCAGGAACAAGTTTCGCAGTACGCCATGTATACGCTGGGGCCGGGGCAGTTGAACGATCCGGCGCGCCTGGTTGCATTCGGTGAGAAAAGCTTGGCCGCAAATCCGGACAGCCTGCCTGCCTTGCTGCTGCTCTCGAACTATTACGTCGAAGACTCCAAACCAACCAGCATTGCGAAGGCAGTAACCTACGCACAGAAGGTTGTGACGCTGGCAAAAGCGAACGATCCCGCTGCCGATCGTGCCCACAAGCTTTCTGCTGGGGTTGCCCATTCCACCCTGGGGTATGCGTACATGAAGCAAGAGAAAACAGCTGCCGCCATCCCCGAGTTCAAATCGGCGGGAGCGCTGCTGAAAGGGGAAGACGACCTCGCCTATGCGACGTCCCTTTATCGTCTAGGCTACGCCTACGCCAAGCTGAAGCGTGCGGCGGAAGCGCGTGATGTCCTGAATGAAGCGGTCAAGATTCCTGGCCCAGTGCAACAGCCATCGCGGGACTTGCTGGACAAACTTGCTGCCGCTGCGGGGTCCGCGAAGGCGAAGTGAGAATTCACTTCTCAGTGAGGTGATGACGCTTATTGCTTTTCAAGTGCGTCCGACAGCAAGTGTGCCTTGAGCGCCAGCTTGTAGGAACGTTGCGGATCGCCCTCTGCATCAGCCGCTTTGGCTTGCTCCATGAACTTACGGATCTGCACGATCGTTTCCTTCTGATCGCTAGTCAGTTGACTGACGTCCAGTTTTTGAAGGGTGGCATCCGTAGAAGTCAACAACTGATTGGTGGACTCCCGTTGCCTCGCCGCCTGTTCGTCCGTGATTCCAGGAGATAGCTGGGTGGTCGGCTCGGAAGTGCTGCCGTGTTTTACCACGGTTTTCGTTGCATCCTGTCCAGCGGGCGGGGCTGCGTTCTTATTTTTGGAACCTGAACGCTTCTTCGAAACCGTCGGCTTGCGGGCAGTGGAATGGGGAGCAGGAGTTTTGGCCTTTGGGGGATCGGACTCCGTCGCACCGGACGGCGGTGGCTCCTGCTGGGGCTGAGATCCGGTGCCAGCGGGCACTTCAGGAGTAGGTTGGGACGGGTTTTGGTTCTCCTGTAGAGCGAAAAAAGCTAGGCCGCTGCCCGCCGAGCCCGAAGCGGGCAAAGCAAGCAACGCACACAGTCCGAGTATGCCGGCCAGATACATACCTATTCTGTGATGCGGTGGGTAACTAGCTAATTTTATGCCTTGCAGAGCACTTCGCCAAACGTCTTGTTCACGCGATCCGCGCTGATATTGGCGGGCCCTACGCAGTGTTCGTACCCTATCTCAGTGACTGCGGCTCGCCATTTCGCGCATTACATCAAACCCCGACTCCGCCAGTGGAATCCGTAACCGGAATGTTGTGCCGTGCCCCTCAACGGTCTCGAAATCCACCGTTCCGTAGTGCCACTGGAGTATCTGGTAGGTCTGTGCCAACCCGATGCCACTGCCGTCTTTTTTGGTCGTAAAGTAGAGTTCGAAGATCTTTTCCTGGACTTCTTTTGGGATGCCTCCGCCAGTGTCGCGGATTTCAGTCAGCACCATCCCTTCATCGCGCCGGGCGCTGATCGTTAGCTCACCGCCTTCCGTCATGGCCTGCACTCCATTGATCACGATGTTCAGAATCGCCTGCTTCATGAAATCGGTATCCACTTTTACGTGGAGCGGTTCAGCCGTGAAGTTTCTGCTCAGCTTGACACCGTGCTGCTCGGCATCTGGAGCAGCCAGCAAAGCCACATCCTCCAACAGGCGGCGCAGGTCGACCTGTTCCAGCTTCAGGTCGCGCGGCCGTGTGAAGTCGACCAGAATCTGGACGACACGATCGAGCCGGTGAATTTCATTGCCGATGATATCCATGTGGCGGCGGGTGCCGGGGTCGATCTGCTGTAGTTTGGTCTGCAGGAGATGCAAATGCAGAACGATGGCGTTGATGGGGTTCTTCACTTCGTGGGCCACACCCCGAGTCAACCGGCTGTTTGCCGAGAGGCGGCGTGACATTTCGATCTCGTCCTCCAGCCGGCGCACCGACTCAGTGTCCCGCATGATGACCAAGGCGCCGATCTGCGTGGTCCTCTCCTGAATGAAATCGAGCGAAACTTGAATCCGGCGGCCTTCGGCGGATTCGATCTCACGTTGCATGAGCGGGCGGCGTCGCTCAAAGGCATCCAGCAACAACGCTCCGAGAGCGGTCTTTGCGGAGAAGACTTCGTGCGCCGGTCGGCCCAGCATTTCGCGCCGAGGACGTCCCAGAAATCTCTCTACCGAGGCGCTGACGAGCACGACGCAAGAGTCGCGCGTGAACAGCATCAGGCCATCCTGTAGGTTGGCCATCAGCTGATCCACGTTGTCCTTCAACGCGGAGAAGATTTCCTTCGCGTCACGCATCTGCCGGCCCAGGTTCGCGATCTTCAAAGTGACGAGCCCGTACTCGTCGTGTGCAGATTCGTCGTCGTTGGTCACTGCTCCTGATCCATCAGCGACGCTGTCGAGATTGCGGCTGATTTCCTGCAGGGGACCAAGTGCCAGACGAGAGATGAGGGCGGAAAGGATGAGGGAAAGGAAAATCGATCCAATCGAGAAGACCAATGCGTGTCGCAGGGGACGGGTTACTTCGTCGCGGATCAGCACCGTCGAGATTCCAACCCGCACCGTGCCGAACGGCTCGTGATTCAAGCGGAAAGGCAGATTAACGTCGTATACGGCGGAGGGGCTATAGAGCATCCTCAACTGATCGAAGAAGCGAGCATTTTGCAGTTGCGAAAAATCGGGACGCTTCTTGAGGACTTTATTGGCCAGCGCAGAGTTGCTATGCAGGATCGCCCGGCCATCAAGATCCACCACGGCGGCGTCGTAGGCGATGGGAACATTCGCGACGAAGGAATTCAGAAGATCGTTAAGGTTGGTGTCGGTTTCCAGCGCGCTCTCAATCGCAGCCCGCACCGAGCGCGGATTGTCCGTATCAATCCGGGTACTGGTGAGATCGGGTACAGCGTTGATAGCGGAGTATCCAATTTGTTGCGCCAGCAACTGGGCGACTTCAGAGGCGGTGTTCACCCGCTGTCGCAGAAGGTGCGAGATGTACAGATATGAGAATGATGCCACCATCACGGTGACCAAAAATGTGATGGTAAGGACGATTTTCGTTTTTCGACGCATGCGTAGTAGCGGACTTTGCGTCTCCGGGGAGCCATCCACGGCTGGGGGAAGCCGTTACCGGAGTTTACTCCTCCCGCCCCGGAACCGCATCAGCCGTGGCACTGCCGTACTCTTTCAGTTTGTTGTGCAGAGTCTTCAGGCTGATGCCAAGAATTTCTGCCGCCCGGGTTTTGTTATTACTGGTCGCTTCCAGCGTTTTGAGGATCAACATCTTCTCGGCTTCTCCAACCGTCGTCCCCACGCCCAGGCGGACCGCATCCGGATCATTTGCGGGTTGCCGCACTGCCATCTGTCCGAAGCCGGGAGGAAGATGCTTGGTCTCGACCACTGCGCCTTCGCACACGATCACCGCGCGTTCAAGAGTATTGCGAAGTTCGCGCACGTTGCCCGGCCAGGAATAGTTGTTGAACTGGTTCAGCACCGCTTCGCTGACCGTGGCAACACGCCGGCCATGTTTGGCGTTCATCTCAGCCAGAAGCGTTTGGACCAGGTCGGGAATGTCTTCCTTGTGCTCCCGCAGCGACGGCATGTGAATGTTGAAGACATTGAGCCGATAGTACAGATCATTGCGTAGTTCGCCACGGGCCACGGCCTCATCGGGAACCTTGTTGGTGGCGGCCAGCACTCTCACGTCCACCGAAGTTTCAACCTTGCTGCCGAGTCGGCGGAGCTTGCGGTCTTCGAGCACACGAAGAAGTTTTGCCTGAGTGCCAACGGGCATTTCTCCGATCTCATCGAGCAGCAGCGTGCCGCCTTCAGCGAGTTCGAAACATCCGGTACGACGCTCCAGTGCCCCGGTGAAAGCCCCTTTCTCGTGTCCAAAGATTTCGCTTTCGATCAGCGTCTCGGGAATGGCTGCGCAATTGATTGGCACGAAGGGTTTCCCTCGCCGTGAACTCAACTCGTGGATAGTGCGCGCCACCATCTCTTTTCCGGTCCCGCTGGCTCCGGTGATGAGTACGGAAGCGGTGCTCGGCGCTACCATCTCAATGAGTCGGAAAATCTCCTGCATTTTCTTGGAGGCCCCCACCAGACTCCCCAGCGAACCGCTATCGCGAAGCTTTCGTCGCGCAACTTCCAATTCCGTCTTGGTACCCAGCAGTTCGCCGGCCTTCTGCAAAATCGTGTGCAGCCGATTCGTGTCGATCGGCTTGGTGATGTAGTCGTACGCCCCAATCCTCATCGCCTGGACGGCACTGTCGATGGTTCCCTGAGCAGTCATCACGATGACGGCGATGACCTGTCTGGTATTAGCGTCTGCCAGTTTTTCCAGTAGTTCCATGCCCCCCATGCGTGGCATCTTCAAGTCGGTAACGACAATAGAGGGGGACCATTGCGCGATCTTGTCCCAGCCCTCAACGCCGTCGGCGGCTGTGTCCACGCGATAGCCCCAGGCGGATAGAACTTCGGCGAGGCCGGTACGTTCATTCTCCTCATCTTCGACGATCAGGACTTTTTCTTGGCTCATAAGGACGTTACATGCATTATTCCGGTTCTCCTTGCTCTATGGCAAGGAAGACGGTTTGGATGCGGATCGCCGTCAAAAAAGGCCCCACAAGACAAGCACCGCGGTTCCAGATTTTTCAGAGCGGTCTTGGAGTCGGCCGCAATGTCAAACTGAGACGGCATCAGGGTTACCCTCTTGCGACCTGCTGCTATTTTCATTCAGGGAATACAGTAATATTCGCTCTGTTGCAGTTTCGCTTTGTGAATTGGATGCTGTAGAATCTCGCGATACTGACACCCGCAATTTTTGTGGTTGTCTGGCGAGGGAATGCCGGCCACGGTTGGTCCCATCAAGAACGACCTATTCATCCCGGAGGACAACTATGTCACTGTGTTGGGGTTCACGAGATGGCCGAACCTACGGTGTCGGCCTTTTCCTGGCGCTCTCTCTGATTCTGTGTTCCAACGCAGCAATAGCTCAACAGCAAGAAAATCCGCCGAAGGCGGATTTTTTCGCCGGCTACCAGTGGCTGAATCCGGGAGGGAACATTCCGGACGGTCCCGACGGTGCGGGTGGCGTTCTGCCTTTTAAGCTGCCCAGCATGGAAAAGGGTTTCGGATTAGCCTTCGGCTACAACTTCCATCCAAACTTCGCGCTGGAAGGCGACTTCGGGGCAAATTACAAGGACGGCAACGATTTCAGTACTTACTCGATCGGGCCCCGTTTCACCTACCGTGGCGAGGGTGTCAATCTGTTTGCGCATACGTTGCTGGGAGCCAATCACTTGAATTTGGCTGGTCTGCCCTCGCGCACGGGAATTGGTGCGATTCTAGGAGGCGGAATCGATATCCCCGTCATTAAGCAATTCTCCATTCGACTGATCGAGGCGGACTATCAGTGGGCTCGGCAGAATTTTGCCAAGGAAGTACCGGTGAGCCAGCCGAATTTACGCCGCGCCAGCTATGAGGGTGTGCGCCTGCGAACGGGCGTGGTGCTCAACTTTGGCGGAGCACCGCCTGTACCTGTATCGGCGTCGTGTTCCGTCGATCACGCGGAAGTCATGCAGGGCGAACCAGTGACGGCAACTGCGAGTGCCAACAATTTCAATCCGAAGCACACCTTGAACTATGCCTGGAGCGGAAATGGTGGAACCGTGACCGGCAAAGACAACACCGCTTCGATCGATACGAAAGGTGTTGCTGGAGGAACTTACACCGTAACGGCCCATGTCACCGATCCTAAGGTGAAGAAGAACGGAGACGCCACTTGTTCTTCTAACTACACAGTGAAAGAACCACCGAAGAACCCGCCGACGATGAGTTGCTCAGCAAGTCCGACCAGCCTGCAAACAGGTGGGACGGCAACCATCACGTGCGACTGCACGAGTCCTGATGGCGTGCCGGTGAGCGTTTCTAACTGGACGGCCAGTGGCGGCAGCGTTTCCGGCAGCGGCAACGTCGGGACACTGAACACAACAGGGGCATCGCCTGGAGTCATCACAGTAAGCGCGACTTGCAGTGATTCCCGCGGACTGACGACGAATGCCTCGTCCCAGGTGACGGTCGAAAATCCGCCACCACCGCCGCCAAAGGCTAGCAAACTGAGCCAGTGCGACTTCCCGAATGAGAAGAAGCCGTGGCGTGTGGATAATACTTGCAAGGCCATTCTCGACGACGTCGCATTGCGTATGCAGCAGGAGGCGGACGCAAGGTTGGTGATCGTCGGTAATGCCGAGCCGGGCGAGAAGCGCAAGAACCTGGCGGCCGAGCGGGCTGTCGATTCGAAGGCGTATCTCTCTGGCGGCGAGGCGAAACAGGCCATCGATGCGAGCCGGATTGAAACCCGCACTGGAAACGGTGGCACAAAGACCGCTGAATACTGGGTTGTGCCGGCAGGCGCTACTTTTGACTCAGCGGGAACTGAGGCGGTCGACGAGTCCAAGGTTCCGGCAGTTCCGGACCATCCTAGACCGGCTGCCAAGAAGAAGGCTAAGACGCCGTAAAGGCTTGCGAATGAGGCCGGTCGGTGTCCCCGACCGGCCTATTTTTTTCGTGCCCTTACGTAACTTGAAGGGCCAATGGGAGGCTGTCACTCTCTCCCCGCAGGGTTTTTCCTGCCATAGGGGCTGAAACACACATGACTTTCAAGGGGACGCTTAGTAAGTTGTTGATTTTATTGGCGATCAGTCTTGCCAGCAGCGCAGTGCTGTGGGCTGGCCAGTGGACGGTTTTGGGCCCGGACGGAGGTGACGTCCGCAGCCTTACCTATGATCCGCAGAACCCTGATCGCATCTTTCTTGGCACCAGCACTGGTGTGATTTTTGTTTCCGACAATGGCGGTCGCGATTGGTCGCGCTTTGCGCATCTTGGAACGGGCGACGACTACGTGCTCGATCACATCGTCGTAAACGCGCACGACAGCAACATCATGTACGTTTCTGCCTGGAGCATTCAGAGTCAGCAGTCGGGCGACATGTTCCGCACGCGTGATGGAGGCAAGACCTGGCATACGCTGAGCGGAATGCACAACAAATCGATCCGCGCGATGGCAATGGCAGCTTCGGATTCCAAAGTTCTCGTGGCCGGCGCGCTCGACGGCGTTTTCCGCAGCAAGGACGGCGGAGACAACTGGGAGAGAATCTCGCCGCCGAATCACGCCGACATCAAGAACATCGAGTCGGTTGCGATCGATCCTAAGGATCCCAACGTCGTGTATGCGGGAACCTGGCATCTGGCGTGGAAGACGGCAGATGGCGGGGCGAACTGGCAGCACATTAATAAGGGCATGATCGACGATTCCGACGTTTTTTCGATCATCGTTGATCACAGCAATCCCTCGAACGTTTTCGCGAGCGCCTGCTCGGGGATTTACAAGAGCGTAACTGCGGGCGATCAGTTCCAGAAGATTCAGGGCATTCCTTTTTCCGCGCGGCGTACACGCGTGCTGCACCAGGATCCCTCCAACCCGAACATCGTTTATGCTGGAACAACTGAGGGTCTATGGAAGACGGTAGATTCGGGCAAGACCTGGAAGCGCGTCAGCAATCCCGAAGTTGTGGTGAATGACGTTTACGTTGATCCGCGGAATTCCCAGCGCGTATTGTTGGCGACGGATCGCAGCGGCGTTATGGCCTCGAATGACGGTGCCAGTACCTGGACTGCATCGAACCATGGATACACCCATCGCTACGTCACGTCGATCGTCGCCGATGTGAAAGAGCCGAACACGGTTTACGTCGGAGTAGTGAATGATCGTGAGTGGGGCGGTGTGTTCTATTCCCGCGATGGCGGCGAGCACTGGCTCCAGAAGAGCGCCGGTCTCGGCGGTAAGGATGTATTCACACTGAAGCAGGCCAGCAACGGCACTCTTGTGGCAGGGACAAACAAAGGGCTGTACGCTCTGGAGCGCACTGCAACAGCCTGGCACCCGATCAACAATGTGGTGACCGAGAAGGTTTCCTCTAAGACTGTGAAGAAGGGCAGTAAGAAGACGCAAGTTGCCACCAAGACCAGCACGCGTTCGGTGCTCGAAGCCAGGGTGAGCGACATCGAGATCGTGGGCGACCGCTGGATGGCTTCCACTTCGAATGGCCTCTATTTCAGCAAGGACCAGGGTAAGAGTTGGATGGGCGGGCCGGTGCAAGGCGAGAAGGATTTCGTCTCGATCTTCGGCAAGGGAGAGACCGTAGTCGCCGCCACGCGCACGAAGGTGTTTGTGTCCAGCGACAACGGCTCTACCTTCACGCTGCGCAACCTGGCTGCCTATGTGACCAATATCCGTGGCGTGACTCTGACTCCGGACTCTCACATCTTCGTGGCATCTCGCGAAGGTGCGTTTCATAGTGGCGATTCCGGCGCAACCTGGGAGCACGTGGTGAACGGCCTCCCGGATAAGGACATCACGTCGGTCTCGTACGATCACAGCAACAAACGCTTGCTGGCGACCAGCCTACAGACGGGTGTGATCTTCGAGAGCGCCGACAGTGGACGGACATGGCGACGTGGTCCGGATGCAGGGTATCCGCTTCGTCGGATCAGCGTTATTCA
>Ga0075424_100002032_pt1 | contig 18239 bp, 19 predicted proteins | sample SoiMethybrSBSTD3_FD_75301 | JGI IMG/M metagenome (GOLD analysis project Ga0075424, IMG submission 75301) | Bulk soil microbial communities from a Populus tree surrounding site in Tennessee, USA - Soil MetaG P. TD hybrid SBSTD3 | ecosystem: Environmental > Terrestrial > Soil > Tree plantation...
AGCGCCTCGTAAAAGGCGATGCTCTTCTGCAAATCATCCACCGTCAATGTGGGAACGATGGCGCTGATCTGTACAGCTTCTTGCGTTGTCGCCACGATAGCCTCCTTCTGTTTCGTCGTGTTCGTTCATCCGCAGGCTACCGGGCCTCGCCCGGATCTTCAAGCGCGGCCGTACGAAAGAGATTTTGCGGGACCCCATCCCTAATCCGCGCGCAGGGCTTTCGCCGGGTCGAGCCGCAACGCGCGGTACGCCGGTATCAGGGTGGCCATCAACGCAACAAGGGCCAGCGTGGCCCCCACGGCGGTGAGCGTCAGCGGATCTGATGCGCTCACGCCAAAGACGAGCGTTCTCATGACCTTCGCCGACGCGAGCGCGGCGATCGTTCCGACCGCGACGCCAACGAGCGCAGGCGACATGCCTTCGACGATCACCAGACGAAGGACGTCGGAGGTCCGCGCGCCAAGCGCCGTTCTGATTCCGATCTCACGGCTGCGTCCGCGCACGATGTACGAGAGGACGCTGTAGATGCCGACCGCGGCGAGCAGCAGCGCGATTCCCGCAAAGACTCCGAGCAGCAGCGCGCTCAAACGCTGCGACGCCAGTTTCGCGTCGAGCAGCTGCACCATCGTCCGGATATCTGCAACAGGTTGCTCTGGATCGATGGCGCGGATCGCTGCAACAGCGGGCTGGGCGAGTGAGGCGGGAGGCACCGATGTCCGCATGGCGAACGTGGCCTGGCCATAAAACTCGCGCGTGTACACGTACACCGTGGGCGTTGAAGCTTCAACGAGACTCCGCTGCTTCACGTCGCCCACGATTCCGACCACCTGCCGGAGAATCGTCTTCGACAGCGCTGGCAGCGTCGCACGGCGTCCGATCGGATCGTCCGCTCCCCAATACAGCTTCGCGGCCTCCGCGCTCACCAGGAGCACCTCCGCATCGCTCTCGACGATGTCGCGTCCACGGAGCACCTGAATCCCCATCGCACGCATGTAGCCGGGCGAAATCTGCCGAACCTGCACCGCCACTGGGTCGCTCTGAGGCGGGTATCCCTCGAGACCGAGAGTCTGCGAGGACCCCTCGACGAACGGAAGGTTGTCGATTGTTCCAGCAGCCTCGACGCCGGGCAGCGCCCGAATGCGCTGCAACGCCGCATCGAAGAATGCTGATCGCTGCGCCGGCGTCGGGTACCGCTTCCCGACGAGCCTCACATCCAATGTCAGGACGTTGTTCGGATCGAAGCCGGTGTCGACGTGCCTGAGGGCCAGCAGGGTCTGGACCATCACGCCGGCGCCCATCAACAACACCAGCGACAGCGCGACCTCGCACACGATCAGCAAGCGGCGAGTGCCGATACCGATCGCGCCATCGCTGCGCCCACCTTCCTTGAGGGCGTCGTTGAGGTCGGACCGGCCTGCGCGCACGGCCGGCAGCGTACCGGCGAGGATGCCGGTGAGCATCGACACCCCCACCGCGAACAGCAGTACTCGCCCGTCGATCGAGATTTCCTCCGCCCTCGGCAGCTGTCCGGCGAGCAGCGCCGAGGCTGACGTCAGTGTCCCGTACGCGAGCAGAAGCCCGAGCGCGCCACCGGCGCCCGCAAGCAGCAAGGCTTCGGTCAACAGCTGCTGAAACACGCGTCGGCGTCCCGCGCCCAGCGCCGAGCGAATCGCGATCTCCTTTCGTCGGCTCAGAGCGCGAGTGAATAGCAAGTTGCCGACGTTGGCGCAGGCGATGAGGAGGACCAATCCGACCGCGCCGAGCAGCATGAGAAGCATCGTGCGGCTATTGCCGACGATTTCCTCCTGCATCGGGATGACGACGGCTCCCCAGCCGCGTCCGTCCGTTTGGGGAAACTCACGCGCGAGGCGTGTGGAAATCGCGTCCATCTCGGCTTGCGCCTGAACCAGTTCGACACCTCGCTTCAGACGCGCGACGCCGTCCCGATTGTGATTCCCACGGGAGGCGCGCTGCTCGTCATTGAGTGCGAGCGGGATCCAGATGTCGCTCGCCATCCCGGTCCATGACGCGACAGAGGCAGTGGCCGGCATGACTCCGACGATGGTGTACGCTTCGTCGTTGAGCTTCACCGTGCGGCCGATCACGCTCGGGTTGCCGCTGAATTCGGTTCTCCAGAACCGGTCGCTCAGGATGACGACGTACTTGCCGCCTGGCGTGTCCTCCTCGCGCCGAAAAACGCGCCCGAGTGCCGGCCGCGCTCTGACGACCTCGAAGAAACCCGCGCTGACGGCTGCCGCATGTATTGTTCGCGCGGTGCCAGTCCCGGTGAGCGCAAGCTCCCTGAAGCCGCAGCATTGGTACATCGCCATCCCCTCGAATGACTGCGCATCTCGCTGCCAGCCGTAGAACTTGCCTGGGGAAAGCTCGAAGAGTCGACCGCCCGGTGTCCGGGTGAAGATCCGCACCAGGCGTTCCGGCTCCTCGAAGGGCAGCGGACGCAGCAGAACGGCGTTGACGATGCTGAAGATCGCCGTGTTCGCGCCAACGCCAAGCGCCAGCACGCCGACGACCGCAACGGCGAACGACGGTGTCCGGGACATTACCCGAAGGGCATAGCGAAGATCGGCGAACACGGTACTTAGATGAGCGAGGACGGTGGAGGGTTTATGCGCTTGCCTCGCGATTGTGAGGCGCGATGGCGGCCTCGGCGAGCAGCGCCTCCGCGTACCGAATCGCCTTGTAGGAGGCGGAGAGCAGCGTCGGCTCGTGCCGGAACACCGTGTCTGGCCCGAGCTGGTTGACGATGCCTGCACGCTCGAGCGTGCCGTACATGCCCGGCTTGACGTCCGCCAGGATCAGCCGACCGCCCCGTGCCTGCGCTTCGCGCGCGACCTCCCCGATCGCTTCGGCACACGTCGCATCCATGTTGTAGGCGTGGGCGAGCCGCAGCACGATGAAGCGGGTTCGGCGGCGGAGCATGGCATAGAGCCGGTGCTTGAGCGCTTCCGCGCTGGCGAAGAAGAGCTCCCCCTGGACGTCGATGATGACGAGCTCGGGCTTGTGCGTGAAATCGACGGGACATTCGGATAGATTGCCGTCGGTGTCCTCCTTCAGCATGATCAGCTTGAACCCCTCGGCGCGGTGCAGCGCCTGGAAGATCGCCATGCCGATGCCGATGAACAGCGCGTACTCGAGCTGCGGCATCAGCAGCACGCCGGCAAACGTGGTGAGGAGCACCGTTCGGTCTGCCGCCGTCGTCTGCAGCAGGAGTTTCAGCCTCGCCACGTTCACGAGCTTGAGACCAACGTGGATGAGGGTGCCGGCGAGCACGGCGATAGGCACGTAGTTCGCCGCCGGCGCGAAGAGCAGAACGAGCACCAACACGAGGGCGCCGGAGAAGATCACCGACAGCCGCGTCACCGCGCCGGAGTCGAAAATGACTGCCGTCCGCGTGAAGGAGCCCGACGACGCGAAGCCGCCGACGAGCGCCGCGCCGATGTTGCACAACCCCTCACCCACGAGCTGCCGGCTCGCGCTGAAAGGGTGGCCCACGCGGGCTGCGAGCAGCTTCCCGATCGCGATAGCTTCCACGGAGCCGATCATCGCGACCGCCAGCGCCGTCCCGAGCAGCCCGAACACGTCAGGAAAACGGACCACCGGCATGACGAAGTGCGGGACTTCCCGGGCAATCGGCTGAATGTCTTTGACGAGCTTCAGGCCCGCCCCCGGCGCGAAGTACGCCACGACGCTCAGGACCACGACGGTTACGAACGGTGCCGGAAGGCGGCGTCCGGTTCTCGGCTCCAGCCGGAACAGCACGCGGACCAGCACGAACGTCGCGGCGCCGAAGGCGAGCGTCACCCAGTGCGCACGCTGCAGCGATGCCATCGTCCTGATGAAATCGAAGAGGCAATTCTGGGGCGGTACCCAGTTCCAGAACGTCTTGACCATCGAGCTCTTCTCGAGGCCCAGGACGGCCGGCAGCTGATTGACGGCGATGTAGATCCCTGCGCCAGCGGTGAATCCCGCCAGCACCGGTTCGCTCACGAATCGCGTGAACGTGCCGAGACGGAACGCGGCGCCGATGAACTGGATGATCCCGGTCAGCAGCGTGATGACGACGATTTGTTCGATGGCGTGTCCGCGGACCGCGTGCACCGCCAGCGTGGCGCTCAGCACGACCGAAATCGCATTCGTAGGTCCGTTGACGAGGAACTCGGAACTGCCGAATGCCGCGCCGAGAATGGACGCAACGATGGCAGTCGTGATGCCGACCGAAGGGGGAAACCCGGCGATGAGCGCGTAGGCCATCGCCTGCGGAATCGTGAACAGCGCGACCGTCAAACCCGCGATGAAATCACGCCGGGCGACCGCCGCGGAATAGTGCCTGACGATGGGCAGCAGCGGGAACCACCATTCGAGGCTGTTCCGCCGAACCCGCGGGGTCGTAGGGGTCATCCTGGCGCGACTAGTCTACCGTGGGAGGGTTCGCCGGGCGAATGAGACGGCGAGACTGCGAAGGCTCGAGCTACTCTCGAACGACCGCCCTGGCGCTCTTGTCCTCACGTAATCCCACGAACTTCGAATGCCGCAGGTGGTTGTCCGCCGTCCACTCGAGGAACTCGAATTGGCCGACGAGTACGGGCTTCAGCCACTGGCACTCGGCCATCTTCGCTTTCGTGAGCCCTTGCCCCCAGCGGCCACCGCTCGCTTCCGGCAAGTTCACGAACGGGCACTCGCCGATCTCGAGACCCTTGAACTTCCTGAACAGCTGCGCGCGCGTCAGCGGCGTGAAACCATTGCGGGTTCGCGCGACGTAGATCAGCCTGTCGCCTTCGTAGTAGCCGAAGATCAGGGCGTCAAAGGTCTTCGTCCCCCGTGTGTATCCCCCGATGACGAACTCCTGGCCGCGGTTGACGCGCATCTTCATCCACGCGCCGGACCGTAGTCCGGGCTCATAGACACTGTTGCGGCGCTTCGCGACGAGCCCTTCGAATCCGTGGACCTTTACGGACTCGACGAGGACCGGCAGATCCGCATCGAGTGGCGCCGAGTACCGCACGGGCTCCGGCAATTTCGGAAGCACTTTCTTCTCGAGGAGCTCGCGACGTCGCTCCAGCGGCTCGCGCATCACGTCGCGCCCTGAAAGCACCATGACGTCGAACACGTAGTACACGACTGGAGACGCCGCCGAGCCGTAGTTCTGGAGAGCATTGAAGGACGGGCGGCCGTCCTGATCGAATGCGACGATCTCGCCATCGATGACGGTGTTGTCCGGCAACTTTCCGAGCGCCTCTACGACCGCCGGATATCTCGCGTTGAAGTCTTTGTTGTTTCGTGATCGCAGGCCCACATCGTCGTTGCGCTTGAACGCGATCGCGCGATATCCGTCAAGCTTGAGCTCGTAGAGCCACTGATCACCCGACGGAAGGGAATCCGTCCGCAACAACAACATCGGCTCGATGAAACGCGCGGATCTCGTCGGCCGCGTCCGCACTCGTCCCGCGGCAGCGCTAGCGTGTGTCTTGCGATCCATTCGCCCCATGAGGTACTCAAGCAGCAATAATACGGATCACGCGCGCCAAAGCGTGAGGTGCGCCGACAACATGCCTGGTGTGCAGCCTAAACGGTGTTCCTGGGTCAACGTCGACGATCCGCTGATGCGCGAGTATCACGATCGCGAATGGGGTGTGCCGACGCACGACGACCGCAGACACTTCGAGTTCCTCATTCTCGAAGCCGCGCAGGCGGGACTCAGCTGGTCGATTGTGCTCAAGAAGCGCGACGGCTACCGCCGCGCCTTCGATCAGTTCGACCCGGAGAAGGTCGCGCGATATTCGGCCGCCCGGATAGACAGGCTCGTCGCCGATTCAGGGATTGTCCGGAACCGGATGAAGATCGCCGCCGCCGTGAAGAACGCGCAAGCGTTTCTGGCGGTGCAGCAAGAATACGGAAGCTTCGACGCCTATTGCTGGCAATTCGTCAATGGCCGGCCCCGCCAGAATCGGTGGAGGTCTCTGCGTCAGGTTCCCGCAACGAGCACTGAGTCGGACGCATTCAGCCGCGATCTCAAGCGCCGTGGATTCAGCTTCGTCGGATCGACGGTGATCTACGCGCACATGCAGGCGGTCGGCATGGTCAACGATCACCTGATCGACTGTTTCCGATATCGAGACGTCCGCATGTAGTCACATGAGTCCGTCGCGGGTACCGTTCGACATCGTTACTCGCAGCGCAGCGCGACGATCGGATCGACGGCTGCAGCGCGCCGCGCCGGGAGGTACGCGGCAAGCAGCGTCGCGATCGTCAGCACGAGGCAGGCGCCGGCCAGCGCCGCGGGATCGCTAGGCGTGACTCCAAAGAGAAACGCGCGGAGCGAGTATCCGATGGCAAGCGACAGCGGGACGCCGACAACGAGCGCGATGGCTGCCAGCCGAAGCGCATCGCCGACGACCATGCGCAGTATCGTCCCGCGCCGCGCGCCGAACGCGAGCCGCACGCCGATCTCGCGAACGCGGCGATTGACCATGTACGCGAGCGTTCCGTACAGCCCGACGGCTGCCAGCAGGATCGCCAGGGCCGCGAATCCGGAAGACAGCCCGAGTAGCAGGCGCTCGCGCGATGTTTTCTCCGCGATTTGCGCGGAAAGCGTCGTCGTGCTCCGCACCATGATGTCCGGATCTGTACCGCGCAGCACATCTTCGGCCTGACGCGCCACCGACGCTTCCGCGCCCGGTACGGTGCGCAGTGAAATCGACGAGATCGGAAACGCCGCCTGCGCGATCGGCACCCAAATCATCGGATTCGGGCGGCTGTCTCTGAGATCGTTGTACTTGGAATCACGAACGACACCCACCACGGTGAAGGGGCGCTGCTGTTCCCCTCGATAGTCGAGCGCGATGCGGCGGCCGAGTGGATCTTCGCCGCCGAACCTGACTCGCGCGAGCGTCTGGTTGATGACGGCGACGCGCGGCGTCCCCTCGCGATCGCGATCGCTGAAACCCCGGCCCTGCAGGATCTCCATACCCATGGTCTCGAAGTAGCGCGGCGACACGTAGTCCACGCGTGCCATCGGCCGGTCGTCCGAGCGATCGGGGTCGATGAGCGGCAGCCAGAGGTCCTGCATGCTGAACAGCCCGAGCCATGAGACGCTCGCCACACGCACCCCTGGGACTGTGTTGAGACGCTCGTCGAGTACGCGGTACCGCTCGGCCCGCTGCGCCTTTCGAGCCGCGTCGTCGACATCGCCGAAGGAAGCCCGTGGGGCTTCGTCGCGGACGTTGAGCAAGACGACATGCTCTGGCGTGAACCCGGGATCGACGCCAGCCAGGTGGACGATCGTGCGCAGGAGCAGGCCGGCCGCGCTGACGAGCACCAGTGCCATCGCAAGCTGCGCCGTCACGAGCGCGCGCCGCAATCGGTGGCCGGACGCACTCGTCGTGCGGGTGGCGGACGCCAACCCGGACTGAAGCGTCGTGCGGGTCAGACGGAGGGCCGGCAGGATGCCCGCCACCAGCGCGGCGGTCACGGTCAGGACCACCGCGAAACCGAGGACGCGGATATCGGGATGCGCGTCGATCCTGATCGTCGTGTAGCCGAGGGAAATCCGCGACGCCAGGATCGGGATCGTCATCCAGGCGAGGCCGACGCCGACGAGCCCGCCGAAGATGCCGAGCATCAGACCTTCGGTCGCGAGTTGCCGCACGAGACGCCAGCGCCCTGCGCCCAGCGCGGCGCGCGTGGCAAGCTCCGGCAGCCGCGCGGCGCCTCGCGCCAGCAGCAGGTTCGCGACGTTCATCGATGCGATGAGCAGCACCACGCCGACGACGGCCAGGATGATGACGAGCGGCGCGCGAAATGGACGGCGGATCGCGTCGAAGCCCTGCGCACCGGGCGCCAGGCGAATCGTGAAATCAGCCGGCGTCGTCTGGGGCTGGCCCGCGGCGGCCGGCGCTTGTGGTTCGGCCGCCTGCGCCTGTTGGTAGAGCGTCGTGAGATCCGCTTCGGCCTGCGCGACCTTCACACCCGGCGCCAGGCGGCCCATCACACCGGAGAAAAACGCCATGCCTCGGCTCGCGAGCAGCTTGCGATCCGTGAGCGGTCGTAAAGGAAGCCAGACGTCCGGGGCGAAGCCGGTCTGATGAGACTCGAACGTGTCCGGAGCGATCCCGACGATCGCACACGTACGGTCCCCCACTCGCAACGTCCGGCCTATGGCGGCGGGGTTCTGTCCGAAGCGGCGAACCCACAATCGATAGCTGATGACCGCGGCACAGCCGTCGCCTGACGAGGCTGCCGGGAGCTGGTCGTCCTGCTCGGTGAGGAGCCGTCCCATGTACGGCGAGAGGCCGAGCACGGTGAAGTAACCGCCGGATACGAAGCTGGCGGGCAGGTAAACCGGCGCCGGTTCGTCGTCGAAGATGACCTTCAGGTACGGCGTGTCGTTGGCGGCGAACACGCCCGACAGCGTCCTCTGGCGCCTGCGGAGCTCCTCGTAGATCGGATTGAACATGATGAACCGCCCGCCGCGACGCTGTGGCTGGAGCAACACGAGCCGATCAGGCGCTGATACGGGCAGCGGGCGCAGCATGACGGCATTGAAGACGCTGAACGCGGCGGTCGAGGCGCCGATTCCGATGGCGAGCGAGATGATCGCAACCGCGGCGAACGCTGGATCGCGGCGAAGCATTCGCGCCGCATATCTGAGGTCTTGCAGGAACGTCTCAATCGCGGGAAGGCCACGTTGATCGCGGTAGGTCTCCTTGATCTGATCGACGCCGCCGAACGCGCGTCGCGCGGCGGCCTGCGCATCGCGGGGTGAAAGCCCGTGCTGGATGTAATCGCGCGTCAGCAGCTCGAGGTGCGCCCGGATATCGTCGTCGAGCGCGGCGTCTGACCGGCCGCGACTCACGAGTCCCCTGAGCCGTGCGAGGAGGACGCGAAGTACGGTCATGGCTCCTCCAACAGGCGGTTCAGCATCGCGACGGTCCGCGCCCACGCGCGCTGCTCCGCATCGAGCTGCCTGATGCCGGCGCGGGTGATGGTGAAAAAGCGCACGCGCCGCTTCGTCTCGCTGACACCCCATTTGCTCGAGATCCAGCCCTTCTGCTCGAGCCGCAGCAGCGCGGGATAAATCGTGCCCTGGTTGAGCGCGAGCGCACCCTGAGCGACCTGCTCGATGCGTCTGGCGATCGCGTACCCGTGGAGCGCGCCCATGACCTGGAGCGTCTTGAGGACCATCAGATCAAGCGTGCCGTAAGGGACCTCGCCAGCGGGTTGGCCGGAATCCATAGGTTGACTATCAACATATACCCACACATGTTGATAATCAACACGTATTTCACCACGATGCCTGCTTACGTCGCCCTGAGTCCGGCGGGCAGCAAACGTTTCCAGTCGTGCTAGCATGCCGCCGGATGGGTTCGTACCGCATCGGCTCCGGCTTCACCTGATAACCCCGCTCCGCTGGCGCGTCGCGCCATCCGTTCGCTGATCCAGAAACAAAGACGTGCCGGGCGCTCTCGAGAGGAGCCGCCGTTCACGCATGACCGCGATCACCATCTCGCTGCGGGTGACCGCGCCGGGACCCGCGATCGCGCGTGTCTCGGTCGGCCGCCGCCACTTTTCCGTCGGCCGTCCGATCGAGTTCGACGACGCGTCGCCGAACGTCGCGGCGCTCGAGTACGCGCTCGGTGCGGTCGGAGGCGAGGTCGTCAACGGCCTGCGGGAGTTCGCGCACCGCCGCCGCCTTGCAATCGACGCGGTCGAGGCGCTCGTCACCGGCGAACTGGAGGACGGGCTCGCCTACCTGGAAGTGATCGGCGAGAGCGGTCGGCCGAGGATTCGCCGGATCGCCGTCAAAGTATTTGTCGCGTCCGCGGACGACAAGGCCACCCGCGCACTCTTCGACGAGATGATCGAGCGGCTGCCGCTGGTTTCCACGCTGCGCAAGTCCCTCGATCTCGACGTCGAACTGGTCGAAATGTCCTGAAGGAGGACTCGAGATGTACCGGTTGAATGACGAGCAGCAGCGGATCGCCACCACCGCGGCCGCGGTTGCCGACCGCGACCTCGCGCCGAGAGCGGCGGACGTCGACCGCGAGGCTGCGTTTCCCAGGGATTCGATCGCGGCGCTTGGCGCGAAGGGACTCCTCGGCCTGAACGTGCCCAAGGAATACGGTGGCCTGGGGCAGGGGCCGCGCACCGCTGTGGCCGTCATCGAAGCCCTCGCGCAGCGCTGCCCGTCAACCGCGATGGTCTACCTGATGCACCTCTGTGGCATCGCCTGCTACGCTGCCGCGGCGGACAAGACCGCTCCGTTGCTCGAGGCTGCCGCCGCAGGACGACATCTCGCCACGCTCGCCTTCAGCGAGACCGGATCGCGCAGTCACTTCTGGGCGCCGGTGAGTCGCGCGACTAACTCCGACAAGGGCGCCGTGCGGATCAGCGCGCAGAAGTCGTTCGTCACTTCGGCCGGACACGCCGACGGCTACGTGGTCTCGACGCTCTCGACCGCCGCGACGCAGCCGCTCGAGAGCTCGATCTACGTTGTCCTCAAGAATGACGCGGGTGTCGCCGCCTCGGGGGCGTGGCGCGGACTGGGTTTGCGTGGCAACGCCAGTGCGCCGATGAGGCTCGACAACGTGTCGGTCGGCATCGACCGCGCCCTCACGGCTGACGGCAAGGGGCTCGACATGATGCTCGGCGTCGTCCTGCCTCTGTTTCAAGTGGGGTCGGCGGCGGTCGGCATCGGGATCGCGGAAGCGGCCGTGCAGGCGACGATCGGGCACGTCACACACGCTCGGTTCGAGGAGTCGAACAGTTCGCTCGCGGATCTCCCGACGCTGCGCGCGCAGATCGCCAGGATGCGCATCGACACGGATCGCGCGCGGGCGCATCTCGGCGCCGTCCTCGATTCGCTCGAGTCGCCTGGGCCGGCGACGCAGTTGATGGTGCTCGAGGCCAAGGCGTCGGGCACCGAAACGGCGGTGGTGGTCACCGAGATGGCGATGCGGACGTGCGGCGGTGCGGCGTTCGGCGGAGCCCATGGGATCGAGCGCCTGTTCCGCGACGCGCGCGCGCCGATCGTGATGGCGCCGACGAGCGACATCGCCTACGAGTTCATCGGCCGCGCTCTCTGCGGCATGGAGGTGTTCTGATGGCGCGCCCGCTGAAAGTCGGGGCGGTGATGTACGACCCCAAGGTCTCGGTCATCTGGGAAATCATCCGCGACTTCTTCGACGCGCAGGGCGCGCCGATCGACGTCGCGTTCTACTCCACCTACGAGGACCAGAACGACGGGCTGCTGTCGGGCGCGATCGACATCGCCTGGAACTCACCGCTCGCGTGGGTCGACGCGCAGCGGCGATCCGGCAACGGCTGCCGCGCCATCGCCATGCGCGACACGGATCGCGATCGCGTCTCCTATTTCGTTGCGCCCCGCGGCGGCCCCGTGCAGACGCTTGCCGATCTGAAAGGCCGCACGATTGCCACCGGAGCGCTCGACTCTCCGCAGGCCACGCTGATCCCGCTCGGGCGGCTGCGCCGCGAAGGACTCAGCCCCGGAGTGGACGTGGCGGTCCGGCGGTTCGACGTGCTCGTCGGCAAGCACGGCGATCACGTCGGCGGCGAGCGTGACGCGCTGTGGTGCGTGATGAAGGGGGACGCCGCCGTCTGCGCGATGCTCGATCTGAACTGGGAAGGCTGGATCAAGGATGGCACGATCGACGCCAACGAGCTCAGGATCGTCGGGGAAACGGATCGCTTTGACCACTGCGTCTTCACCGTCCGCCGGGATCTCGATGTCTCCGTCGAGAAGCCCTGGCTCGACGCGCTGTTCGCCATGCGCTACGACAATCCCGCGCACCGCGAGATGATGGATCTCGAAGGCCTCAAGGCCTGGCTGCCGGGGCGGACGACCGGCTTCGGTCCGCTCACGGCAGCGGTCGAGACCGAGCGGTTCTTCGCGCCGGTTTCGTCGTGAGTCTGCCGCTCTTCCCGGTGACGACCGTCGGCAGCTGGCCGCGGCCGCCGCAGGTCGCCGAGGCGATGCGTGCGTATCGTCATCAGCGGATCGACCGCGCCGAGCGCGACCGCGTCGCCGACCAGGCGGTGGCCCAGCTGCTGCGCCTGCAAGAGACGCTCGGCTGCGACATCGCCACGGACGGCGAACTGCGTCGCGACAACTTCTACTCGTTCGTCGTGGACAAGCTGTCGGGCGTCCAGCTCATGACCCTCGCCGAGATGCTGGAGGTCGTCGAAGACAAGGCCGGGTTCGAGCAGCTCCTCCAGACGCTCGACGTGCCGGCCTATTCGATCAGCAGCCCGGTCTGCACGGGGCGCATCGAACGGCGGGAGCCGCTGGCGGTCACCGATCTGACGTTCGCGCGCCGACACACGGATCTTCCGATCAAGGTCACGCTCCCTGGACCCTACCTTCTGACCCGCGCGATGTTCGTTCCGGAATTGACGCGCGCGTACTACGCAGACAAAGAGGCGCTTGCCAAAGACGTCGTGGCGCTCCTCCGCGCGGAGCTCGACGATCTGCGATCGGCCGGCGCGGAGTTCGTCCAGTTCGACGAGCCCGTCCTGACGGAAGTCGCCTTTGCGCCGGGCCGCACGCGCACCTTCATGTGCGCGGCGCTCGCCGCCCGGAAGGATCCCGCCGAGGAGCTCGAGTTCGCCGTCTCGTTGATCAACAGTGTGGTGGCGGGGATCGACGACGTCCGGCTGGGACTGCACGTCTGCCGCGGCAACTGGAGCCGCGACGAAAGCACGCTCCTGAGCGGCGGCTACCAGGCGCTCCGGCCGTATCTGGATCGACTCCGGATCACGCAACTCGTGCTGGAGTACGCCACCCAGCGCGCCGGCTCGCTGGTCGCGTTCGAGAACAAAGAGATCGGTCTGGGCGTCGTCAACCCGCGGACGGACGAAGTGGAGACGCCGGAGCAGATTCGGATTGCCGTCGAAGAGGCACTCGACCTCTACCCTCCCGAACGTGTATTCCTGAATCCGGACTGCGGGTTCGGCACGTTCTCGAACCGCCCGATGAACACGCGCGAGACTGCGTCCGCCAAGGTTGCGGCGATGGCGCTGGCGGCCCGAGATCTGCGAGGGCATTTGTAAGGCGCGACGCGAATCGATACTCTATGGGTGATGGCGGTGGCCAGGCGCTTCACTGCGTTCCTTGCGGCGCTGACGCTGTGCGTCGGGAACCTGGCCGTGTGCGCCGGATGGCAGGCCACGCCGGAAGCGCGCATGGCGTGCTGCATGAGCGGCACGAGCTGTCCGATGCACGAGGCGGAGTCGCATCGCTCCAGCTCGAACGGCGACGTCACTCAGGTGCAGGCAGACAATTGCTGCGCCGCCGCGTCCAACCGCACGCCATCGTCCGTCGCGGGCACCACGCTCGTCGTATCGAATGCGACACCGGCTCCAGGCGCGGCCGCTGTCGTCCGCGCCGTCTCTGTCTTGGCGCTGCAAACGTGGCGCGCTCTCGTCCCGCTGCCCGCGTCGCCTGTTCCCAGACATCTCCTCATCTCCGTCCTGCTGGTTTAGCGAACACAGTCGCGGTGTCTCTGCCCGGACGCGATTCCGGGCGCGTGCCTTTGTGTTCGCTGCAGTGAAAGGAGAGCCATGCGTCGAGAACGTCTCAGCGCCATCGTCGGGCTGACCAGCGCGGCGACGACGCTCGTCTGTTGAGCGTTTCCGATTCTATTCGTGACCCTAGGTCTGGGGTCCGTCATGGCGTCGCTCATCGAAACCGCCCCATGGATTGTTGTCCTGGAGCGGCATCGACCGGTGTTGTTCAGCGTCTCGGGTGGTCTTCTCGCGCTGAACTACTGGATGGTCGTCGTGCGTCCGCGAGCGTGCGCGCCGGGCGAGCTCTGTCACATCGATAGTCCGTTCATGCGGTTCAATCGGCGGCTGTATTGGATATCGCTGGCGCTGTTCGTGGTCGCGCTGGCCGTCACGTACGGCAGCCTGCTGGTGTTGCGATGGATGTAACGAGACGGTTCGTTCTCCGCGTCACGATTGGCGCGTTGGTGCTTCTGTCGTCGGCCAACGGCGTGGTGCACGCCTCCGGTCACGGGCCCGTCTTCGGCGCGGCGACGCCCACATTGGGCAAGGGTGGATGGTCCTTCGATCAGGCCTGGATGGGCCAGGCGATGAACGGCCCGGCGGACACGAGCGCACTGCTGCGGAGCATGATCAGCTTCGGCATCACTGAAAAGCTCCAGATCTCCGGCTCGCTTCCGATCGCGCTCAATACGAACAGCATGCCGGCTGGGCGAATGATGGCGATGATGTCTGGCAATCGCGATTTCGAGTCGCTCCTCGGATGGCGGTTTCAGACGAGGCCGATTGGCGAAGGGGCTCGATTGGAGACGACGGCGTACGTTGGAGGACTCGTGCCGCTCGATTCGACGCGTGCAGGGGTTGCCGCGTCGCCCGCGGGACTTGTCTCCGTAGCCAGTGGATACGCGTCGCGCTCGCATTACTTCTGGGCGGGAGCGAGCCACGTGCGCTACATCGAGCGCGCCGACGATCGGCTCGGTGCCGTGACGTCGATCAGTGCGGTGTATGGCTACCGGCCGCCGTCGTGGCGGACGGATTATCCGAAGCCCGATCTTCGATTCTTCGTCGAAGCGACGAGTGACGTTACAGGAACATCGCTTCACAATGGGCAAACGATGCCCGACACAGGAGGGCGCGTCGCGCTGGTCGGTCCGACCATGCTGCTGTTGTACAAAGCGTACGCTGTCGAAGGGGGCGTCCAGTTTCCGTTCTATCAGCGAAATCGCTCGATGCAGCCGGACGAGCGTCTTCGATTCGGACTGAATTTCACGTACTTTTTCTGGCCTTCGAAGGGGAAAGGACAGTCACGATGAATCTCGTCATACGGACCGCTGCAGCTCTGGCCTTGATGATGCTCCTGCCGTCGCTCGCATCGGCCGAACTACGCAGAGTGCAGTTGAACGTGCTGGGGATGGATTGAGCGTTTTGCGCCCACGCCGTGAGCGTGGCGATCAAGAAGCTCGACGGCGTTGAATCCGTCGATGTGTCGCTCGAGAAAGCGACCGCCGATATCCGACTGAAACCTGGCAATGCGGTCACGCTGCCGCAGCTCCGACGAATCATTCGGCGGGCCGGATATCCGACGAAGGACGCTCAGGTAGACGCGCGCGGTGCGATTGGCGAGCGAAACGGTAAACCCGTTCTGGACCTTCAGAACGGCTCGTTCCTGGAAATCGCAGCGGAGCCCTCGGCAGGAACGTCCGGAATCGTGGACGTCACTGGCGTTTCGCGCATGATCGACAAAGACCGGGAAGTGTTGACGGTCACGAATAGAAGATGAACTGCGATTATGCCGTTTCGGCCGACGTGGCGACCTCGTCGCGCGTCCATTGCAGCAGATCCCCCGGCTGGCAGTCGAGCTCGCGGCAGAGCGCCTCGAGCGTCGAGAAGCGGATGGCGCGCGCCTTGTTCGTCTTGAGCACCGAAAGGTTCGCGATGGTGATGCCGATTCGATCGGCGAGATCGGTCAGCGTGATGCGGCGATCGAGGAGGACCTGATCGAGTCTGATTCGAATGGCCATGGCTGCTCAGATCGTCAGCGACTGTTCGTCGGCCAGCCGGGTGCCTTCCCGGAACACTTCGGCGATCACGAGGATGATGAGCCCGTTGACGACGGCGAAGACGTTGAGCTCGGGCCGCGCATCGAACGCGAGCCCGGCGACGCTGAAATGGGTCATTGCGTAATAGCTTTCGAAAAAGATGATCGCCGCGCGCGCCAGCTCAAAGAAGATGACCGCCCACGCAATCCGCCGGAGACGCAGCGCGTTCGCGGGCACGAATGGTCTGCGATCCCGGAGCGTTCGGAAGAAGCCGCGGAGCTGATTGATCACCCACAACGCGAGCGCAAGCCATCCAACGAGAATGAGGAAGTTGGCGACAAAGAGCGGTCCCTTGTGAGCCGGAAATTTCAACGCTCCGCGCAGCTCGTGCAGCTGCGCATCGTCGATCCCGAGTGACGGCGCCGTGACGCGATGGGTGTCGCCCTCGACGTGGAGCGACACCGGGATGCTCAACGTCACATTCCTGCCGGTCTCGACCGACGGACCAGTCACATCGATGTGAACGCCCACTGCGGCGCCCACGAGGGTGAGAGCAAGCGCGGCAACGAGTGCAACAGCGCACAGATACCACGCGGCATTCAGGAGAACCATCAGGAGCGACGAGATCGATGCCCTGCCCATTCCTTTCATCGAATCACCTTGATACGCGCCGGCCGTATTGACGGCGTATGTTTATCGTTGTACGATAAATAATATCGAATTGCAATAAATATTTATCGTATATCGATCAATAACTCTAGACCGCGGAGATACTTGGCGTGTTCATTGGCCATGCCGGCGTGGGATTCTCAGCGCGAAGAACCCGGCCGCGACCGCCAACCCGGTGACGAGGCAACCAATCCACAGCCAGTACGCACCGGCGTGCGCGAGGGCGTAGCCGCCGACCAGGGGTGCCGACGCGAAGGCGCCAGTGAACGCTATCGCGAACGCCCCCTGATATCGGCCGCGGAGATCCGTGGGCGCCAAATCCGCGACCAGCGCCGTCGAGGCAGGCGCGAAGAGGATCTCGCCCAGCGTCCAGATGGCAACCGACACGGTATATGCGGTGAACGATTGGTTCCACGCGGGCACTCCAAATCCCACAGCCAGCAGCACGGAGGCGACCGCAAGTACCGACTCGCGCGAATGATCTCGAATCAGCTCGCCGGCAAATGGCTGCAGCAGGACGATCATCACACCGTTGAGTGCGATCAGGCTGGCATATCGGGCGGCAGAAATGCCGTGCGCGCGCATGTCGATCGGGAGGCCGACGAACGATTGAAAAAACACGACCGAGAACACGAGTGTGAGCAGGCACACCGCGACGAAGACTCGGTCTCGCAGCATGGTGCGCGCCGCGCCGCGGAGGGCATTGGCGTGTGGAAGATCCCCGGCGGGCCGCGTCTCAGGCAGGGCGACCCAGAGAATGACGCCGAACAGCGCGGTCGTTGCGGCGTCCGCCGCGAAGAGCGCGCGATAGCTGCGCGCGGCAATGACGCCGCCGATCAACGGGGCGATTGAGGCTCCCAGATTCACCGCCCAGTAGATGAGACCGTACGCCCGCGGGCGATCGCGCGGCTCGACCACGTCGGCAACCGTTGCGGCAACGACCGGTCGATACATTTCGTAGAGCAGCCCGGCGGCAGCCGCCGCGAGTGTGATGGTTGCGGTCCGTGCCATCAGACCGAGTACGAGCATGCTCACACCGCCGGCGATCAACGACGCCACGAGAGTAGGCCGCCGGCCGATACGATCCGACAGCGCGCCACCGAGCGGACCGCCGGCGATCGCGCCGAGCCCGTACACGGCAAGCACGGCCCCGGCCTGGGCCGGGGTCAGGCGCTGCACTTCTGTCAGATAGATCGCGAGAAAGACGAGGACGAAACCGCCGACGCGATTGACGAGCGTCCCGGCGAACAGCACCCAGAACGCGCGCGGAAGGCCGCGAAAGTTCCGGCGCAATGTAGACATTCTATGGCCGATGGCTATAGGATTTCTATATCCATGGCCCTGCACTCGTCGGATTCGGACGCGCGGAGCGAGCTGCTGCGCGGCACGCTCGATATGCTGATCCTGCGCACGCTCCAGTGGGGGCCGCAGCACGGCTATGCGATCGGGCACACGATTCGCGCGCAGTCGCGGGATGTGCTGCAGATCGAGGCAGGGTCCCTGTATCCCGCTCTGCAGAGGCTGAGCAAGAAGGGCTGGGTCACCTCCACTTGGGGGCAGACCGACGCCAACCAGCGCGCCAAGTTCTACCGCCTCACGCCAGAAGGCAAGCAGCAGCTGGTGCGCGAGGAATCGCGTTGGGCGGAAATGGTCAGGGCGATCGGGCGCGTCATGAAGCCGACCGCGAGATAGCCGGTTTCTAAATCGACAACCGGGTTACCACGGCGCGCACCTTCGCCGAAGGGCGCCGACATAATCTCCGCATAGATGCCGTCGGAGGTGCCGCTCTTGAGGGCCGCCGGTGCGATGGTGGTGCCGTTCGAGATCCTCGGTGGCGCAGCTATGACAAGTTCTGACAATTCACCCGTGACTGGCTGGTGAGTGATGCTCGAAGCACGTGGGCTCTCAAAGCGCTATGGCGGCGCGCTGGCGCTCGACAAGGTCAGCTTTCAGGTTCATCGCGGCGAGATAGTGGGCTATCTCGGTCCGAAC
>Ga0075424_100002033_pt1 | contig 18229 bp, 18 predicted proteins | sample SoiMethybrSBSTD3_FD_75301 | JGI IMG/M metagenome (GOLD analysis project Ga0075424, IMG submission 75301) | Bulk soil microbial communities from a Populus tree surrounding site in Tennessee, USA - Soil MetaG P. TD hybrid SBSTD3 | ecosystem: Environmental > Terrestrial > Soil > Tree plantation...
GCGATCGACGAGATGGTGTCGACGATGCCGTCGATCTGCTCGCTGCGGTTGGTGAGCCCCTCGATGACGGAGGCGAGGTCGGCCGACGAGTCGGCCAGCGTCCTGATCGCGGTGGTGGCCTCCTCGGCGGCGGCGACGCCGTCCTGGGCGACGCGGCTGGTCTTGGTCGCGGCCTCGGCGGTCTCGCCGGCAGAGGTGCGCGTGTCCTCGATCATGCGAACCTGCCGCTCGGCGCCGGCGGCGACGTCCCCGACGGCGTTCGCGATCTCCTCGACGGCGCGTCCGGCCTCGCCCGAAGACGTCGTCAGCTGCTCGGCTGCCTGCGTCAGGCGGCCGGTCGCGGTGGCGACGTCGTACAGGACGGCCGAGACGTTCTCGGTCATCCGGCGCATGGCGATCCCGAGCGCGTCGAGCTCGGAGCGCGGCTCGATCTCGACCGACAGGTCGCGGTCGGCGATCCGCTCGGCCGCTGCGACCATCTCGCGCAGGTAGCTCTGCATCTCGGCGAAGGCGTTCCCGAGCGCGTCGTTTGCCGACCGCACCTCGACCGCGCGCGACACGTCGCCCGTGCTCACGGCTGCGGCCGCGGCGGCGGCGTCGTTCAGGTAGGACTGCATGTCGACCTTGGCGTGGATCGCCTTCCACTGCTTCTCCGCCGAGTTCAGGAACGCGCGATCCTTGGCGTCCTTCACATACCTGGCGCGATAGGTGGCGAAGCCCTGCTCGATGACGTTCACGTCGCGCTTCTGGAGCGGTGCGAGCCCGGCCAGGACCTTCGGGTCGCCGTTCAGGACGTACCGGGCGTCCTTCAGGCGGTAGTCCGTGGTCGCCCACTTGATGTCGTCGATGAGCGCCGACGACGGCATGGCGCTCTTGCCGATCTGGTCAGCGTCGTTGTTCAGGCTGCTGAGCGAGTAGATCGCGTAGCCCATCGAGCCGACCATCACCGCGATGACCGCGGCAAAGCCGGCAAGAAGCTGTGTACGGATGGTGAGGCGCATGGGTGGGGATCTCCAGGGATCGAGGACGGCGTGGTCTATCGAAGAGATCGGCCATGCGAATGGCCCGTGGAGGGCGCTCAGGGGAAATCCCCGGTCCTGCGTACCGGCCACCACCCCGTTCCGGCCATGGCTGTTAGGGGTTAACCGCGCGCGAGCGTGAACCGGCGCACGAGCCGGTCGAGCTCGGCTTGCGCGTCGTGCAGCCTCCGAGTCCGGGGTCACCCGGGTGGCGGATGCCGGACACCACATTCTGGGCGCGGGGGTTCGTGATTTCCACGCATCTCTGCAACATGTGCCGTTGCAGCCATTCCAAACGCCGAACGTGTCAAGTACGTTGAGGCAAGAGGCCTGCGGCGGCCGGCCTCGAGAACAGAACATCCCAGCGCCGCTGGTCGTCGCGTCCCCCGCGCGCCCCGGCCTCACCCCCGAAGGAGCCATCAGCCATGGCCGAATCCACCGTGCTCGTCGTCGACGACGAGCCCCTCATCCTCGAGTTCCTGGCCGAGAACCTGCGCGAGGACGACTTCACCGTCCTGACCGCCGCGAGCGGCGGGGAGGCGATGGACGCACTCGCCGTCTCGCGCCCCGACGTCGTCCTGCTCGACGTCGTGCTGCCCGACATGAGCGGGTACGACGTCTGCCGCCGAGTTCGCCAGGCCGACTCCGTGAACGACCCCTGGGACCCGGACCTCCCGATCATCATGCTCTCGGCGAAGGCGGAGCACACCGACCGCGTGCGCGGCTTGAACCGCGGCGCCGACGACTACGTGACGAAGCCCTTTCACTACCCGGAGCTTCTGGCCCGGATCGGCGCAGTCCTGAAGCGGGTAAGCCGCGCCCGTGACGCCCACGAGCTGAAGTACGGCGAGCTGGCCGTGAACATGCTCTCGCGCGAGGTCACGGTCGCCGGCATGCGCGTGGAGGTCTCCGCGAAGGAGTTCGCCCTCCTGGCGACGCTCGCTGCCGACCCCGAGCGGGTCTTCACCAAGCGCGAGCTGCTCCAGATGGTCTGGGACTTCCGCAGCCCCGGGCGCACGCGCACGCTCGACTCTCACGCGAGCCGGCTGCGGCAGAAGCTCGTGCGCCACTCGGACGCCGGTTGGATCGCCAACGTGTGGGGCGTCGGCTACCGGTTGTGCAGGCCGGAATGATCCGCGACGCGATCCGGCGCAGGCGTGTTGGCGGCCGTGAGGCCCTGGTCGCGTCTCTGGAGGACCTTGCGGGGCGGCTCGCTCACGAGGAGCAGGCCCGGGCGGCCTTCATCGGGAAGGTGTCGCACGAGCTGCGGACGCCACTCACCGTGATCAAGGGCTACGTCTACACCCTGCAACGCGCGGAGGCCGACTCGGGCAAGGCCGCCAAGCTGAAGGTCATCGACGGGGAGTGCGAACGGCTCTCCTACATGATCGAGAGCCTCCTGGAGCTGAGCCGGGCCCGCGCGGGCCACCTCCGGGTCTGCGACACACCGGTCGCCTTGCGCGCGTGTGTCGAGGAAGTCGCCGAGCGGCTCCGAGCGGTGGCGAGCCATCGCGGCGTGGGCGTCGCAGTCAGGTGGTCGTGCGGCGACGTCACCGTCTCGGGCGACGAGAACCGAGTTCGGCAGGTGTTCGCCAACATCATCGGAAACGCCATCAAGTACGCCCCGCCCGATACCGACGTGGTCGTCTCGGCGGAGACGGCCGGCGTGTCCGTGGCCGTCCGCGTCGAGGATCGCGGTCGTGGCATCGCCGAGGCCGACCTGCCGTTCATCTTCGACGAGTTCTTCCAGGCACCGGAGCGCTCCGAGCCCGGTGCCGGGCTCGGGCTCGCCATCGCCAGAGAGCTCACGGAGGCGCACGGCGGCCGGATCGACGTTGCAAGCCGCGTCGGCGAGGGCACGCAGTTCACCGTCACGCTGCCCATGATCGAGGAGCCGGCATGACCGATGCGGGTGCCCTCCGCGCGGTTGCACCGCCGGCGCTCGTGGCAGAGCCGACGCTCGAGCTCATTCCCGCGCTCGCGGCGCGGAGCCGCGCCGCCCGCCACCACGGCATCGCGAGCTCTCCGCGTGCCGTCGCGCGCGACCTCGAGCTGCGGCTGCCCGGCATCGGCGGGCGCTATCTGACCGGAGTGGCGGACCACGTGTCGCTCCGCGGGTGGTCGGCCGAGGAGGCCGGAGCGCTCCTGGCGGCGCTCGAGGACCGGTGCTCGATGTGGATCGTGTGCTCGTCCGGCAACGCCGTCGCGCGTGCCGGCCTGGCGCCCGACCGGCCTGGGGGCCTGCGCCGCGCCGGGGCCGCCCGGTTCGCCGGCGGCCGGTGGGACGCCGCCCGGATCCCGCCCGCCAAGTCGGTGACAGAGCTGATGCGCGCGGGCGCGGCGCGGGGAGCCGTCTGCGCGGCGGCCGAGTCGGGTCGCCTGCCCCCCTCGAGCTTCGTCCGCGCGGCCGCCGCGGGAGGCGCGCACACCGCCTCGATGGATCGGGGCCTCGCCGCTGCGCTCGGCGCGCGCTGGGCCGTCGAGCTCCTCGTCGCGCCCGCGATCCCGGCCGGCTCGCTCGTCGGGCTCCGCGAGCAGATCACTGCGGCTGCCCGCTGCGGCTGGTGCCGCGCGCCGCTCACCGGGCCGACATGCCGGCGCTGCACGCCGGCCACCAGGCCGTGAGCCGTCACCGGCGCCGGGCGCTCGCACACGCCGCACTGGCCGTGGTCCTCGTCATCGCGGGGCTGATCGAGATCGGCCGCAGCTCGGCGCCCGCGCGGCGGCCCTCGACGGTCCCGCAGGTGGTCGCCGTGCGCGCTGTCCCTGCCGGCATGACGCTCTCGGCCGACGACCTGGGTGTCGTCAGGGTCCCGGTCCGCTATGCCGCCCGCGGGGCGGTCGGTGACGCGCATGCGGCGATCGGCCGCCGCACCGCCGTCGCGATTCCCGCCGGGGCGCCGCTCATGGCGGCCGAGATCGCGGCGGCCGATCGGATCGACGCCGCGCGCGACGTGGCGGTTCGCCTCGATGACGCCGCAGGGCTCCCGGCGGGTGTCCTGGCGGGCGCGCACGCCGACGTGCTCCTGGTGCAGCCGGGGCGCGTCTCCGAACCCGCCGTGGTGCTCGCAGACGTCCTCGTCGTCTCGGCCCGGAGCACCGACGGCGCCGCCGTGGCGACGCTGCGGTTGCCGGCCGCGGCCGTGAGCGGCATCGTCGCCGCCGAGGGTCGCGGTTCGCTTCGCCTCGTCGTCCGAGCTCCCGCGGCGGTGCAGTGAGGGTGCCGCCTGTGCGCTGCGTCCTGGCTGCCGACGACCCGGCGCTGATCGCGGCGTGTGGCGCGGCGGCGGAGGTGTCGGCCGGCATCGAGGTCGTGGCATCGGTCTCTCGGAGTCGAGTGATCGGCGGTGCCGTCCCGGCCTGCGACGTCCTGCTCGTCGCCGACGCGCCCGGTCATCCCGCGGCCGGCTGGGCCGAGGACGCGGCGCGCGCCTGCCCGGGCCTCGCAGTCGTTCTCCTCGTCGACGACGCCGGCGTCGACACCTACCGGACAGCGCTCCGCGTCGGAGCCTGCGCGGTCGCCACACTGCCCGTCAGCCCTGCCGGACTGGCGGCGGCCGTGGCCGATGCGCTGCGTGCACACCGGTCGGGTGCCGGGGCAGGCGATGGGACCCCGGGCGAGGTCATCGCCGTCGCCGGAGCGAGCGGAGGCGTCGGGGCCAGTGCCGTGGCCCTCGCGCTCGCCGCCGGAAGGGGTGGGCTTCTCGTCGACCTCTCGCGCACGAGGGCGGGGCTCTCGTTTGCGCTCGGGGCCTCGCCGGAGCGGTCGCTCGCGGACCTGGCGCAGGCCGGCGAGGCTCTTGCGGCAGGCATCGGCACGGTCGCGGCCGAGCATCCGTGTGGCCTGCGGTTCGTCCCAGGGCCGCCCGATGCCGACGTCCTCTCCGCGGTCGGGCCCGGGTGGGGCCTGACCCTCGTGCGCGAGGTGCGCGCTCGCGAGCGGACCACGGTGATCGACGTCGGCGGAGCTGCCGAGGGATCAGCCCGGGAGGCGCTCGTCGCCGCGGATCGCGCGGTGGTGGTCGTCACGCCCGTGCGCAGTGCGCTCGAGGCGGCCCGCGCGCTCGTCCTCGATGCGGCCCGCTGGGGCGTCGCCGCCCAGCCCGAGCTCGTCGTGAACCGGTGGTCGCGGAAGGCCGACGTGGGGCTTCGCGCCGTCTCGCGCATCGTCGATGCGCCCGTCGCGGCGGTCGTCCGCGACGATCCGCGGCGGATGCGCGCCTACGACGAGGGGTGCGTCGACGTCGCCCACTGGATGCGCGCCGGGCCGATGGCGGAGCTTCCACCGGCCCTGCGGCGAGGCCCGGGTTGAGCGGCCTCGAGGGCATCGCCCGCAGGTATCGCGTCCTCCTGCGCGAGGAGATGGCGATCGTCCCCGCCGACGCCGATGCCCGCACCCTGCGCCGGATCGTCGGTGGGCGGCTGCGCGAGCTGCTGGCGCGCGACCGTGTCGTCCTCCCGACGGCCGACGTGGACGTGCTCGTCGAGCAGGTCGTGGACGACGCCGTCGGGCTGGGCCCGATCGAGCCGTTGATGCGCGACCCGACTGTCACCGAGGTGATCGCCAACGGTCCGGCGTCGGTGTACGTCGAGCGCGCCGGCCGGCTGGCGCTCGAGCCGGTCATGTTCCGCGACGCCGAGCACCTGCGGCAGGTGATCGAGCGGGTCGTCGGCGCCGGCGGCCGCCGTGTGGACGCCGGCAGCCCGATGGTCGACGTCCGATTGCCGGACGGCAGCCGCGTGAACGCCGTGCTTCCGCCGCTCGCGATCGACGGGCCGCTGCTCACGATCCGGCGCTTCCCGACGGAGCCCATGCGGATCGCCGATCTGGTGGAGCTGGGCACGATCGCGCCCTGCCAGGTCGACCTGCTCGGCCCGGCTGTGCGCCGGCGGGTGAACGTCGTCGTGTCGGGCGGCACGGGCACCGGGAAGACCACCCTCCTGAACGCGCTCGCCGCGTTCATCGAGCCCTCCGAGCGGATCGTGACGGTGGAGGACGCCGCCGAGCTTCGCCTGCCCCAGGCGAACGTGGCCCGGCTCGAGTCGCGGCCGCCGAACGTGGAGGGGAGGGGCGAGGTGACGCTGCGGGCGCTCGTCCGAAACGCGCTTCGGATGCGACCCGACCGGATCGTCGTGGGCGAGGTCAGGGGCGGCGAGGCGATCGACATGCTCCAGGCCATGAACACCGGCCACGACGGGTCGCTGACCACCGTGCACGCCAGCTCGCCGGCCGATGCGCTGCGCCGGATCGAGACGATGGCGCTCATGTCGGGCCTCGATCTCCCGCACTCGGCGGTGCGCGAGCAGGTGCGGGCTGCGATCGACGTCGTCGTGCACCTGGTGCGGAGCGCCGACGGCGCGCGGACGATCCAGCGGATCGAGGGCCGCGACCCGGCGGGCCTGCGACCGCTCGACCGCGCGCTCCTGGAGCGGCTGGTGCAGGAGCGATGCCCCTCCGCCGCCTGAGCCCGGTGGACGTGCGGCGCCGGATCGCCGCCGGCCGTGCCGCTCGGCTCCGCCGGGCGCAGCTCCCGGTCGTCGTCTCCGTGATCGCGGCGTATGTGCGGGCCGGGCGGTCGCTTCGCCAGGCGGTGGCAGACGCCGCGGGCGACGTCCCCGAGCCGAGCGCCGCGGCGCTACGCGATGCGGCGGCCCGGATTGCGCTCGGGGCGACGCCCGACGAGGCGCTCGCCGCGTTCGGGGCAGACCCGGATGTCGCGCACCTGCGCGCGGTCGTCGAGATGCAGGCCCGCACGGGCGGAGACCTGGTGCTCCTGCTCGAGCGGATGGCTGACGTCATGCGCTCGCGCGAGGAGCTGCGCCGAGCGGCCTCGGTCGCGACCGCCCAGGCTCGTGCCACAGGCCGGATGGTGACGGGCATGCCGGCCTTCGGGGTGGGCGCGCTGTGGCTCCTCGACAGGCCCGGATTCGGGCTGGTGCTGGGGAGCCCGCTCGGCTGGGCGGCGCTCCTCGGCTCGGCGGTCCTCGCCGCCGCCGGCCATCTGCTCATCCGCCGGATCGCAGCGATCGAGGCATGAGGGGCTGGAGCCTGCTGATCGTCGCCGTGCTGGTCGCGATCGAGGCCGCGCGCTCGTACCGGCGGGATCCGCGGGTGCGCGGGTCGCCGGGCCGGCGCACCCCGATCGAGCTCGCGGTCGCGGTTGGTCGCACGCTCGCGGGCCGGCTGCCCGGCCGACTCGCTGCGCCGCCCGACCCGGGCCTGCTCCGGCGGGCCGGCTCGCCTGTCGCGAGTGCAGACTTCCCGGCCGCACGGGCCGGGGCGGCCGCGGCGTTCGCGGCACTGGCGGTCGCCGGCGGCGTGGCGGTCGGCGGACTCCTCGCGGTCGTCCTCGGCGCTGGGCTCATCGCGTTCGGGCTCACCTACCCCGACCTGTGGCTGCGGTCGCTCGCCAAGCGGCGAAGCGCGCAGATCGAGCGGGCGGCGCCGGCGCTGCTGGAGCTCGTCGCGGCAGGCGTTGAGGCGGGGATCCCCCTCGATGCCGCGCTCGCCGGCGCCGCCCGCGCCGCCCGCGGCGAGCTGGCCGAGGAGCTCGAGCGATCTCGCGTCTCCATCGCGCTCGGCCGCCCGCGCAGCGAGGAGTTCCGCGACCTGGGCGAGCGCACCGGTGCGCCGACGCTCGCGGCGCTCGGGCTCGCGCTGCGGCTGAGCGATCGGCTCGGCGTCCCTCTGGCCGAGGCGCTGCGCGACCAGGCAGAGCGGAGCAGGGCCGAAGCGGCGCGGGCCGTCCAGGAGCGGGCCGCCCGGGCCGGGCCGCGCGTCCTGGTCGTCGTCGTCTTCGTGCTGGTGCCGGCCGCGCTCCTGCCCATCGCCGCGGCGGCGGGGCTGACGATCGCCGGATCGCTGGCAACGCACCCGTGAAGACCGGCGTGCCAGGCGCCGTCCTGTTGAATATGGCCGTGTACGACGTCGAGACCGTGGTCGTCGGCGCCGGCCATGCCGGCCTGGCCGCGAGCTGGGCGCTCGCCGATCGCGGCGTCGAGCACGTCGTGCTCGAGGAGGGGCGCATCGGCCAGACGTGGCGCACCGACCGCTGGGACTCGTTCCGGCTGAACACGACCCGGTGGATGTCGCGGCTCCCCGGGCACGCCGTGGCCGACGCCGACGGCTTCGACACTGCACAGGAGTTCGCGGAGGCGCTCGAGGAGTACGTCCGCGTTCGCGATCTGCCGGTGCGCCAGAACGCCGGCCCGACCCGGGTCGAGCGTGACGGCGACGGCGGTTTCACCGTCCGGGTCCGCGACGGGGATCTGACGGCTCGGAGTGTGATCCTGGCGACGGGCTTCCAGCGCATCCCCTGGCGTCCCCCGCTCGCAGAGGAGCTCTCGCGGCGGCTCCTCCAGCTCGACACCGCCACCTACCGGTCGCCCTCGGAGATCGCCGAGGGAGGCGTCCTTGTCGTAGGCGGCGGGCAGTCGGGGTGCCAGATCGCCGAGGATCTGGCAACCGCCGGCCGCCGCGTCCTGCTCTCGACGAGCCGGGTCGCCTGGGTGCCCCGCCGCCACCGCGGCCGCGACACGCTCGGGTGGTGGACGGTGAGCGGCTTCTACGACGTGCGGCGGGCCGACGTCGATGCCGCCGTGCTCCGCGTCCGCCAACCCCTGATCTCCGGCACCGACGACGGGCACTCGCTCTCGCTTCACTCGCTCGCGCGGCGCGGGGTCGAGCTGCTGGGCCGGCTGAACGGCGGGGGAGGGGAGCGGCTGGTGCTCGGAGACGACGTCGCCGAGCACGCCCGCTACGCCGACGAGGCCGCGGCCGCGTTGCTCCGCGGCATCGACCGGTACATCGACCGCGCGGGGATCGAGGCTCCGCCCGCCGAGAGCGATCCGTCGTGCGCGCCGCTCGAGGGGATCGGGCGAGCCGCTCCGCGGGAGGTGGGGCTCGATCGGGAGGGGATCGGCACCGTCGTCTGGTGCACCGGCATGCGGCCGCGGCTCGACGCCGTTGCCATTCCCGGGCTCGTGGACGCCGGCATGATCCCGCACACCGACGGTGAGACGCCGGTGCCGGGCCTCTACCTGCTCGGTGTGCCGTGGCAGCGCCTGCGCAAGTCCGGGATCATCTGGGGCGCCGCAGCCGACGCCGAGCGGATCGCGAGCGCCATCGCCGGTGACGCGGATTGACGATTGTGGCTGCGGCCTCTCCGCAGCTGCAAATCGGGAGCCGGCTGGTGGGTCGCGTTCTGCGTCGTGGCGGGCGTCGGGCGCCTGTTCACGAATGACGGGTACTACTCACCCGACCACATCACGTACTGGGAGCACCCCGCCGCGGCCGTGGTGGGCGTCGCCTGGACGATGGACGTCGCGACGCTCGTGGGCGGTCGGGCTCGGCGTGCACTGAGTCCCCGCGGGCCTGCGGCTCAGCCGAGCCCGCGCTCGGCGATCTGGCGCTTCGCGTCGGCGGTCTTTCCGAGCTCCTCGATCCCGAGCTTTCGCTTGACGCCGTCCGTGCGCTCGAACTGGATGTCGCCGTAACCGACAACCTGGAAGCGGTTCCCCCATGGGTCGCGGAAGTCGAAGCTCTGGCCGGTGTCGGACGCGATCCTGAGACCCTCGCCCAGAACGGCCTCGCGAGCCCGGGCCACGTCGTCGACCACGAGACCGAAGTGGCGCTCGTCATCGGGCGGCTGTGAGCGGCCCTGTGCGATCGCCAGGAACTGGTCGCCCATGTCGAGGAACGCCATCCGCCGGCCGCGGCCGCGCATGCTGAAGTCGAAGAGCCGCCCGTAGAGCGCGACGGCCTCCTCGACGTCGCCGACCTCGAGGGCGACGTGGTTGACCCCGATCAAGCGCGCCTTCTCCGCCATCGCCCGAGCCTAGCATCGGCTCGCGTGACCGATCCGGCGCACCCTCGTAGCGGTCCGACGCACACGCGTGACGACTTCCGCCGTAGCGTGTCGGTGTGTCGAGAGGACAGGCCACCGTCGAGTACGCCCTCCTCGTCGTGGCGCTCGTCGTCGCCGTCTGCCTGCTCGTCCGCTTCGCGACGCCCGTCACGGACGTCGCGAGGGCGGTGGCGCACGCCGTGTCCCACCGGCCGGCGCGCCACCGCCCTCATGCCCCCATCGGTAAGCGCCGGCCGCCTCATCGGCGGCCGGCGCCGTGCCTGTGCCCGTTCGCTGCCCCTCCGGACGGGTCTTCCTAGAACTTGCCGGTCGCAACCAGGGTCCCGGCCGCGGTGCGGACGTTGACCCGGTTACCGGCCGAGACCTGCGGCACCCGCTGGCCCAGCTCGGTCGAGCGGTTGAGGTGCGCGCGACCGAGGCCGCCGACCATCATCGTGCCGACCTTGGTGCCGTGGACGAAGACGGTGAGGCGCTTGCCGGCCAGCGAGCGGACGTGCTCCACCTGGGCCTCGAACTCGCGCTGCGCACCGTCCTTCTTGAACTTGGCGGAGCCGGTCGCGTTCGGGAAGCCGGCCGCTCCGTGGAGAGCCGCCGTGATCGTGGTGCCGCGGGCCTGCGCCGGGACGGCCACGACGGCGGTTGCCATCACGGTCGCCGCCAGTGCTGCGAGCGGCTTCATGGTCTTGGTGAACGTCATCTGATGATTCCCTTCTCGATGGAAGTCGTGGTGCTAGTCGCCTGGCGGCCTAGTCGTCGCCGCCGCCGTCGCCACCATGGCCGGAGCCGTCGTGGCCTGAGCCGCCGTTGTCGTCACCGGCGTCATGGCCGCTGCCGTCGTCGTTGCCGCCGCTGGGGCCGCTGTTCGAGTCCTCGCCGCCGCCCGGGCCGGGGTTGCCGTTGTCGTCGGCCTGGTCGTTCTGGGCGTTGTCATCGCCGGCCTCGTTCTGATGCTCGGCCTCGTCGCCGTTCCCGCGGATGTCCTCTCCGGGCTCGTTCGCGCGGCCGCGCAGCTCGTTCTCGTCGGCGTTGCCGCGAACGTCCTCGCCGGGCTCGCGGACGGACACGAACTCGGTCGTCCCGGGGGCGGTCTGCGTGATGGTCGTCGTCGCCCTGTCGGACTGCGGGGAGCCGTTGCTGCTCGCAGCCGCGGCGATCGCGCCGGTGGCCAGTGCCGCCGGGATGCCGATGCCGAGGATGATCCTCCGGGTGAGCTTCGTGGTGTTCATCTGCCTCTCCTCTGCTTGGGGTTTTCCGTGCAACAAACCCAGAGTAGGAGGTGCAAGGTTAGGGGCGGGCTATGGCGCGGAACGGGGTTCGCAAGCCCTTGGCAAGCGGTTGCTAGTCGTCGCCGCTGTGGCCGCTGCCGTCGTCTCCGCCGCCGTGCGAGGAGCCGCCGGAGCCGCCGCCCGACCCGCTGCCGGAGGAGCCGCTGCCGCCGCTCGAGCCACTGCCGCCGCTCGTCGATCCGCCGCCCGAGCTGTCATCCGATCCGCCGCCGGTCGACCCACCGCCGGTCGATCCACCGGAGGTCGAGCCGCCGTGGTCGTCGCCGCTGCTCGCGGCTCCGCCGTGGTCGTCACGGGTGGGATGCCCGGGCTTGTCGCCGGTGGTGGCCCCGCCGGTCGTCCCAGGCGAGGGCGTTCCGAACTTCGGCGAGAGCGGCTGGCCGGCGTCGCCGATCGCGGCGTCGGAGGCGTAGAGCACCGTCCCGGCCATGACGACCGGAAGCGCGATCGCGCCGATGACAGTGAGGATGAGTGCGAGCCTGTGCCGCATGGTCTCAGGATAGAAGCCGCCAGGTGAGGCGGCGGCCAGCGGAAGGTTAGGGCTCGGCAATCTCGGTCACGCCGTCCGGCGGCGGAAACCGCACGGCGATGTGCGTCCCGCGGCCCGGCGACTCGAGCTCCACCGACCCGCTCCAGCGCGCGGCGAGGTCGTGGACGATGGTGAGGCCGAGCCCGGTCCCGCCCGGGACGCCGCTTCCCGCCTTGCCGCGGAAGAAGCGATCGAACACGCGGCTTGCCTCGGTGGGGTGGATGCCGGGGCCGTCGTCGGAGACCCGCACGACCCCGCCGCCGTTCTGGGCGACGGCCACCGAGACCGTCGAGCCGGACGGGCTGTACACGATCGCGTTCTCGATCAGGTTGTCGAGCACGATCGCCACGTCGGAGGGGTCGGCCCCGACCGGCACCGGGCGCTCGGGCGCTTCGAGGGAGAACGTCTGCCCGCGATCCTCGGCCACAGGTCGCCAGCGGTCGGCCGCCGCCCGCGCCTGCTCGGTCAGGTCGGAGGACGTCGCCGACCGCGGCGGCACGCCGGCCCGGGCGAGCACGAGCAGGTCGGCCACCAGATCGCTCATCCGGTCGACCTCGCGCAGGGCGGCCTCGGCCTCGGCGTCGGGCGGTGGGCCGGCTGCCAGAGCCTCGAGCCGCAGGCGCAGGCCCGTGAGCGGCGTGCGCATCTGGTGGGACGCGTTGGCGATGAACTCGCTCTGCGCGTCGAGCAGCGCGGTCAGCTCCGCCGCCATGCGGTTCAGCTCGATCCCGATGGCCGCGACGTCGGGCGGGCCGGTCGTCTCGGCGCGCGCGCTCAGGTCGCCCTGCGCGAGCCGCTCGGCGGTGCCGGCCAGCGAGCGCAGCGGGTGCGCCAGCGACGTCGCGAGCGCCCATGCGACGGCGAGCCCGACGATCGCAACCACCGCGGCGACGGCCGCGATCGCCTCCCAGCTGCGCCGCACGCGCGCGTCCACCTGGGCCATCGGCTGCGAGAGCCGCACCGTGCCGACGACCTCCTGGCCGGAGCGCACCGGGTAGGCCACCACCAGCAGGTCGCCGCCGAGATCCGCGCTGTGGCGGATGAGCTGCACCGGCTGCCCCTGGAGGGCCGCCCCGATCTCCGGCCGGCCGGGCGTGTTGTACGGCACCAGCGGTGGGCGCGCGTCCGTGTCGTCGCTGTCGGCGAGCAGATTCCCCTGGCTCGAGCCGTCGGTCACGATGATGCGCGCGTCGACCTGGCGCCCGTAGGTCGAGACGACCCGGCGCAGGTTTCCGAGCGACCTCCCGGGCGTCTCCGAGCCCCCCAGCGACGACGCGATCACCTGGGCCTGCGTGCCGATGCGGCTGTAGAACGCGTCCTTCGCCCGGCGGTCGACCGTCACGCCGAGCGGGATGGCGAGCGCGACGACGATGAGAACGAGCAGGTAGGCGAAGGCGAGGAGCAGCCGTCGCCGGAGCGTCACCCTTCGAGCTCCTCGCGCGACGAGAACCGGAATCCGACGCCGCGCACGGTGTGGATGTAGCGCGAATCCTGGGCGTCATCTCCCAGCCGGCGGCGCAGGCCTGCCACGTGCACGTCGAGCGTCTTCGTCGACCCGAACCAGTCGACGCCCCAGACGTCGTCCATCAGCCGCTGCCGGGGAAGCACGGTCCCGGCGTTCGTCATCAGCATGTGCAGGAGGTCGAACTCGCGCCGCGGCAGGTCGAGGGGCTCCTCGGAGTGGGTCGCCGTGCGGGTGCGCGGGTCGAGGCGGACGTCCCCGAGCACGATCGCGTCCTCGGCGGGGGTGGGGTCGGGCGCGGCGCGGCGCAGGACGGCCCGGATGCGCGCGATCAGCTCGGCCATGCCGAAGGGCTTCACCAGGTAGTCGTCGGCGCCCAGCTCGAGCCCCACGACGCGGTCGGTCTCGAGGCCGCGGGCCGTCAGCATGATGATCGGCACCCGTGAGGATGACCGGATCGTGCGGCAGACGTCGCGTCCGTCCATGTCAGGCAGCATCAGGTCGAGCAGGACGACGTCCGGCTCCTCGCGGCGGACGGCCTCCAGCGCGGCCGCCCCGGTGGCCGCGACCTCGACCCCGTATCCCTCGCGCTCGAGCGCCGAGCGGAGCGGGTCGGAGATCGACTGCTCATCCTCGACGACGACGACCCGGGTGGTGTGCGCAGGCGGGGGCATCCACGTCTGGTCGGCCGGCATCCCCGGGAGTGTACGGGCGCGCAGTGCTCAACTCCTGTGCTGAGCGGCCGATGCGGTAGACAGCTATGTCCGTTCGCCGACCACCCCGATCTGAACGGCTCCTCGACCTGGCCCCCGTCGGCATCCATCATGCCGACCTCACGGGAACGTGCATCTGGGTGAACGAGCGCTGGTCGGAGCTGACCGGGGTCGCGCCGGAGGAGGCGTGCGGGCGCCCGTGGGTGGACGCGCTGCACGAGACCGACCGCGACGCCGTGCTCGCCCAGTGGCTCGAGACCGTCGCGCGCGGGCTCGAGTTCGTGTGCGACGTCAGGCTGGTCGGGCCCACCGGCCCGCGGGAGGCGACGCTGAGCTCGGCGCCGGTCGTCGACGACCACGGGGTCGTGACCGGGCACGTGGCCGCGCTGACCGAGATTCCCAACCGCCGCCACGACACCCTGCGGCGACTCATCGTCGAGAACCTGACCGACGTCGTCCTCTTCTTCGACATGCGGCGGGAGCTGCTCTACGCGACGCCGTCCTTCGAGGGTCTGACCGGCCTTCGCGCCGAGGATGCCGCCTGCCACGTCCACGAGGGCCTCTGCGTCCATCCCGACGACGCCGAGCGGATGCGGTCCCTTTGGGCCGGCCTCTGGGCCGGCGAGGGCTACGCCGGGGCCGAGTTCCGGGTCGTCACCGCGGAGGGCACCGAGCGCTGGTGCACGAGCGCCGGCGCGCCGGTTCGCGACGGCGAAGGCCGCCAGGCCGGCGTGCAGATCCGCCACGCCGACGTCACCGGACGTCGCCACATCGAGGAGCGGGTGCGCCAGAGCGAGGAGCGGGCGCGATCGATCGTCGCGACCACCAGCGACGCGTTCGTGGCGACCGACGCCGACGGCCTCGTCATGGAGTGGAACCGGGCCGCGGAGCTCCTGTTCGGATGGGAGCCGGAGGAGGCGGTCGGGCTGGCGTTCGCGAGGCTCGTCCTCGCCGCGGAGGACGGCGAGGCCGTGAGCGCCGCGATGGCGGGGTACCGCGAGACGGGCGACGGGACAGGCTTCGAGGCGGGCAGGGAGGTGCGCGCCCGGCGAAGCGACGGAAGCGGGTTCATCGCCGAGATGACGCTGTGGCCGATCGGCTCGGGCGACGAGTCGAGCTTCAACGCCTTCGTCACCGACATCACGGACCGCAAGCGGCGCGAGGAGGCCGTCGAGCACCTGGCGTTCCACGATCGTCTGACCGGCCTTCCGAACCGGGCCCACCTCGAGACGCAGGTCGGCGCGGCCCTGGCGAGCGTCGACGCCGGCCGCACGGGCGAGGCCGCGCTCCTCTTCCTCGACATCGATCGCTTCAAGCACGTGAACGACACGATGGGGCACGACGCCGGCGACGAGCTCCTGCGGCAGGTCGCCGAGCGGCTCCGCAAGGCCGCCAGGTCGCACGATGTGGTCGCGCGCCTGGCGGGTGACGAGTTCGTCGTCCTCCTCACCGATCTGCCGGCACCGGGCGCGGTCCGGGTCGCCGGCCAGGTGGCCGACCGCATCCGCGCCGCGCTGACAGCGCCGTACGAGCTCCCCGGTGGTGGGTTCGAGACGACGGCGAGCATCGGCGTCGCCGTCTACCCGGAGGATGCCGCCGACGCGGCGGTCCTGTTCAAGACGGCCGACGAGCGCATGTACGAGCAGAAGCGCGGCGGCCGCGGCGCGCGCCCGCGGCCCGGCGAGCACGCCGACGCGGCCTGACGCCCGCTCGGTAAACTCCCCCGCCAATGACGAACCCTTCGACGTCGCGGTGGTGGGTGCTCCTGACCGTCCTCGTCCTGGTCGGCCTGCTGACGCTCGTCATCGTCGTTTCTCGGTAGCCATACCGTGGCCGCCCCGGCCGTCCAGATCTCGAGCACCAACCCAGCCGACCCCGCCGACCTCATCGGGACGTTCGTGCCGGGCGGGGGCATCGACGTAGACCGCGCCGTCAGGGCCGCGGCGGCCGCCGCGCCGGCATGGGCGGGAGCGCCGGGCCAGGCCCGCGCCGACGCCCTCGCCCGGGTCGCCGCGCGCGTCGAGGCCCGGGCCGAGGAGCTGGCCCAGCTCGTCTGCCGCGAGGTGGGAAAGCCGATCGTCGAGGCGCGCGGCGAGGCCGCCCGGACGGCCGCCATCCTCCGCTACCACGCCCAGGCGGCGCTCGATCCCGACGGCGAGGTCTACCCGCCCGGCGACGGTCGCTCCCTCCTCATGGCCCGCCGCCGCCCGCGCGGCGTGGTCGGGCTCATCACCCCCTGGAACTTCCCGATCGCGATCCCGGCCTGGAAGCTGGCTCCCGCGCTCGCGCACGGCAACGCCTGCGTGTGGAAGCCCTCGCCGCTGTCGCCGGCCTGCGCCGAGGCGCTCATGGGCTGCCTGGAGCCGGAGCTGCCGGACGGCGTCGTCCAGCTCGTCCAGGGCGGCGTCGACGCGGGCGTCGCGCTCGCCGGGCACGCCGGCCTCGGCGCGATCTCGTTCACGGGGTCGGCGGGCGCCGGGGCATCCGTCGCCCGCCAGGCGGCCGATCGGGGGATCGCCGTCCAGTGCGAGATGGGCGGCCAGAACGCCTCGATCGTCCTCGCCGACGCCGAGCTCGGCCGGGCGGCCGCGATCATCGCCCGGGCGGCCATGGGCTACGCCGGCCAGAAGTGCACGGCCACGAGCCGGGTGATCGCCGAGCATGCGGTGGCGGCCGACCTGCGCGACGCGCTCGTGGCCGAGGTCGAGGGGCTGCGGGTCGAGGGGCCCGCCGACGCCGCGTGCGAGGTGGGGCCGCTCATCACGGCCGACGCCCGCGCGGCGGCCGAGGCCGCCGTGGAGCGCGGGGTGGCCGCCGGCGGCCGGCTGCTCACGGGCGGGAGCGCTCTCGACCGCGACGGCCACTACCTGGCGCCGGCCCTCGTCGAGGTCGCCGACGCGGGAGCGGAGCTGGCCCAGGAGGAGGTGTTCGGGCCGGTCGCGGCCGTGCTCGAGGCGCGCGACGCCGCGCACGCCGTCGAGCTGACGAACGGCGTCCGGTACGGTCTCTCGACGTCGGTCTTCACCCGCGATCTCGACCGCGTGCTCGACCTGGCCGGCCGGCTCGACACGGGCCTCGTGCGCGTGAACCAGCCGACGTCCGGGGTCGACCTGCACGCCCCGTTCGGGGGCGAGAAGGCCTCCGGCCTGGGCCCGCGCGAGCAGGGGAAGGCGGCGCGCGACTTCTACACCTCGCTGCGGACGATCCTCGTGTCGCCCGCGGTGCTAGAATAGTCACGAGGTCTATAAGTGCCGGAGCGGAGTGGACAACCGCGGGTCGCGGCCGATGTGGCCGTCTTCGCCTATCTGAACGGCGCCATGCACGTCCTGCTCGTGCGGCGGCGCTACGAGCCGTACGAGAGCTACTGGGCGCTGCCGGGCGGCGGGATCGAGGCCGACGAGACGCTCGAGGAGGCGGCCGTGCGCGAGCTGCGCGAGGAGACCGGCGTGACCGACACCTTCATGGAGCAGCTCGCGACGTTCTCGGCCGTCGACCGCGATCCGCGCGGACGGGTCATCTCGTGCTGCTACCTGGCGCTCGTCGACGCGGCCCGCGTGCACCTGCGGCCGGGGTCGGACGCCCGCGAGGCCGAATGGCGGCCGCTCGAGCCGCTGCTCCAGGAGCTGGAGGATCGGACCGTGCTCGCGTTCGACCACGACGACATCCTGCGCTACGCCCGGCAGCGGCTGGCGTACAAGCTCGAGTACCAGAACGTGGCCTGGGGCCTGCTCCCCGACGCGTTCACGATGTCGGAGCTGCGCCGGGTCTACGAGGCCGGCATCGGCCGCGCGTTCGAGCCGAACAACTTCCGCCGGATCGCGCTCGGGTGGGGGGTGCTGGCCGAGGACGGCGAGCGCGCCACCGGCGGGCGCCCGGCCACGCTCTACCGATTCGCGGAGCGCCGCCCCCTGATCCTGGCCCAGAGCGCCCGGTACCGGAGGTCGGCGTGATCGCGGCCGCCCCGAGCGAGCTCCTGGTCGACGAGTACGAGCTCGCGATGGCCGACTCTTACCTCGCCGAGGGCAAGGAGTCCCTGCCCGTCGCGTTCGAGCTCTTCGCGCGCGAGCTGCCGCCGCACCGCGGCTACCTCGTCGCCGCCGGGCTCGAGCGGGCGGTCGAGGTGCTGGCCGGCATGCGCTTCTGCGAGGAGTCGCTCGACTACCTCGAGCGGGCCCGGATCTGCTCGCCGGAGCTGCTCGAGCGGCTGGCGACCGTCGAGTTCACCGGCCGGCTGGACGCGGTGCCCGAGGGCACGGTGGTGCATGCGCGCGAGCCGATCCTGCGCGTCGAGGGCGACCTCCTCACGTGCCAGCTCGCCGAGACGCTCCTCCTGAACCAGGTGAACTTCCAGAC
>Ga0075424_100002035_pt1 | contig 18218 bp, 15 predicted proteins | sample SoiMethybrSBSTD3_FD_75301 | JGI IMG/M metagenome (GOLD analysis project Ga0075424, IMG submission 75301) | Bulk soil microbial communities from a Populus tree surrounding site in Tennessee, USA - Soil MetaG P. TD hybrid SBSTD3 | ecosystem: Environmental > Terrestrial > Soil > Tree plantation...
CCCAAATTACACATTGGCCGGGCTTGAGAGTTACGTCCAGCCATGGGCGGCGACTATCTCACATCGACGCAATTGCACAGAAACGCGCTAGGATGCGACGCAAGCCGCGGACGATGGTTTGAGTCGAGCGCAAGGTTAATCGTCAGGTGGCGGGCCGTTCTCGGGCGGTTCCGGGCGGTTCTTGCGGCGCTCTAACGGTTATCGCTTTCCATTCGCCTAGGCGACTCTACCCAAACTCTACCCAACGGAAAGGAATCGGACGTAACCAGACGTAACGGAATGAGCCCTCGCAAAAATCGCGCAAACCCGCATGAATACAGGCGAAAACCGCATGGATACGGGCTCGGATGAAATCGCGCGAAAAACGCGAAAAACGGACTTAAAATCCCGAGCCCGAAAAGGACGTGAGGGTTCGATTCCCTCCCCGGGCACCAGCCTAGCCAGTCAAGGAGACTCCCTTCACTGCAGCCCAGTTGTCGGGCTGAGCTTCATCTACGCTTTCGGAATGCAAATCATGATTGCTTTCTGCCCGGGCGAGACAATGGAAACACACTCGTCATCCAAAACTGACTCTTCCAACTATCCGGCCGACGTCGCGGAATTTAGAGGAGCAGTCTTATCTTCCCATGCTCGAGAGGACATCGAAAACGAACCGGCTGAAGCGCGGGTCAGCGAAGTTAGCCTGAGCGGATCCGCGTAGCCAAATGCATTCCACGTTATCACCGCCCGAGAATGGGCAAGAGCACAGGTTCTGACTCGGGGATTCGCAATTCTGGCATAGGTTTCGCCTGAAAGAGTTTCCTGCAATGCTTCGCGATCCAGCGTGCCCATCGCTTCGAACTACGACGCCGCGCGCTGTCAGCGGAAATCCCGGTATTGGCGTACATCTGCCGGTAGAGCTTCGAAATCAACAGAAATGCCAAGCGAGACTTCAACGATTTCACACACCGGGAGCGTTGCCAGATGGCACGAAGGCTGTAGAAATCATCCCACACGCTTTGAGTCAGGCAGCGGATTTCTTGCGCGTCCATGGTCGGATGCGGCATGTAAAGTTTGGGCCTACGCTCGCTCGGAATTAGCCAATAGCGAGTCAGGGGCACGCGATCCACAACAGGGACCTGATTGCCCTGCTCCTTCTCCCAGCGCTGAAAGTCAACCGTACCCGGGAACGGAGTCATCATTACGAATTGTGCAAAACTCATTTCTGACCGTTTTGCCAGCTCCAAAGTCGCTGCGAATGTGTCCCGCCGGTCGGTCGATAGCCCAAAGATAAAAGACCCGAGCACGTGCACTCCATGCTGCTTGAATGTACGTAAGCGGACTACGAGGTTTTCGCCGGCCAGGTTGAAATTCTTAAAGACGGATTTCAGACCCTCCTCAGTCACCGATTCCACGCCCACCAGGGCTCCGCGGATGTGCGCCTCGCGCATCGCGTCGAGGAACTCAGGATCATCGCCCGCCTCCATCGTGATTTGGGTATAGAAAACCATGTCCTCGGGCAACTGCGCCAGCCGGCGCATGAGTTCAAAGCGCTCGGCCCTGAGCGACTCCAACTCCGAGACTCGCGCCACGTTGTTTTGCTCTTTCGCCAGCGTTATGTCGGAAAGTGATACAGGATAGAAATTGTCGTCCGCGAGGGTCACAAAGCGATAGCCCATCCTGCGCAGTTGCACGATTTCCTGAACCACTGCGTCTGACGTGCGCTGCCGTGGGATTTGTCCGTCGGTGCGCCAAACCGAGCAAAAAGAGCAGTGTTTGGGGCATCCTCGCACTGTCTGCACCGAGGCCCACATGTAACTATTGGGAGGGAGCAGGTCCCAACGTGCTGATTTGAACTGGTCTCCTGCAACGCGTCCGCCGTCGTACAAGGGGAGAGGATTTTCCTTTTCGCAATCGGCAAGGACAGTCGCCCAGACTTGGTCCCCATCACCCCTAACTACAGCGTGTGCCCCGCCAAATTCTTGTGCTTCCTCCGGGTAAAGGGTCGCATGGATCCCGCCGTAGATAACCCAGGCGCCTCGTTGCCTGGCTAGTCGCCCAAGCTCCATACCGCGCAGTGCGTTGGCTGTGTGAATGCCGATGCCGACCACGTCTCCCGGTTCAATACTGGCCGGATCCATCGCGGCGAGCGTTTCATCGACGATGATTGGATCACCGTAACGGTTGGGTGTTGCGGCTGCCAGAACGAACAACCAACGCGGTGTGATCACGCCGACGCCAAAGGCAATGTCGCTGGGATTTACCAGAAAGACTCGCATGCTCTCCTATCGCTGAACCCGCGTGCGCATGGTTTACGACTAAGAGGCACCCCGAACGCCCCCGTTGCGGTGGCCAATGATACACCCATCTCCGATGCCTCCGCAGCGGAGTTTCAGAATCCCTGACGATTTCCAGCAGACTCCCCTCATCCCTGCCCGATTTTTCCCTTGCAACGTCCACCCCTCCTGCTTCACCATTCCATAACGATCTGTTTCACCTTCCGTGATCGTTCAAAGCAGTGGGAGACCGCGTGCCTTTGTCACGCGCAGGGGTTGCTCCTTCAGTTCCCTTCCGCCGCGAGGTCCTGGTAGCGGCTTGACGCGGAGTCACTCACATGCCGAAGAATTTTCTGCCTGTTCCCGACTGGTTCTCTTTCGAAAATCAGGGCGGCAACATCGCCGTTGCCGATCTTTCTCACTCCGGCAAGCAGGATCTGCTCGTCCTCACCGTGGACAATCCCGGCGGACAGAATCGCGGCATCTATCGCATTGGCCGCCAGCTCGATGACAAGGGGAATGTTACCGGGGGCTGGACCCCCTGGATCGACGTTCCCGACTGGTTCTCGTTCGAGAACCAGGGCGCTGGCGCCGCCATCTTCGACATCGACAAGGACGGCAATCCTGACCTCTTCGTGTTCATGATCGACAATCCGCCCCAGCAGAACCAGGGCTACTATCGCGTCGGCAAGAAACTCGATGCCAACGGCAACCTGCAAGGAGGCTGGGGTCCTTGGATTCCGGTCCCGAACTGGTTCTCGTGGGAAAACCAACACGGCACGATTGCCGTCGCTGACCTCGACAAGGACGGCAATCCCGAACTCATCGTAGTTACCGCCGATAATCCTCCAGAACAAAACCGCGGCATCTATCAGATCGGCCGAAAGCTGGACGCTAATGGCAACGTCACCGCAGGGTGGACCGGCTGGCGTGATGTCGATGGCTGGTTCTCCTGGGAGAATCAAGGGATCGGCGCGGCTGTGCTCGATCTCACCAACTCCGGCCGCAACGATCTCCTGATTTTTCAGATCGACAACGCCGTCGACCAGAACCAGGCTTTCTATAAGGTCGGTTCCGGTCTCGATATCAACGGCAATGTCACGGGCTGGGGAGCATGGCTGGGCGTGCCCGGCTGGTTCTCCTGGGACAACCAAGGCGGTGGCATTGCGGCCACTGCCAACAATGGCAAGAAATCTATGGCTGTGATGATGGTCGACAACCCTCCCGGCCAAAATGCTGGCTACTACCGGGTTCTTCCGCTCGATAGTGATCCCAAGCGCGATGGACAGTGGAAGCTTCTTCCCTTCCACTCCCAGGTGCTGCCCGTGCACGTTGCACTATTGCCTAAGGGAAAGGTCTTGTTCTACGCAGGGTCCGGCAGCAGTGCTACTCGCTTCAACGCGCCGAACTTCGGCCAAGGCAACATCTTCACTAGCGTAGTCTGGGATCCCAGCACACCTCCTCCCGGCAACTTCTTTCACCCTACAACGCTGGTTGCTCCCAATCACCGTCCCTTCGACTTCTTCTGCGGCGGAGATACCTATCTGGCCGACGGCAAACTTCTTTCCGCGGGTGGCACCGGGCATTACAACCCTTTCACAGGACGAAACGACGCTTGTGTTTTCGATCCCGACGCTGAACAGTGGTCATTCGTGAAGTCGATGGCCCACGGCCGCTGGTATCCCACCTTGATCACTCTGGGCGACGGTCGCGCCCTCGCGGCTAGCGGACTCACCGAAGCGATGGACAATCCCCATAACAACACAATCGAGTTCTACGATCCTGCTCACGACGCTTGGCAGATGAAGCATTTTCCCAACGGATTTCCGGGCCTGCCGCTCTATGCCCACTTGTTTCTGATGGCCGATGGCCGGATCTTCTTTGATGGCGGCCGCATGGACGACGAACTTCCAGTCAATCCTGCCATTCTCGATCTTAGCCACGATCCGATTCACATCACCAACGTGGATGGTCTGGAAGGGGGAGGCATGCGCAACCAGTCGGCCAGCGTCCTGCTGCCGCCAGCCCAGGATCAAAAAGTGATGATTATGGGCGGGGGACCGGCCGGAAAGCCAAACAAGACCGATGCCATCGACAACGTCGACATCGTAGATCTAAAGGCCGCAGCTCCACACTTTTTTCCTGTTTCACCGCTCAACTTCCCACGCCTTCATCTCAACGCTGTCCTGCTTCCCGACCATACGGTCTTCGTCACCGGCGGATCGCTCAAACAGGAGGACGCACCTCTTGCTCGCCTGCAACCCGAGATCTACGATCCGGCCACTGACACTTGGACACCCATGGCTGCTTCGACCGTGCCGCGCCTCTATCACTCCACAGCCATTCTGCTGCCCGACGCCACCGTGCTCTCTGCTGGGGGAAACCCGGATGGCGGGAACCATGTCGACTGGGACGACGATCCCAACGAAGAGATGCGCCTGGAAATCTTCAGCCCACCGTATCTGTTCCGTGGTCCGCGGCCCGTCATTTCCGCCGCGCCTGACCTTTGCACCTACGGCCAGACTATTTCCATCAAATCGGCGCAGGCAGGCAACATCCGCTGGGCGAGCCTGATCAGGCCATGCGTGACCACGCATTCCTTCGACGGAAGCCAACGCCTGGTCGATCTTCAAATCAACGGCCGTGCCGCCGGCGTGGTCAGCGCCACGGTTCCAGCGAACCTGAACCTCACACCGCCCGGCTGGTACATGCTGTTCTTGGTCGACAACGATGGCATCCCGTCCCTGGCAAATTGGATCCGGGTGGGATGACTTGCACCCTTAGCGCCCGCGTCTCGCCGGCTGTCCCGAGGGCATCCTGCCCTGGGAGAGGTCATAAGACACTGCTGCTGACGTTGAGGAACAGCGCGTAAAAGATAGGGTCTTGGAAGTATTGCGATGACCCGTGACTAAAGCCGACCGACTAGACCGGTAGAATCGTCTCTTCGACGGAGTCCTGTGGATGAGACTTCCGCTGCTTCCGCAGTTCCTTCAGGAAGATTTCTGTCGGAACCGATGCTTTCTGGTGAAATAGGTCCAAAAGCGGATCTTCAACGTCTGAATTGCTCGATGGCACCGCTGGCCCATCCGCTTCCAGTCCCTCCGGCTCCACCAGGAGTTCCGGCATCATGTTTCCGGCATTCATCAAGGTGTGGATGAACTTTTCCACGTGGGCTCGCTGTTCTGCAGTTGATTGTGTAAACGCGACTCCCATTCCGACATCTGGATGCATGACTCGAACCGCGCCTTCGGCACGCAGTTCCAAGTCGCCGACTTTCATCGAGAGTACAACCCGCGTACGCACCGGAAAGGGCGACGGCAGTTCGAGATAGCAGCCCCCAAGGCTGAGATCCGTAAGCTTGCAACCGACCGGTGGATCATCCTTCTCGCTATCGGCACAATTCTGGTTAATCCATGTTCGCAAAGCGTGTGCCGCGTCGACCCCCAGGTTGGTGAAGCGAATCCCCACATGCCCCCCGGCATTCTGCCAGGCAACTTGACCCATCACTTCGATAGCTTTATCCGAGCCGGGAAGCGTCAGGGTCACCTGCCAGGGCCCGCGATCCTTATGCCTTTTGGAAAGCTGAACCGCCATGCCTCCCTCGCTTAAGTCAGTAGTCGGCACCCGTTGATTGAAACCCGTCTGGTGATTGTTTAGAGCTACCTGTACTTCGACTCCCACTCGCGCATTCCGCCGACGCTCGCGTTTCATCAGCGCACGCGCCGCACGGAAGCTCGACTTGGCGCGCTCGCTCGACACCGGCTTATAGAGCACGAAATGCGCGCCCATGTCGAAAGCCGAGCGCAGTCCGGTATGGCCATCCATGATCGCCACAGCGATCGCTCGCTTGTTGCAGGGCGCCGAGCGGGCGCTCTTGAGGACTTGGGTAGCAATCTTGTGGTCGGTGCAATCGATGATCACCGCCTCGAAGCGCTCGCGGGTCAGCTTACGAATGGCCCCGTCGGGATCCGTGCAGTGATCAAAACCGATATCAAGATCGCTCAATACGCGCCGCAACACCCGCACGATCTTCTCGTCGGAGCACAGCACGAGTGACTTCAGACTCATAAGAGAGCTTCAACTCCCCCACACCTTGCAAATCTCTTAATCGCGATCGCAGACGGCCATCTTGCTGAGGGCTCGATACTTGTGATCTCGCCAACTCAGCCGTTGTGTCCGCCGTCCTTCTCTTCCGCTTCCTCATTTAGCAGGTGGGCTACGCCGCGGAGTTGCTCGGCCGCACTCTGCAAAGCCTCGATCTGCTTGCCCAGTTGGGCCTGCTCGGCCTGTTTCTTTCGCAGCACTTCATGGATGTCTCTCACGCAACTGCCTCCTGAGGCCAACTTTACGGTTCGATTACTACGTCGTCAACGAAGCGCGGAAACTTCGCGTTACCCCCGTAACCCGCACCGGATGCGAAGATTAGCGAATCAAAGGGGTTGCTAAGGCTGCTCAGGTTTGTCATTCAGAAGAATCGCAATCGGATCTTCTAGATGCTGCATAAACCTACCAAGAACCACAGCCCTCATACCGTACACTCCTTGGTGCATCGGGATGAATGATCGCGTAAGTATCTAATAATAAATATCTTAACTTCGTTCTCAAGGACATAAAGAACCATAATTTCATTGACTTCGCCACGGAACCGGCCTATAATCTTGCGTTTCCAATATCCATAGATTGCTGTTCACTGGACCTTTAGTTTTGTCGCCCTTCGAAGTCTTGCGATGAATCCTTCCCAAGCTCCAGTGAATCTAATGGTTTAGAGGCAGCGTTACCCAGCGGTTAAAATTTATCCCATCAGAACGAGGCGTAATTTTCATGGCAAAGCGACGCGGAAACCCAAATTGGGGTAAGCCCGAACCCATTGGGCCGATCACCCCCACGATCACCGAGTTCGAACAGGTAGTGCGTGAGTACAAACTCTCCCCCGACCAGTACCTGCGGTCGACGCGTTTGCGCGAATGGGCACGCCGGAACAAGAACTCCAAGTACATCCCGGAGCCTCTCCTAGAAGCTTGGGGTTTTGAGATCGAGTCCACCCTGTAAACTCATAACTTCTCGACGAAGGGCCGCCCAACCGCGGCCCTTTTGCTTTTTCCCATGCGGCAAAGTCTATGGGTTATTCCGAGGGGGACGTGTGTGAGCAGGGATGCATTGCCATGGCTTCACGATGAAAGTTGTATAGCGAACGAAATGGGCGCTCCGAAGTGAAATCACATCCTGGGGAGGGGCACGACTTCCGCCGGCTGCTGAGAACGTCCTGTAGCAACGCAAAAAGGAAAGGGCACGAATTTATTCGTGCCGTAAAACCGTTGAGAATCAGTCGGCGCTTTAGTGGCTGCTGCGAGCCGTAAACCGTCCCCTATGGTGTTGCACGTATTGTTTCAGCAATCGAATCGGCTTGTTGACCTCTGGGAAAATAGAGGCTTAACTAGCGTAGGTCGCCGAATCTATGCTGGACGCCGTCAAGCTCGGCCCGAACGAAGTCACCGCCGCCCTGATCGCCGTCAGCTTCGCCGCCGGCCTGAACGTCTACGCCACGCTTGCCACCCTCGGACTACTGGCCCATACCGGCGTCCTGACACTACCCGCTCCGCTGCACTTGCTCGAGAACTGGTGGATCATCGCTGCCAGCAGTGCCCTTTTTCTGGTTGAATTCTTCGCCGACAAGGTTCCCGCCTTCGACCTCATCTGGAACGCCTTGCATACCTTTATCCGCATCCCCATCGCAGCCCTTCTGACCTACGGGGCAACGACTCATCTGTCCTCCGGAAAGCAGCTCGTCGCTACCCTGCTGGGAGGCCTGGTCGCCCTGGCCGCCCACGGCGGCAAAACCGCAGTTCGCGCCGCCGTCACGCCGTCCCCCGAACCGCTGTCGAACATCGGTCTCAGCCTCGGAGAAGATGTCGTAGCCATCTTCTTGACTTGGTTCGCCACCAAGCACCCCTACCTATCCGCCGCGATCGCCATTGCGTTCGTGCTCTTGATCGTTCTCCTGATCCGCTGGGTGATCCGCGCCTTGCGTTCGCTATTCCGCGGCGCCGAACGCGTGTTGGTCCACTCGGCGCCTGAGAGTCAAGGCCGGACCTGATTCGGGCGACCTCGGGCCCTGCATGAGTCACAGGTGGCAATGCGAAGGCTACTGCATTTTCCCAATGGTAGTTACCGCGATTGGAGCACTTCCCGCCAGGAACGGTGAACCGGCCACGGCCGTCAGGCCACCGCTTGCGGAATCTAAGCTGTAGGCGGATACTCCGCCACCTTGGCCCGCCACATAAACGAACTTGCCCGATGCATCTGTTGCGATCGAAGAGGGTACGTCGACAGTCGGGAAAGGTGAACTTAGGATTTCGCTTAGCGTTCCCTGCGTTTGATTGAGAGAATAGGCCTTGACGACGGGAGCTGGCACGACTCCGTCGCTCGCCGCAACATAGACAAAGCTTCCAGCTGGCTCGACCGTTACCGCTACGCCAGCCCCCGTTACCGGGGGAGGCGTCGCACCAATTTTTGTTAAGCCGCCAGTCAGGGCATCAATAATGAACTCCCAAGTCGTATCGGTGCTTTGATTTGCCACGTAGAGGAACTGGCCGGATGGGTCCACCGCGATCCCGCTCGGCTCAGGTCCTGCTGGAAAGGGAGATCCAAGGATTTCCGTCAGTGCTCCGCTTCGGGGATCGACGAGGAAAGCCGACACTCCGCAAGGAACGCTTGGACAGACATCGCCCACAGTCCCTGCCCCTTGGTTCGCGACGTAAACAAATCTCCCAGTTGGGTCCACAGCGATGGCCACCGGCTCTTGCGCGGCGGCGAAGGGCGAGCCGGCGATCACAGTCAATGCACCGGTGGCCGGATTAATCTCGTAGGCAGAAACATCAAAGGACGTGAAATTCGGTACGTAGAGAAATCGTCCGGAAGGATCCACTCCTGGTACACCGGACCCCGAACCTGATGCGAATGGCGAACCAGCTATTGTCGACAGCGCACCGGTCGCAGAATTGACAGTGAAAGCCGAGACACTATTGCCGTTGGTGTTCGTTGCATACACAAATTTGCCCGCGGGGTCTGCTGCCACACCGAAGGGTCGCGCTCCAGCGGCGAACGGAGAGCCAGCAATTGCAGTGAGTTTCCCCGCAGTAGGGTCGATGCTATAGCCTGAAACGTCATTGGACAGAAGGTTTGCGACATAAGCGAACGTCGGAGTGTAAGTGAGTGCTCCGCCACCCCTGCTCAGAGCAAACGCAGCGGCCTGCGGCCGTGTCCGGACCTTCGATACGAGACTAAGGGCTCCAGACGAAGCGATCGAGAACACCTCCACCACGTCCGCAGCCAGGTTGGGCACGTACGCGAAATTCCCGGCGGGATCGACCATGATCGAACGCGGTTGGGAATCCACAGCAAAAGGTGACCCAGAAACAGTCGCGAGTCCGCCGTCCGCACTGATCGTGAACGCCGAAACGCTACTGGAACCGAAGTTTGCAACGTAGAGAAACTTCCCGGACGGATCAATGGTAATTCCCGCAATTTCCGTACCGGCACCCGTGGCAAACGGCGAGCCGGGCAGCGCCGTCAATGCGCCCGTCGTCGATTCGATCGAGAATGCTGAAACATTCGCGGAATCAGAGTTCGCGATGTAGGCGAAGTGTCCGGAAGGATCCACCGCCGCTGCTGCCGGCGAAGAACCGGCAGGGAAGGGTGAACCGGTGACGGGTGAAAGTGCACCGGTCATAGGATCAATCGTATAACCGGATACGTTGTTGGCTGGGAAATTTGTGACATAAACAAACTTGCCGAAAGGATCCGTCGCAACAGATTGTGGTCCGGCTCCCGTCGGGAAGGGCGAGCCCGGGATCGCTGTGAGGGCGCCAGTTCCAGGATCGATCGAGAAAGCGGAAAGGTTGCTTGACCCAGTGCTGACGGCATAAAGGAACGCCCCCGAGGGATCCACTGTCAGCGAAACAGCGCCCATCGACCCGGTCGGAAATGGTGATCCTGATACGGTCGTCAAGGCGCCATTTGAAGGATTGATGGAGAACGCGGAGATTGTGTTATCCCCTGAGTTCAGCACGTATGCGTACTTGTCGCTCGGATCTACCACGACCGCCTCGGGAAGTTGTCCTGCGAAGGTATATCCGTTGTGCCGTAGTTGACCGCTGACCGAGTTCACGGTGTACTCGGAGATTGTGCCATCGACGTTATCGGCAACGTACGCAAAGCGGGCCACGCCCGCACTTTCGCTTACTACCACAATCCAGGTAGTTGAATCATGGATCGAGCCGGATGAGGCTGTGATTTGAACTCTCCCCACCGTCAGACTATTCGCCAATCCGGAGCTGTTCATCATCGCAACCGCTGTATTGGAGGAACTCCACGTCACCGAGGCCGATAGATCCTGCGTGCTTCCGTCCGTGAACGTCCCGGTCGCGGTGAATTGTTGGCTCGCTCCCAACGCAATGGAAGGGTTTCCAGGAGAAACATGCAGTGTCGTGAGAGTCTTCGTTGGAGGACTGGACCCACCACCACAGCCAGCCAGTTCGCACGTCAGAGCCACAAGGAGTGATGCGCTGATGAATCGAACTTGTGTGAAAAGCGAAATTGAGGACAGAAGTAGTGGCTTAGACATAGAGGTGGCGCAACCTCCAGGCCTCGAAGGGGTGTCACTATATCTTCCTGGTTGTGGGTGGTCAAGCGTCGCATGTCGTGTTCTTTGGACGCTAACCTGGGAGCGGCAAACCCTTTCACTTCATCGTACGCTGCTGAAGCATAGGTCAAAGGCCAAAGGCTAGCTGGTGCCCCATCCCTACCCGCGCTTTTTTTGCGGGAGGGCGGGTTCATCCTCATGGCATGTTCCTGACTTAACCGGAGTTTCCCGGAGTTTCCTTAGGATGAGGAGCGCAGCACTCTCTGAAGTCGTTTCCGATTTTTCGTAGGAAGCGTTTTCAAGGCGGCCGAAGCCAGGGCGCGATACACCTCTCGCGCCTCCGGAATCGGCTGCAATACACGCAAATGCGCCTCGATGGTGTCGGCGTCCCCGCGCACGATCGGTCCGCTGAACCCCCGGGCACCTCCTTGCTTCGCATAGTTTTCTACCGTTTGGCGAACGATGGGCAACATGCGCCGTCGCTCCGTTCCCCGCGAGACACCTGCCGCCCGAGCAACTCTCTCGCTCGTGGCCAGAAGCGCGGTCAATAAGGGAGATACGAATGTTCCCCATGTGTGGTAAGCCGCCTTGTCTTCTTTCCTGATCGGGTAGGCGTGCCCCCCAAGGACTTTCACGATGCCGCGAATCGTCCGTAGTGCCGCCGGATCGCCCTCCACAGCAAAACTGACGCCTCGGAGCGAGGGCGTCACTCCCGGCACAAACGTCATCAGAGGGTGAACGGATGCGATCCATGCTCCACGGTGGCGCAGCACGTCGATCTCGTCACTAACCAGGGCACCGCTTGAGTGTACGGCGATCTTTCTCTTCCAATTGATCGCGTCTGCCAGTTCCCGTGCGCACGCAGCGATTCCGCGATCCGGCACGCAGAACCAGACCAGGTTTGCGCTGATTTCGGGCCTGTGCAGCGGGGTCGCACGTGCGTCGACTCGGCGTGCAACAAAACGCGCCTTGCGCCAGGACGTCGTCCCTTCTCGCGCGACGATCTCGCTCACAACGTATCCGGCAACATGGAGTGAGAGAGCGAGTGCGCTGCCCAAGTTCCCCGCACCTACGATCGCAATCTTAAATCGGTCGCTCTTCATTCGTGGGCAGCATACCAGCATCGGACATGGTTCTTGTCGGACCTTTGCGTTTCCTGCGGTGCGGAGCGACTCCAAACATCGCTTCGCTTATATTGGGTGAATGTCAAAGTCAGCTCGCTCGAAGAAGAAGTCCGCCCGTGTTCTCTCTTCCCGACTCGTGTATAAGGGCCCGGTATTCTGGATCACCTCAGAACAGGTCCTTGAGCCCACCGGAGTGCAGGCGCTGCGCGAGATTGTGCGCCACACCGGGTCGGTGGTTGTGCTAGCAACAACTGACGACCCTAGGGAACCGCAGGTTCTTCTGGAGCTTCAGTATCGCCACGCCGCCGAAAGCTTTCTTTGGGAACTGCCCGCAGGCCGCATTGACGAGGGCGAGAAAGCTTTGGCCGCTGCCAAGCGGGAGCTCCTCGAAGAGACTGGCTACACCGCTCGCAAATGGAAGCAGATTTTGAAGTTCTACGCGACGCCGGGATTTGTGGCTGAGCCCATGACTGTCTTCTGGGCTCGTGGCCTAAAGCCGGGTCCCGCCCAACCCGAGGCCGATGAAGTTATCGAGCAACATCTGCTCCCACTGTCCAAAACCGTTCGGATGATTCAGCGCGGAACCATCCGGGACGCCAAGACCATCTCCTCCATCCTTTGGCTAGCCTACTTATCGAAAGGACAAAAGGCACATAAATAAGGGACTTTGTGACGTGTCTCCTTGACAGCCCCTCCCCCCCGCCGCACAATGTGTCGCAGATTCGGCAGGCGGCTCCTTGACTCCCCGCAAGAGGCTTTCGTGATCGAGGCCTGCCGGAGGGGGCGCACGTGGAACGTTTGAAAGGTACGGTGAAATGGTTTAACAACGCGAAAGGTTACGGCTTCATCGGGCGTGATGGTGGACCCGATGTGTTCGTGCATTACAGTGCCATCACTTCAGAGGGCTACAAGAGCCTGCAGGAAGGAGATGTAGTCGAATTCGAGATCACGCAAGGCCAGAAAGGGCCCCAGGCCTCGAACGTTACCAAACCTTCTTGAAGTAATGCTTGATCAAAGCTTGACCTCTCCCGATCTGGTTTGAAGACGCCCGGTCCCCTGTTCCGGCCGCTTCCAGATCGCCTCCCGCGTCCTTGGGAAATTCTGTCTTCGCCTCCGGCTTTCTCTCCTCCTGCAACTTGTTTAATCTGGTGACATCATCACTCTGGTCTCTCGCATGGAAAACAAGGCGATCGCCAATCTTTTGTACGAGACCGCGGATCTGCTCGAGATCGACGGCCAGGATTCCTTCCGAATCCGTTCCTATCGCAACGCTGCGCAGGCTATCGAGAATCTTCCCCAACGCATCTCCGATCTGCTGGCAGAACCGAAGAAGATTCTGGAAATTCAAGGCATCGGCAAAGGCATGCTCACCAACCTCCAGGAGATCTTCAAGGGAGGACGTCTGAAGATTCACGCAGAACTGATCTCGAAGTATCACCCATCCATGCTGCAGTTGCTCAAGATCCAGGGGCTCGGGCCAAAAACGATCGCTCTGATCTGGAGTGCCTATCAGGTCTCTGACGTGGATGGCGTGGAGAAACTGGCGCGCGCCGGCAAAATCCGCGAGTTGCCTCGCATGGGCGAGAAGCATGAACAAAAGCTGATCAAGGCGATCGAAGATTACAAACGCATTGGTGGACGGTTCCTGATTGATACGGCGGAAATGGAATGCGAGAGGCTGACCGCGTACCTCTCAACCGTTCCTGACATCGACAAGATCACGCCTGCCGGCTCGCTGCGTCGCGGCCGTGAAACCGTTGGCGATCTCGACATTCTTGTGACTGGCAAGGCTTGCGTGGCTGACGACAAACGTGCCAGCTGCATCGATCACATTGCAAAGTACCCGCCGCTCATGGATGTCATCGCGCGCGGCGACAACAAGATCAGCTTCCGCGTCCGCAATGGCATGCAGATAGACGTTCGTCTGCTGTCCCCTGATTCGTTTGGCGCCGCCATGCAATACTTCACGGGATCAAAAGCCCACAACGTCGCCCTGCGTCAGCGCGCCCTGAAGATGGGCTACACCTTGAGCGAATACAGTCTTGCCCGGCTCGAAACGGAAGAGCCGGTCGCCGGAAAGACGGAAGAAGAGATCTACTCCAAGCTCAAGATGGACTACGTGACACCCGAGATGCGCGAGAATCTCGGCGAAATCGACCTCGCCGCCGAGCACAACCTACCCCAGTTGATCACAGAGAAAGATCTGCAAGGTGATGTGCACATGCACACCGTCGAGACCGACGGCCGCAACACCATTGAAGAAATGGCGGAGGCCGCAAAAGCGCGCGGGTACAAGTACATTGCTATTACCGATCACTCCAAAAACCTTGCCTTCGCCAACGGTCTCGACGATGCTCGCGCACTGGCGCACATACAGAAGATTCGTGAAGCCAGCAACCGCATGGAAGGCATCAAGATCTTCGCCGGGATCGAAGTCGACATCCTGGCCGAAGGTGCTCTCGATCTGTCTGACGAAGTCCTCAGCCAGATGGACGTCGTCATCGCCAGCGTGCACTCCCACTTCAACCAGGAAGCCGCCAAAATGACGGATCGCCTGCTGAAGGCGATCGAGAATCCGAACACGTCGATTCTTGGGCATCCCACAGGCCGGCAGTTGCTACGCCGCGACGCTTACCCCTTCGACATGGATGCCATCCTGAAGGCCGCTGCCCAGCATAAAGTCGCGATGGAGTTGAATTCTTATCCCGATCGCCTTGACCTGAACGACGTGCATCTACGACAGGCCAGGCAGCATGGCGTAAAAATCGTGATCAACACCGACGCCCATCACACGTCGCATCTCAGCAAGATCCGTTATGGTGTGCTGCAGGCACGGCGGGCGTGGCTCACGAAGGACGATGTGCTGAATACGTTGCCGGCGGAGCATTTTGCAAAGGCGGTGAAGCACGGGTGGTGAGTCGGTTGGCTTTTTCGCGGCTCAGACGGCTACTTGTACGAACTTTGGCAAACCATCCGCACTCTCAAGGCACTGCCGCAAGGGCGCAAAAGCGACGTTAAGTCAACTTGCCCGAGTCTTCAACATTCATTGACGCCGATGCAGACTGTACCGACAATCCTAGACGATGAAGAATCCCGTTTTTACCTCGGGAACGTTCACTAGCTTGCCACTCTCTTATGGTGCTCAGGCCTCGTATCCATTCCAAAGTCCCGTTCGATTCGCGCGTACCAAGTCTCGTCATCGGCAGAATACAAAGCCACCCACTCTTCATCGGTGAAGCTTCTGCGCCACTGCAGGAAAGCCTCCGCGCCGGGCCCGACTGGGTGGCGAAGCTGCCAGGTTCCACTCTCCGCGACCTCAAGAATCTTCTTCGCAACATCAGATGGGGGGTCCGGATTCTTCTGCAGGGATGCTTCAAAGATGGCGGCGATGCGACCGTATTGGGGATATGCCGACGAGCCTGGAGCAACTTCCAAACGGTGGGCCATCTCGGTATCAATGATGCCCGGTTCGACAATTGCGACACGGACGTTGAACATTTTCATTTCGCCGGCGAGCCCTTCGCTGAGCGCTTCCAATGCCCACTTGCTTGCCATGTATGGGGTGAGAGGGGAGCAACTGATGCGGCCGGCGACGGAACTGACGTTGATGATGCATCCGCTGCGGCGCTGGCGCATGTGCGGTACCACCGACTGAATACAGCGGACCGCGCCAAAGTAGTTGGTGTTCATGACAGAGTGGAATTCCTGCAAGGAAAGTTCCTCAATCGCGCCGGCGCGCTCGATACCCGCGTTGTTGATCAGCACGTCGAGTGGTCCGTGTTCAGAGTGGATTGCCTTGAAGCCTTTGGCAACGGATTCGTCGGAGTCCACGTCCAGGCAGGAAATCGCGATTGGAAGTTTTTCGCGCGCGGCCACTTCGGCGAGTTGCGGTGAGCGTTCCGGACTGCGCATGGTCGCGAGCACATTGTTTCCCGCACGCGCGAACGCCAGCGCGGTTTCATACCCGATGCCTTTGCTGGTTCCCGTGATCAGAACGAGTGCCATTTTCCCCTCTCGTGGGCTTTCCCACACAATCGGTCTCGGGATTATACGTCGGGCTAGTATTCAGCCACTGTGCAATTTCGAAAATGCGGCAATCGTCCTCTCAGCGGTTCGTGGTCAATGTGTGCAAGGAGTAGCCGACCATCCGGTCAGAGCAAGAGGAAAAAATAGGCGGATTTCTAAATCATTCCTCGCGATTACCAACCCATCTGGCTCATCCGATCAAGGATGCGCGCGCTGTAGTAGTTCATGCGCTCGGGCCGTCGCTTCAGGGGAGCCGGCAGAATCGCGGCGAGCCGTGCCGCCGGTTCCCGGCCGATGTTGAGGGCCGCAGTGCCGTCGTAATAGCGACACGCCGACTCCGCACCATAAATACCAGGCCCCCATTCGACTACGTTGAGGTAGATCTCCAGAATGCGTCGCTTGCCCAAGAACAGTTCGGCTACCGGCACCAATGTGAACTCCGCGCCCTTGCGGAGTATGGATCGGTTTGTTCCGAAGAATAGATTCTTTACGAGTTGCTGCGTAATGGTCGAAGCTCCGCGGGTGCGACCACCTTCCAAATCGTCTTCCGCGGCGATTTGGATCTCTTGCCAATCGAATCCATGATGCTGGTAGAAGCGCGCGTCCTCCGCGGCGATGACCGCGTGCTGCAGATCGGGCGAGATTCGGCTGAGGGGAATGAAGTTGTAATGTTTGCGATGCGGCATGTGGTGCATCCAAGCCTGCAAACGGCGCTGGATTTGCACCGCGGTTGACGGGGGGTCAATCCACCGGGCTGCCAGAAGGCTTATCGCGGCAAGCGACCACGCAACCACAACAGCAATGACAAGCCATCGGACCAAGGATCGAAGGAAATCCTTCCGAAACGAGACTTCGGCATGCGTGTCCGGCGTTTCGGTCACACCAGAATAATAGCCTTGGGGTTGGATGCCGGACAGCGCGACATTGCTAGCGGACCGCTTCCAGGACGAAAATCGTCCAATTACGACAGCAGTAGCGTCGCTTGAGAGCAACTCTGATCGACGCATGTTCGTTATTGGCAAAAGGCGGCATCATCAAGTGCCCGGAGAGCGATTCTCCACCAAAAGGCCGGATACATTCACGCGGACTATGCCTTCTTCCAACTTCAAACCTCTTGCAGTCCAGCGGCGGACCATACATTTTCACCAGTTATCTGTTGACAGCATAACTCGGAACCCGATATAACGGCATCCGACTTATGAAAGACGAGGGCGTTCCTTCCTTCCACACGCTCCGTCCCTTCCGTCCTCGAAGCGTCGCGGTTATTCATGGCCTGCTATTGTCGATGGCCGTCTTCAGTGTGACCTGCTACGCCATCAGGTACAGCTCCATGCACGTTCTCCACATGCGTATGCCGGAGATTCAGTTTCATATGCTGCGATCGTCCTCACCATCTTTCCACCCGACAGTTCAACCTAACGGCGCCAGCGTCGCCAGTGCAATGTCCCAGAAGGCAGCAGTCCCGCCACGTTCGGATAACAAGACCCCAAGCCCACCTCCAGCCGCACCCCACTCGTCGTTGAACGAGCCCCCGCAAGCCTCTGCCCCAATCGCCGACCAGAACAGTGTCGCTCTGTCCTCAGCTCCGGCCAGCGCCAAATCTCATGAGGGCTCACAAGTCAATCGTCCCGGCTGCGGCGGCAACGCGTGATTGATGCAGCGGCCAAGAATTTGAGGCAGTACTACGCCTATCGGGATGTTGGGCAAAAGATGGCGGATTCGCTGTTGGCGCACGAAAAAAACGGCGATGACGACGCTGTGGCTGACGGCGCAGCATTTGCAGATTTACTGACCAAAACAGATGAGGGAAGTGAGCCACGACAGGCACCTGGAGCTAGTCTACGGTCAGAACCCCTCTGCCTGCATCCCGTTTTGATGCGCAGGGCCGCCCGCTGGGACCAACGCCTGACGACCATGTACGTTATCGGAAGACCATGAAACAGGAAAACGGCACGTTCGAAAAGACGGAGATTCTGGCACACAATATCGGTTATCTGAAGCTGAATTCGTTTCCTGATCCTTCTATATGCAGGCCAGCAGCAGTGACTGCGATGTCTTCTTTGAACCATGTGGATGCCATCATCTTTAATTTGCGTAATAACCGTGGCGGTGAACCGGAGATGGTCGCGCTGATGGCCGCCTACCTCTTCGACCGTCCGGAGTATTGGTACA
>Ga0075424_100002036_pt1 | contig 18215 bp, 19 predicted proteins | sample SoiMethybrSBSTD3_FD_75301 | JGI IMG/M metagenome (GOLD analysis project Ga0075424, IMG submission 75301) | Bulk soil microbial communities from a Populus tree surrounding site in Tennessee, USA - Soil MetaG P. TD hybrid SBSTD3 | ecosystem: Environmental > Terrestrial > Soil > Tree plantation...
TCGGTCGCGACGACGTTTCCGATCGAGAGGACCGAGCCGTCGCTCGGATACGTGAAGGACCCGTTACCGGCGGCGGCAGCAAGCAGCTTGCCGTCCGCCGTTCTGACCTGCGCCGTGCCGAGAATGTCGGCAGCCGCCGCAGGTGCCCCGACGAGCGCGATCGCGACCGTGACAGCGAGGGCGCGCATCCACCGGCACGATAGAGACATGCGTGCGATGGTGCTAGACGCGCCGGGTTCGCCGTTACGCCAGGCCGAACTGCCGGATCCCGTTGCCGATCCGGGGCAGCTGCTCGTCAGCGTGCACATCTGTGGTGTCTGCCGGACCGATCTGCACGTCTTCGACGGCGAGTTGGCGCACCCGAAGCTGCCGCTCGTTCTCGGCCACCAGATCGTCGGAACGGTCGTCGGCGAGGACCGGCGCGTCGGGATCCCGTGGCTCGGGTGGACGGACGGAGAGTGCCGGTTCTGCCGGTCCGGCCGCGAGAACCTCTGTGACCACGCACGTTTCACCGGCTACGACCTGGACGGCGGCTATGCCGAATACACCGTCGTCGATGAGCGTTTTTGCTTGCCACTTCCCGAGGGCTATTCCGGTCTCGAAGCGGCTCCCCTTCTCTGTGCCGGCCTGATCGGCTACCGCTCGCTGCGGCTTACGGGCGACGCCGAGAGGCTCGGCCTCTACGGCTTCGGCGCCTCCGCGCACATCGTCGCGCAGGTCGCCAGGCACCAAGGCCGCCGCGTTTTCGCCTTCACGCGCCCCGGCGACGAGGAGGGGCAGGCGTTTGCGAGAGAGCTCGGCGCCGTCTGGGCCGGAGGCTCGGACGAGAGGCCGCCGGAGGAACTGGACGCCGCGATCATCTTCGCCCCGGTCGGCGAGCTGGTTCCGCTCGCGCTGCGCGTGCTTGCGAAGGGCGGCAGCGTCGTCTGCGCCGGCATCCACATGACGGACATCCCGGCCTTCCCGTACGAGCTGCTCTGGGAAGAGCGGTTGTTGCGTTCGGTCGCCAACCTGACGCGCCGTGACGGCGAGGAGTTTTTGGCGCTCGCGCCGCAGGTGCCAGTCCGGGTGGTGGTCGAGGCATTCCCGCTCGAGCGCGCGAACGAGGCGCTCGAGCGCATGCGGAGCGGGCAGATCCATGGCTCGGCGGTGCTCGAGGTGGCTAGGGGCTGACCGGGGCGGCCGAGTCGACCGCCTCGCGCAGCAAGCTGACGTAATCGTGGAGCGCCGCGGGTCCGTCGATCGCGACCTCGACCGCGCCCGATCCGACGACGACCCCGTCGGCGAGCTCGGCCGCCGCGGCCGCCTGCTCGGGAGTCGAGATGCCGAACCCGGCATAGAGCGGGAGGTCGGCCACTGCGCGTGCTCGTTCGACCAGTCCCTGGAGTGCCGGGGAGACGCTCTCGCGAGGCCCGGTCGTGCCGGCCACCGTGACGAGGTAGAGCCAGCCGTCGGTTCGCTCTGCCGCGAGCGCGATCCGCTCGTCCGTCGAGGTGGGCGCGACCAGCTGGACGCGGCGAACCCCCGCCTCGGCGTCGACGGGCAGGTCGGCGACGATCAGGCTGGTGGCGCCCGCGGCGGTAGCGTCGCCGGCGAAGCGTTCGTAGCCGTACGCCTCGAGCAACGACGCGTAGGTCATTGGGATCAATGGCACGTCGACCCGCCCGCGGGTGGCGGCAAGACACTCGAGGCATGCGGTGGTCCGCATCCCTTCCGCAAGCGCACGCTCGCCGGCCTGCCTGATCACGGGGCCGTCGGCGAGCGGGTCCGAGAACGGGAAGCCGAGCTCGACGATGTCGGCGCCGCCCTCGACCGCCGCCTCGGCGAGCTCGGGCGTTCGTGCGCCGCACATCAAGTAGATGACGAGCGTCTTCACGGCCTCGCGCGGCTCACCGGGACAGGACCTCGGCCAGGTCCTTGTCGCCTCGCCCGGAGAGGCAGACGAGGATCAGTTCCTCCTCCAGCTCGAGCGCTTTCGCGAGCGCGTGCGCAGGCTCGAGCGCAGGGATGATCCCCTCGGTCTCGGCCAGGCGCCGGAAGCCTCCGATAGCCTCGTCATCGCTCGCCGGGACGTACTCGGCGCGGCCCGAGTCGCGGAGGAAGGCGTGCTCGGGGCCGACTCCCGGGTAGTCCAGGCCGGCGGAGATCGAGTCGGCGTCGAGCACCTGGCCGTCCTCGTCGGCGAGCAGTGAGGACCGCGAGCCATGAAGGACGCCCGTGCGGCCGGCACCCAGGCTCGCGGCGCCTGCGGCCTCGACGCCGACGAGTCGAACCTCGGTGTCGTCCACGAATCCGGCGAACAGGCCGATCGCGTTCGAGCCGCCGCCGACACACGCGACCGCAACCTCGGGCAGGCGCCCTTCGGCTGCGAGGATCTGCTCGCGGGCCTCGCGGCCGATCACGGCCTGAAGCCCGGCCACGATCTCGGGGTAAGGAGCCGGGCCGACGCACGAGCCGATCAGGTAGTGGGTGCTCTCCACGTTCGTGATCCAGTCCCGGATCGCCTCGCTCGTTGCCTCCTTCAAGGTCTTCGTCCCGAACTCGACCGGCCGCACCTCGGCGCCGAGCAGGCCCATCCGCTCGACGTTCGGCGCCTGCCTGCGCATGTCTTCGGCGCCCATGTACACGACGCAGTCGAAACCGAACCGGGCGCACACGGTCGCGGTCGCGACGCCGTGCTGGCCGGCTCCGGTCTCGGCGACGATCCGGCGTTTGCCGAGCCTCTGTGCGAGGACCGCCTGGCCGAGCGCGTTGTTGAGCTTGTGCGCGCCCGTATGGAGCAGATCCTCGCGTTTGAGGTAGAGGCGCTTGCCGGGCGCGAACCGCTCCGCAAGCGTCAGCGGGGTCGGCCGGCCGCCGTAGTTCCGGCCGAGCTCTTCCAGTTCGCCTCGGAAGGTGGGGTCGGCCAGCGCGTCGCGCCACCCCGTCTCGAGCTCGTCGAGCGCCGGGATCAGCGTCTCCGGGACGTACCGGCCGCCGTACTCGCCGTAGGTACGTGCCGCAGTCATCGAGCGGCGGCGACGAAGGCGCGTACCCGGTCGTGATCCTTGATCCCCGGCCTGGTCTCGAGACTCGAGCTGGCGTCGACCGCCCACGGCCGAACCGCCTCGATTGCCTCGCCGACGTTCTCGGGCGTCAGACCGCCGGCAAGCATGATCCGCCCGTCCGCGGCCCGGGCACGCTCGATGTGCTTCGGATCTTCCTGCTGCCACGCGCGGTCGACGACCCGCGCGACCTGCTCGTCGCCTCGGAAGAGGATCCCGTCGCGTCCCCGATGCCCGTCCTCGCGTGGGTAGAGCTGCACGAGATCACTTGGTGCGTCGCCGCGCTCGCCGACGTACACGGCCACCGACAGCATCGTCTCCGAGACAGGGAGGACTCCTGGAGCGCGCCGGGGGGTCTCTCGGGCGAGGATGAAGCCCGCCAGGTCGGCGCCTGCCTCGGCCGTAACGACTACGTCCTCCTCCCGGGTGAGACCGCAGACCTTCACCAACGGCCGTGCGAGCAGGTCGCGGAGCTTCGCTGCCGGGTCGGGCGCACGCATCAGCGCCGAGCCGACGAGGATCGCGTCCGCGCCCGCCAGCTCGGCGGCCGCGCCGTGTGCCCGGGCGGTGACGCCGCTCTCGGCGACGACGACCCGGTCCCGCGGTACGGAAGCGACGAGCTCGAGGGCTGCGCCGCGGTCGATCGCGAACGTCTCGAGATCACGGGCGTTGACCCCGATCACTTCGGCATCGAGCTCGGCGGCCCGGGCCAGTTCCTTCGCATCGTGCGCCTCGACGAGCGCATCGAGCCCGAGCTTGGTCGCTCGAGCGAGCATCGCGGTTGCGCGCCGGTCGTCGAGATCGCGCAGCAGCAGGAGCACGGCGTCTGCCCCGGCCTGCCTGAGCTCGTCCAGCTCGCCCTCGTCGGCGAAGAAGCCCTTCGCCAGCAACGGGACCGAGGTTGCGGAGCGCGCCACACGCAGATCGTCGACGGAGCCGCCGAAGCGCTCGTCGACAAGGATCGAGACCGCGGCCGCGCCGGCCTCCTCGAAACCGGCCGCCAGCTCCGCGGGGTCGGCACCCGGGCGAAGGTCGCCGGCCGACGGCGAACGCCGCTTCACCTCGGCGATCGAAGCGAGGCCGGGGCCACCGAGCGAATCCTTGAAACGACCCACCTACGCCGTTCCTTCCTCGCTTCGCGTGAACGCGATCAGCTCGTCGAGCCGGGCCGCTGCGGCGCCCGAATCGATCGCCTCGCGCGCAATCTCGAGCCCCTCCCGGAGATCGTCCGCGTGTCCGCCCGCCGCGATCGCGCCGGCGGCGTTGAGCAGGATTGCGCTACGTCGCCCTCCGTCTTCGCCGGCAAAGACGGCGCGGATCGCGGCGGCGTTCTCGTCAGGTGAGCCCCCGCGCAGCTCGGCCGGATCGCAGCGCGGCAGCCCGAATTCGAGCGGGTCGACGTTGCGAGCCCGGACCTCGCCGTTCGCGACCTCGCAGACGAAGTTGGGGCCTGCCGGCGAGAGCTCGTCGATTCCGCCGGCGCCGTGGACGACGAAGGCGCGCGTCGCGCCGAGTTGTGCCAGCACCTCCGCGATCGTGCGCACGAGCTCCGGCGCATAGACGCCGACGACCTGAGCGCGGGCGCCGGCTGGGTTCGTCAGCGGGCCGAGCACATTGAAAACGGTACGCGCGGCGAGCTCGCTCCGCACCGGTGCGGCGTGGCGCATCGCCGGGTGGTGAGTGGGAGCGAAGAGGAAGCCGAAGCCGAGCTCGTCGATCGAGCGGGCCACACGCTCGGCCGACAGGTCGAGATCGAAACCGAGGGCCTCGAGCACGTCAGCTGAGCCGCAGGCAGACGAGACCGCGCGGTTCCCGTGCTTGGCGACGCCGGCTCCCGCGGCGGCTGCGACGAGCGCGGCCGCAGTAGAGATGTTGATCGTGCTGGCGCCGTCGCCGCCCGTGCCCGCGGTGTCGACGAGGTCGTCGCGGTGCGGCCGTACCGGCAGGGCGTGCTCGCGCATCGCCTCCGCGCAACCCGCGATCTCGTCCGCCGTCTCGCCCTTGGTGCGCAGCGCGATCAGGAAGCCGGCGATCTGGGCGGGCGTTGCCTCGCCGCTCATGATCGAGCCCATCACTCCGTGTGCCTCCTCGCGTGAGAGATCGTGACCGTCGAGGAGCCGGGCCAGCGCTTGCTGGATCATGCGCTCGCCTCCAGGAAGTTTCGCGCGAGCGCGGGCCCTACCGGCGTCAGGACCGATTCCGGATGGAACTGCACGCCGTCGACCGGCAGTGAGCGATGACGCACTGCCATCACCTCTTCCTCCGTGCAGGTCGCCGAGACTTCGAGCGGGTCGGGCACAGAGATCGCCGCGAGCGAGTGGTAGCGGCCGGCCTCGAACTCCTCCGGCAGGCCGGAAAAGATGCCGCGGCCGTCGTGGCGGACTGCGCTTGCCTTGCCATGGACGAGCCGCTTCGCCGGGCCGACCTCGCCGCCGAACGCCTCCACGATCGCCTGGTGGCCGAGGCACACGCCGAGCGTCGGCACGGTCGGAGCCAGCCGCCTCACGATCTCAACGGTGGCCCCGGCGTCGCGTGGGCGTCCGGGCCCGGGTGAGATGACGAGATGGCTCGGGACCAGGTCCGCGGCCGTGTCCGCGTCGATCGCGTCGTTCCTGATCACCTTCACCTCGCAGCCGAGCGCCCCGAACAGATGGGCCAGGTTGTACGTGAACGAGTCGTAATTGTCGATCAGCAGAATCATCGCCGAGCCTCGGCGAGCTCGATCGCGAGCTCCAGCGCGGCCAGCTTCCGCAGGCACTCCTCGTGCTCGGCCGGCGGGTCCGAGTCGGCGACGATCCCGGCGCCGGCCTGGAGCAGCGCCAGGCCGTCATGAAGCACGATCGTGCGGATGGCGATGCACGTGTCCAAAGTTCCGTCCGGCAACGAGTAACCGACGGCGCCGGCATACGGCCCGCGGCGATGGCCCTCGAGCTCCGAGATGATCTGCATCGCGCGGACCTTGGGCGCGCCGGAGACGGTCCCGGCCGGAAAACAGGCCCGGAGCAGGTCGATGGAGGAGAAGCCGTCCTGCAGTTCCCCGGCGACCTCCGAGACCAGATGGGTGACGTGCGAGAACCGCTCCGGCTCGAGGAAGCGCTCGACGTGGACCGTCCCGGGCACGCAGACTCGCGAGAGGTCGTTGCGGCCGAGGTCGACGAGCATCACATGCTCGGCGCGGTCCTTTTCGGATGAGAGAAGGCGCTCGGCGTCGCCGGCGCCGGGCGAGGTCGTGCCGGCGATCGGATTGAGGCTCGCGCGCCGGTCCTCGAGCTTGACGAGGGTCTCCGGCGAGGAGCCGACGAGCGCGAGTCCGTCGAGCTCGAGCAGGAAGAGGTAGGGGGAGGGGTTGACGCGCCGCAGCGAGCGGTAGAGCTCGAGTGCGGTCGCCGAGGTTGGTCGCTCGGCGCGCTGGGAGAGCACGATCTGGAAGGCGTCGCCGGCCCGGATGTGCTCCTTGGCCTTGACGACGCTGCGTTCGTAATCGTGGCGCGAGGGCAACCGCCGGGTCGAGCCAGGCTGGCCTCGCGCGCCGGCGGTCGCATCGGGCTGCGGCCCGTTGAGCAGCTCCGTGACGACGAGGGGGTCTCCCCAGAGCACCTCGGCCATCCCGAGGCCGTGGTCGAAGCGGACAAGTGTGTCGGCGACGACGAAGCGGCTCTCGGGCAGGTCGCGACCGCTGGCCGGTAGGGAGACGGTCGGCTCCAGTGCGGCCGCGTGGTCGTAGCCCAGGTAGCCGACCACCGGCCCGCCAAGCGTCTCGGCTTCGGCGAGGGCGACCAGGCGCGAGCCCGCGCCGACGAAGGAGTGCCGGCCCAGGCGGCCGTGCTCGACGGACTCGAGCAGAAACGACGCAAGGCCGGACTCGCGCAGCCTCAGGTAGGCCCCGAGCGGGGTGAGGAGATCTGTGGAAACAACGGTGGTCGCGTTCATGTCATGGCAAACAAAAAGACCCTCCGGCGGAAGGTCTTGCGAGCGGTACGGCTTGTGCCCAGGTCAGGTCAGGCGACGCTCCCGTCACGCTCGTGGCGCCAGGTCCAGGCCCAGGTCTGCGTGGCGGGAGTCATCGGGCGCAGAGTACGCGGAGCGCGCCGGCCCAGTCAACATCGGGATTAGGGATTGGGCCGATTTGGTAACGAAGCTGTCATGGATTCGGATCTGCTCGGGCGTGCCGACATGTTCATCGGCGACCGGATCGAGGCGGTCACTCGTGCCCATCACCGGCGCAGGCTCGCGCGGGCGGGGTGGGGGAGAGCGTTCGAGCCCTCGTCGCGCCTCTGGGCCGACGGCGACACCCCGCCTCGGCGTGGTAACGACGTCGAGATCCTGATCGACGGCGCCGGCTTCCTGCCGCGGCTCGCAGACGAGCTCGAGCGCGCGGAGTCGCACGTCCACATCGCCGGCTGGTACCTCTCGACCGAGCTCGCACTCGTGCGCGAGAACGGTCGTCGCGTCCTGCTCGACCTGCTGGAGGAGCTGGCGCGGAAGGTCGAGGTGCGCGTCCTGCTCTGGGCGGGACCGCCGCTGCCGCTCTTCAGGCCCTCCCGTTCGGAGGTTCGCGATGTCGCGAAGCGCCTCCGCGGAGCCGGCACGCGCGTTGCGCTCGACGCCAAGGAGCGGCCGCTCCACTGCCACCACGAGAAGCTCGTGGTGGTCGACGATCGCGTCGCGAGTGTCGGCGGGATCGACCTGACGAGCTTCAACGGCGACCGTTACGACTCGAACGCGCATCCGTGGCGGCCCGCGCTCGGCTGGCACGACGCGGCGGCGCTCGTGCGCGGCCCGGTCGTCGGCGACGTCGCCGAGCACTTTCGCTTCCGCTGGCAAGAGGTCGCAGGCGAGGAATTTCCCGCGCCGGCGCCGCCGGCCGAGTCCGGCGAGCACGAGCTGCAGCTCGTCGAGACGATCCCTGAAAAGGTCTACCGGGCCCGCCCGTACGGGTCGTTTCGGATTCTCGAGACCTACGTCCGCGCGCTCCACTCGGCCGAAAGGCTGATCTATCTCGAGAGCCAGTTCCTCTGGTCGCCGGAGCTGGTCGAGATACTCGCCGGGAAGCTGAGGCAGCCGCCGCACGACGACTTCCGGATCGTGGCGGTCCTGCCGGCGCGAGCCGACAGCGGCAACGACGACAGCCGCGGCCAGGTCGGGGTGCTCGCGGAGGCCGACGAAGGCGCCGGTCGCTTCCTGGCCTGTGCGCTCTACGCGCGGAACGGCGCCGCTCGAGAACCGATCTACGTCCACGCAAAGATCGGAATCGTCGACGACCGCTGGCTGACGATCGGCTCGGCGAACCTGAACGAGCACTCGCTCTTCAACGACAGCGAGGTCAACCTCGTCAGCTGCGAGCCCGAGCTCGCTCGTTCGACCCGGGAGCGCCTCTGGGCCGAGCATCTCGAGCTCTCGGTGGAAGAGGTGGCCGGTCGCGGCACCGCGGAGCTCGTCGACGAACGCTGGTTCCCCATAGCCGAGGAGCAGCTCGACCGACGAAATCGGGGCGAGCCGCTTACCCACCGGTTGGTCCGCCTCCCCGGCGCTTCGCGGCGCTCGAGGCGGCTGCTCGGGCCGCTGCAGGGGCTCGTGGTCGACGGCTAGCCTTTCCGCAATGGCCCGTTCGGTGATCGTTTCCGCCGTCAGGACGCCCTTCGGGAGGCTCGGCGGCGAGCTCAAGGACTACGAGGCGACAGAGCTCGGTGCGCAGGCGATCAAGGCGGGGCTGCAACGGATCGCGCTCGAGCCGAATGAGGTCGAGTACGTGATCATGGGGCAGGTGCTCCAGGGCGGCGCGGGCCAGGCGCCCGCGCGCCAGGCAGCGATCGGCGCGGGCCTGCCGATCGAGGTACCCGCCGACACGATCAACAAGGTTTGCGCCTCGTCGATCCGCGCGATCGAGATCGCCGACTCGATGATCCGCGCCGGCGACGTCGAGATCGTCGTCACCGGCGGGATGGAGTCGATGTCCAACGCGCCCTACGCGCTGAAGAAAGCACGCTTCGGCTACAAGCTCGGCGACGGAACGCTGATCGACCTGATGACCCACGACGGGTTGACCTCGAGCTTCGACGGCCGTCACATGGTCGAGCAGGCGTCATTCGTCTCCCGCGAGCTCGGCATCTCCCGCGAAGAGCAAGACGAATGGGCGTTGCGCTCGCACCAGCGAGCGGTCAAGGCGCAGGACGAAGGGTTCTTCGAGGGCGAGATCGTCCCGGTTGGTGATCTAGATCACGATGAGGGCCCGCGCCGGGACACCTCGATCGAGGCGCTGGCCAACCTGAAGCCGGTCTTCGACCCCGAGGGCACCACGACCGCCGGGAACGCGCCCGGCGTCAACGACGGCGCCAGCTGTGTCGTCGTCTGCTCCGAGGAGTTCGCCGAGCGCCGCGGGCTCGAGCCGCTGGCGACGATTCTCTCGCAGGGCTACGTCGCGGACGATTTCGCCTACCTCGCCCGCACGCCGGCGAAGGCGGGCGAGCAGGCGCTGGCGAAGGCCGGCAAGTCGATCGACGACGTCGAGCGGGTCGAGGTCAACGAGGCGTTCTCGTCGGTCGCGCTCAACTCGGTGAAGCTGCTCGGCGCCGACCCTGAGCGGGCGAACGTGAACGGCGGAGCCGTTGCGCTCGGCCATCCGATCGGCGCCTCCGGCGGCCGGATCGTGACGACCATGATCAACGAGTTGAGCCGAAACGGCGGCGGCCTTGGCCTCGCGGCGATTTGCTCAGGCGGGGGTCAGGGAGATGCTCTTCTCATTGAGGTCTAAGCGGCGCATCACGGTGATCGTTTTTGCTGTCGTAGTCAGCGCGGACACCCGGGCGGAGCCCGTGTGTCCTCCACGCGGCATCGCAAGCAACGCCTCGGTCGAGGTCTAGCGAGCCTCGAGCCGCTCCTTCAGGCGGTCGAAGTCCTTCCGAATCTCGTGCGAGGCCGCGCGCTCGACCACGGGGCGCATCAGCCGACTGATGCTGCCGGGGTCTGCCTCGGCCTCGACCAGGAGATGCGTGTGGCCGTCCCGATCCTCGAGCCGGTGGCGAACAGTGAAACGCACATGACCAGAGATCCCGTGCAGCGTGAACAGCCGCTCCGGCTCGAACTCCGTCACCTCGACCTCGGAGCGCGCTCGGCGGCCCAGGAAACGGCGCTCGTCCTGCAGGTGGGTACCGACGCGCATCGCTCCGTCCGTGATCTGGTGAGACGAAAGCGCGCTCGCCTGCCACTCCGGGACGTTGTCCGGGTCGATCAGGTACTCCCAGACCTCGTGCAGCGGCTTGGCGATGTCGACCGAGAGCTCGAAACGGACCACTGCGCCGCTGGACGTTAGCCTCTCGCCCGTGCGTTTTCAGCACGTTCTCGTCGTCGGCGCCGGCCAGATGGGCGGCGGCATCGCACAGATCGTTGCGGCTTCCGGCAGGCAAGTCTCGCTCCACGACGCGGCGCCCGGCGCCGTCGAGCGCGGGCTGGAGACGATGCAAAAGAGCCTGTCCAGGCTGGAGGCCAAAGGTGGCGCTCCGGCCGACGAGGTTCTCGCCCGCGTCGAACCCGTGGACGACCTGGTGCCCGCGGACCTGATGATCGAGGCGGTAATCGAGGACGCCGAGGTCAAGGAGGACGTCTTCCGCCGCGCCGACGGGACCCTCCCTGCCGAGGCGATTCTCGCCTCGAACACGTCCTCGATCCCGATCACCTCCCTGGCCGCGGTGACGCAGCGCCCCGATCGAGTGATCGGGATGCATTTCTTCAATCCCGTGCCGGTGCTCGAGCTCGTCGAGGTCGTTCGCGGCCGCGAGACCTCGGACGAGACGGCCCAGGCGATCATCGAGCTGGCCGGCGAGTTGGGCAAGACACCCGCAGTCGCAAACGATTTCCCGGGTTTCGTGTCGAACCGGATCCTGATGCCCTACATCAACGAGGCGGTCTTCGCGCTCCAGGACGGGGTCGCCGAGGTCGAGGCAATCGACACAATCGCGAAGCTCGGCTTCGCGCATCCGATGGGACCGCTTGCGCTGGCAGATCTGATCGGGCTCGATACCTGCGTCGCAATCATGAAAGTCCTGCAAAACGGGCTCAACGATGACAAGTATGCGCCTGCGCCTTTGCTCGAAACCTATGTCGGGCAGGGGAAATTGGGACGCAAGTCCGGAGAGGGCTTTTACATCTACTAGCTAAAGGCAACAGCCTTCGAGGCCGAAAAGAAGGTTGCCGTAGGACACGAGGTTGGAGGTGACCTTGCGTCTTTTGCTCGTCGATGACGATCCCGGACTGAGAGCGCTGCTTCGAGCGACGCTCGACGCTGTCGACATCGAGTTCGAGGAAGCCGAGGATGCGCCTTCCGCGCTTGCCGCCATCCAGCGGAAGCAGCCGGACGCGATCGTGCTCGACGTCAATCTCCCTGGGATGGACGGGATCGCGTTGTGCCGGCAGTTGAAGCGCGACCGCTCGACGAAGGCGATTCCGATCGTCGTCTTGAGCGGCTCGGACGGCGGCACGGCCGAAGCGGCTCAGGAAGCCGGCGCCGATTCATTTCTCCGGAAGCCTTTCAGCCCGTTGGAGCTGCTGGCGATCGTGGAGCGTCTTGCCGGCGGCCTGCACGGAATCCCGTTCCGTGCGACGAAGAAGCGCGAGCCGGAGGAACAGCTCCTGCTTTACGCACGCGACCTCAGGCATCTGCTCGAAATCGAGCGGGGCCAGCGCCACCTGGTCGAGAGCGCCTACCACGAGACGGTCGCGGCGCTCGCGACCGCGCTCGAGACCAAGGACACCGGCACGAGAGCCCACTCCCAGCGGGTACAGCGTTACGCACTCGAGTTGACGAAAGCGATCGACGCTGACCTGATCGACGACCCGAGCACGGAGTACGGCTTCCTGCTCCACGACGTCGGCAAAATCGGGATCCCCGACGACATCCTGCTCAAGCCGGGCCCGCTGACCGTGGCCGAGCGGCGGCGGATGGAGACGCACACCGTGCTGGGGGAGCAGATGCTCGGCGGCGTCGCTTTCTTCAATGGAGAAGGGCTGCGCATTGTTCGCTCCCACCACGAGCGCTGGGACGGCAACGGCTACCCCGACGGCGTCGGAGGTACCGAGATCCCACTGGGGGCCCGTATCTTCGCTGTCGCTGACGCGCTCGACGCGATGACGAGCGACCGCCCGTACCGAAACGCGATGAGCTGGGCGGCTGCCCGCAGGGAAATCCTTGCGCAATCCAAGCGCCAGTTCGATCCGGACGTCGTCGACTCGTTCGTCCAACGCGAGCGTTCGCTCCGGTCGATCCGGCGCGAGTTCGCGCTCGCTGCTTAGTCCCTAGACAGCAGGACCCACGGGTGCGAGCGGCGCCGTGCTCGTCTGGTGCCAGAGCACGATCTTGCCCTTGCGGACGCGGAAGATCGCGGTCGCCTTCTGACCGGGCCCGTCGCACTTGTGGTCGGGCCGGTCGCCCAGGATGAAGGTTGCGCGCGTGACGTTACCGCTCGTGGTGATCGAGACGATCCGGCCTGAGCAGGGGAGGGCGGCGTTCCAGGCCACCGCCTGGGCTTCCGTGTTCAAGCGCAGCGTCGTTCCCGCTTGGACGATCTCGGCGCCTGGGGCAAAGAGTTTCGCCGCATCGTTGTTGTCGCCGGTGTTGAGCTCCTGACTCCAGGCGCGGACGACGCTCTCAGCTGATGGCGGCGTCGAGCCGCAGCCGGCCAGAACGGTCGCGGAAAGGAGGACAAGCGTGAGCTGAGGCCGCATCGGAGGCACGACTAATATCACGCTTGTGACGCCTTGCAGCCTCGCCGGATCCAGGGAGCCTTAGCCTGGACTTCGAGCTGAGTCCGGAGCAGCGCGAGATCCAGGCGCTGGCGCGTGAGTTCGGTGCGGAGAAGATCGAGCCCAACGCCGCGGAGTGGGATCGCGATCACCGCTTTCCGCGCGAGCTCTTCGGCGAGCTCGCCGAGCTCGGCTTGATGGGAGTCTGCGTGCCCGAGGAGTACGGCGGGGCCGGTGCCGACTTCCTGTCGTACATCCTCGTGCTCGAGGAATTGTCGCGTGCGGATGCAGGCGTCGGCGTCACCGTCGCGGTTCACACGAGCGCCGTCACCTTGCCGATTCTCACTTTCGGAACCGACGAGCAGCGTTCCCGGTTCGTCCCGCCGCTCGCTCGCGGTGAGCACCTGGGGGCGTTCGCGCTGACCGAGGCGGAGGCCGGCTCCGATGCGGGCTCGCTGCGCACGCGCGCCGAGCCCGACGGTGAGGGCTGGCGGATCATGGGCGCGAAGCAGTGGATCACGAACGCGCGTTACGCCGGCACCGTGCTCCTGTTCGCCCGGACCGACCCAGAGACGCCCGGTGCCGGTGGCGTCAGCGCGTTCGTCCTCGACGGCGATCACATTCGCGTCACCCGAGACGAGGAAAAGCTCGGGCTCAACTCGTCGATTACGAACGACATCGTGGTCGAAGGCGCGACCGTCGAGCGCGACCGGCTCCTGCACGAGGAGGGCAAGGGCTTCCGGGTCGCGATGACCACGCTCGACGGTGGCCGGATAGGGATCGCCGCCCAGGCTCTCGGCATCGCCCAGGCGGCCTACGACGCGGCTCGCGCCTACGCCCTCGAGCGCCGGCAGTTCGGAAAGCGGATCGCAGACTTCCAGGCGATTCAGTGGAAGCTGGCGGACATGGCCACCGAGATCGACGCGGCGCGGCTGCTGGTCTACCGGGCGGCCGAGCTCAAGCAACGCGGCGAGCCGCACACCGAAGCCGGGGCGAAGGCGAAGCTGTTCGCCTCGGAGATGGCGAGGCGCCAGACGGCCGAGGCGATCCAGATCTTCGGCGGCTACGGCTACACGAAAGAGTTTCCCGTCGAGCGTTACTACAGGGACGCGAAGATCACCGAGATCTACGAGGGTACGAGCGAGATCCAGCGGCTCGTGATCGCGCGCTCGATCCTCGGCCTGACGGAGCGGGCGCTGGCCCAGGGCTGATGAGCCGTAGACGCGACGAGCCGGTCCGGCTGACCCGCATCTACACCGGCGGCGGCGACCGGGGCGAGACGAGCCTCGGCGACGGGACGCGCGTGTCGAAGACGGATGCGCGCGTCGAGGCCATGGGCGCGGTCGACGAGCTCAACTCTTTGATCGGCTGGGCGGCGGCGATGGAGGGCGCACCGGAGACTCTCGGGCGGATCCAGAACGAGCTCTTCGACGTCGGCGCCGATCTCGCGACACCCGAGCGGCCGGGACGCGAGCGCCTGCGTCTGACGCAGGAACAGGTCGACCGTCTCGAGCGTGACTGTGACGCGGCCAACGCTCAGCTCGAGCCTCTCAAGTCTTTCGTCCTCCCGGGTGGAACCGAGCTTGCGTCGCGGCTGTATCTCGGGCGGGCCGTCTGTCGCCGTGCCGAGCGCCAAGTTCTGCGTGTCGAAGGTGCAAGCCCGCTCGTCGCGGTCTATCTGAATCGGCTTTCCGACCTGCTGTTCATTCTCGGGCGGGCGGCGAACGCCGGAGCCAAAGAGACGCTCTGGAACCCGGGCGCCTCGGGTGCCTAGGGGAGCAAAAGGCAGCACGCCAAGCTGATTTTTGGTCGCTCGGCCTAGTGGCTCGGCCTAAGATGGGCGCCGTGGCAACAACGGGAGATCGGCCGGAAATCGAGAGCGAAGCGGACGAGTGGCGCCGCGAGCTCTACGACGCCGCGCCCGAGCGCCACGGCGAGTTGTTCTCGACCATCACCGGCCTGGAGAACGAGCCGCTCTATACGCCTGACAGCGTCGAGATCGACTATGACCGCGACCTCGGTTATCCGGGCGTCTATCCATTCACCCGGGGTGTCTACCCGTCGATGTACCGGGGGCGCCTCTGGACGATGAGGCAGTTCGCCGGTTTCGGAACCGCCGAGGAGACGAACGAGCGCTTCCGCTACCTGCTCGACCACGGCCAGACCGGCCTCTCGACCGCGTTCGACATGCCGACGCTGATGGGCTACGACTCCGACCACCCGCGCTCGCTCGGCGAGGTGGGGCGGGAGGGAGTGGCGATCGACTCGCTCGCCGACGTCGAGACCTTGTTCCAGGGGATTCCGCTGGCGGAGGTCTCGACCTCGATGACGATCAACGCGCCGGCGGCGATGCTGCTTGCGTTCTACGCCTGCGTCGGCGAGCAGCAAGGCGCCTCACCCGCGGAGCTCCGTGGGACGATCCAGACGGACATCCTCAAGGAGTACATCGCCCAGAAGGAATGGATCTTCCCGCCCGAGCCGTCGATGCGGCTCGTCACGGACATGGTCGAGTTCTGCGCACGGGAGATGCCCAAGTGGCACCCGATCTCGATCTCCGGCTACCACATCCGCGAGGCCGGCTCGAACGCGATCCAGGAGCTCGCCTTCACGCTCGCCGACGGCTTCGCCTACGTCGACGCCGCGATCGAGCGCGGGCTCGACGTCGACGACTTCGCACCGCGCCTTTCGTTCTTCTTCAACGCCCACGTCGACTTCTTCGAAGAGATTGCGAAATACCGCGCGGCCCGCCGGATCTGGGCCCGCGAGCTCCGCGACCGCTACGGCGCCAAGAACCCACGGTCGTGGCTGATGCGCTTCCACACCCAGACGGCGGGCGTCTCGCTGACCGCCCAGCAGCCCGAGGTGAACATCGTGCGGACGGCTCTCGAGGCGATGGCGGCGGTGCTCGGCGGCACCCAGTCCCTGCACACGAACTCGTTCGACGAGGCGTTGGCGCTCCCGACCGAGGACGCCGTGCGAATCGCGCTGCGGACGCAACAGGTGATCGCCCACGAGACCGGCGCCGTCAACACGATCGATCCGCTCGGCGGGTCCTACTACGTCGAGGACCTGACCAACAGGCTCGAGGCCGAGGCCTACGACTACTTCGACCGGATCGAGAAGCTCGGCGGGGTCATCGCCGCGATCAAGGAGAACTTCTTCCAGCGCGAGATCGCTGACGCTTCGTTCCGGTACCAGCACGAGGTCGAGCAGAAGCAGCGGATCATCGTCGGCGTCAACCGCTACGAGCTGGAGGACGAGCCCGAGGTCGAGATTCTTCGGATCGACCCTGCGCTCGAAGGCCAGCAGATCGAGCGCGTCCAGGCCCTGCGTAGCCGGCGGGACTCGGCAGCCGTCGAGTCCGCGCTCGTCCGGCTGAAGCAGGCAGCGGCCCGCCACGAGGACAACCTGATGCCGCCGCTGGTCGAGGCCGCGAAGGCCTACGTCACGCTTGGCGAGATGTGTGATGCGCTCAGAGACGTGTGGGGGACGTGGACCGAGACGCCCGTCTTCTAGGAGTCCCGTGCCAGGCTTCAGCCTGGCTCGGCTGAACAATCAGGCTCTAACCGAACACAGATTTCAGCGTCTACGATCCTGGTGGCAGTGAACGTCGTGCAGAGCGCCCTGTCTTCGCGCCGGTTCAATCGCTGGCTGCTCGTGCTCGGCGCGGTCGTACTGGCGGCCGGGATCGTTGCGATCCTCGTCACGCAAATCGGCGGCAACGCCGGCAGCAGCAGCAATGCCAATCCGACCGGTCCGCCGATCTCCATCCCGAAGGCTCAGAAGAACATTCGCTTCCCGGCGTCCGGCTGGAAGGTGGCTCGTGAGTTCGTCATGAACGTGACGCAGCGAAGAAACCTCGCCAGGACCTACGCGCTTGCGGACGCGAACGTACGGGGCGGCCTGACGCTCGCGCAGTGGAAGACCGGCAACATTCCCGTGCCCTACTTTCCAACCGCGAAGATCATTCGCTACAACTTCAAGAACACGAATTTCGCGCATCCCCGCGCTGCAGCGGTCAATCTGATCCTGGTTCCGAAGAAGAACTCCGGGATGCGTTTGACGCCTTTCCAGATCGAGGTCGTCAAGGTCGGCCACGGCGCGAGCGCACACTGGGTCGTCGACTACTTCGGCTCCATGCAGGGCGTACCGGTCCCCCACGAATAGCGCGAATTTCGCCCTTGAGGTGGCCATGGCAGGCGCTATCCTCAATCTACGGTGAAGCGGGTTCTCGCGTCGTACCGCTGGCGACGACGCCTGATCTGGATGACGGTGACGGCGTGCGTCGTAGGCGGCGCGCTCGCGATCGGATTCACCTGGCCGAACACCGCACCGCACGAGAACACCGAGCCGACCGGCGGTCCGGTCAAAGTCGCCCCCACGCCCAAGAAAGTTCCGCTCAAGACGCGCGAACGGGCGGCGGCACTGGCCGTCGCGGCGAAGTTCATCGATACCGCAGTCGCCCGCAAGAACGTCGACGGCGCTTGGGAGCTCGTGACGCCGACGATGCGGGCCGGCTATACGCGAAAGCAGTGGGACGGAGCGAACCTGCCCGATATTGCGCCATTCCCCGTCGCTTCGGCGCGATGGCGGCTGCAATTTTCCGACGTGCAGGGGGTCGGCTTCACGATTGCGCTCTTCCCAACGAAGGCCTCACATCAGCAAGCGCAGGTGTTCATGATCGGCCTCCATAAGGTCGGTCAGGTACACCACCGCCACTGGCTCGTCGACAACTGGCAGCCGGCGCCGACGACGGGGGGCCAGCTGGCGAGCGGCGGCGGCTCGGCCGGCGGCGGCACGCTCGACCAGATCACGCCGAAGGTGATAACAACCTCGGCCAAGGCGAAGGAGAGCCCGATCTGGCTGCTCATCCCCGTCGGCCTGCTCAGCCTCGCACTCCTGATTCCGGCCGGGGTCGCCGGCACGAGCTGGTATCGCAACCGGCGCGCCCGGGCGCTCTTCGGCGACTAGGAGGGTTTGGCGTAAAACCGCTCGGCCTGGCGGCACAGACTGTTTTGCGCCAGACCCTCCTACTAGGCCCAGCTAGACCTCGAGCTCCATCCCGTCGTGCGCCTGCTCGAGGGATGACTCGAGTGGGCGCTCGTGGGGGCGATGCGTGATCAGCAATCGCTTCGCGCCGGCGGACTCGAACGCCTCCACTGCTTCGTCCGCGGCAAGGTGACCCCTCGTGCCACCCTCGGGGTTCGGCGCCAGGAGCGTCGCCTCGCAGACGAAGAGGTCGGCGTCCTGGGCGAGCCGGGGCAAGGCGTCGTTCGGCCCTGAGTCGCCTGAGTAGGCGAGGACGCTGCCGTTGGCGGACGCGCGGAAGCCGAAGGCCAGCAGCTCATAGTGCAGCACCCGCTCGGCAGTCACCTCGAAGCCGGCGGTCTCGAACGGCTCGCCGTCGACGTACTCGTGCAAGTCGAAGGTGCTCGA
>Ga0075424_100002042_pt1 | contig 18196 bp, 19 predicted proteins | sample SoiMethybrSBSTD3_FD_75301 | JGI IMG/M metagenome (GOLD analysis project Ga0075424, IMG submission 75301) | Bulk soil microbial communities from a Populus tree surrounding site in Tennessee, USA - Soil MetaG P. TD hybrid SBSTD3 | ecosystem: Environmental > Terrestrial > Soil > Tree plantation...
GGGCTCTGCCCGATCTCGTTCAGGTAGATCTGGGTGATGTCGTTGAGGAAGTCGGCGCCGACGCCTTCGACCGGCACGTCGAGCGGCAGCTCGCGCGTGAGGGTGTCCGGCTCGCGCGCGTTTGCCGGCTCGCCGTCGTCGTCGGCGCGTACGGGATGCACCATTACGCGGGTGGAAGGAATTTCGCCGGATCGACCGGTTTCCCGAGACGGCGGATTTCGAAGTGCAGCTTGACCTGATCGGCGTCGGTATCTCCCATCTCTGCAATCTTCTGGCCCTTGGCGACCTGTTGCCCTTCCTTGACGGCGATCTCGCGGTTGTGCGCGTACGCAGAGAGGAATGCGTTGTTGTGCTTGACGATGATGAGCTTGCCGTAGCCGCGCAAGCCCGTACCCGCGTAGACAACCTTGCCCGCGGCGCTCGCCACGATCGGCTGACCGGCCTTGCCCGCGATATCGATGCCCTTCAGGTTTGCCGACTCGGAGAAACCCGCGACGACTTTTCCCGTCGCGGGCCAGATCCAGCCGAGATTGTCATCGTCGATTTCGGGAACGCGGCCCGACTCGGTCCTGGGCGGCAACGCCGGCATCGTGGCGGGAGCGGCAGATGCGATCGCGCGCGCTTCCGGGGCCACCGCGGACGGGGCTGCTGATTGCTGTTGCAACTGCGCGAACGCCTGCTCCGAATACGGCACTTTGGCCGCTCTAGGCTCGGTCTTGAACGTGGGGGAGTTGGGACGTCCGCTCGTAGACGGCGCGGCCACGGGCGGACGCACTTCGCCGCTGGGCGTCACCGGCGCGGTCGTGACCAGCGGTGCCGTCGCCACGCCGCCCTGCCCGCCGGGCGGGCCGAGCAGGAGCACCTGGCCGACGCGGATCACGTTGACGTTCTCGATGTTGTTCCACGCCGCGAGCTCGCGGTAGTCGAGGCCGTGATCGAGCGCGATTTGATACAGCGTGTCGCCGCGCCTGACGGTGTAGGTCGGTGGTGCCGGGACGGGTTCGTGCCCCGGCAGCACCTCGGGAGGGGGTGGCACTTGCCCCGTGGACGGAAACGGCGCGCGCTCGATGACCGGAGCCGGCGGCCGCGTCATGCATCCGGCAAGTAGCGCGGCAGCGATGAGCGCGACCCAGAACGATGCAAAGCAGGAGCGGGCGCGATAAATCATGCGAGTCCGGAGAGCAGCGGCACGAATCTTACCGCATCGTAGGTTTGCTCGCGGATGCCGCTCGGCGCTTTCTCGATGACGGTGAGCAGTTGCACGCCTTTGAGCTCCTCGTCATGGCGTGCAAGCGGCAGCACCATGCGACCGCCGACCTTGAGATAGCGCAGCAGCGATGTGGGAACTTGCGTCGCCGCCGCCGTCACCATGATTCCGTCGACCTCGAGATCCTCGCCCAGATCGGCGGAGCCGTCGCCGTGCTTGATGCGCACGCTATTCGCCTTGAGCGCACGCAGGTTGCGGCGCGCCTTGGCGACCAGCGAGCCGATGCGCTCGACGGTGTACACCTCTTCGGCGAGCTGCGCCAGGATAGCGGTCTGGTAGCCGCAGCCGGTGCCGATCTCGAGTACGCGACGCAACGGCGTGCCCGCGAGCAATAGCTCGGTCATCCGCGCGACGACGTAGGGCTGCGAGATCGTTTGTCCCGCACCGATCGGCAAGGGGCTGTCGTCGTAGGCGCGGATCGCCAGCGCGTCCTCGACGAAGATATGTCGCGGCACAGCCGCCATCGCGGCGAGCACCGCTTCATCCTTGATGCCCTGCTCGCGCAGTCGCTCGACCATCCGCGTACGCGTGCGCGTCGAGGTCATGCCGATGCCGTTGAACTTCTCGCCGATGGACGTCATGACGGCACGGATCGCTCCAGCCATTGCGCGACGCGCGGCATCTCGGCGCGATGGGTGAGATCGATCTGCAGGGGAGTCACCGAAACGTATCCCGCATCGATCGCGTGAAAGTCGGTCCCCTCGCCCGCGTCTGCCGCCGGACCCGCCGCGCCGATCCAGTAGCAAGTTTCGCCGCGAGGCGTCTCCGTCTTGATCACCGACTCCGCCTTGTGTCGCCGCCCGAGGCGCGTGATGCGATAGCCCCTGAGCTCGCTTTGCGCGACATCGGGCACGTTGACGTTGAGCAGCCATTTGCCGAACGGTTGGTCGCGATGGCGCCGCAGCAGCTCGACGACTACGGCCGCGGCGGTCTCGAAATGGCGGCCGATCTTGTTCGTAAGCGACACGGCGAGCGACGGTATGCCCAGAAGATAACCTTCGGTGGCGCCAGCGACCGTACCCGAATAAATCGTGTCGTCGCCCATATTGGCACCGTGATTGATGCCCGAGATGACCATCTCAGGCAAGTCGTCGAGCAAGCCCGTGACCGCGAGGTGGACGCAGTCGGTCGGCGTCCCGTTGACGAACAGGAAGCCGTTGGGAGCACGCCGCACGGTAAGCGGCCGGTCGAGCGTCAGCGAGTTCGACGCTCCGGAACGGTCGCGCTCCGGCGCGACGACGGTGATGTCGGCGTGCGGAGCAAGCTCAGCGGCGAGGCGTTCCAGACCGGGCGCGAAGTAGCCGTCGTCGTTGCTGAGCAGGATGCGCATCGCGATGCGTTGAAGAGCTCGCGCGGCAGCAGCGAAGCCGCCGGCGATCAACTATTATAAGAGCCTCTGATGCCCGCGACGAGCGTTCGTTAGGTCTTCGGCCAGTGCTCCGCGAAAACGGCGGCGACTTTCGGATGCGCCTCGACGCGCATGAGCGTCGCGTGCAATTCGGGCCGCTGCGCTTCGAGATGCTTGCGCGCGCCGGACCATTTGGAGACGACCGCCGCGTGAATGTCGAGCGCGCCAAGCTCCTCGCCGCCGAGATATGGCCCCGCGGGAAAGAGGTCGGCAAACATCTCCCAGTACTTGTGCAGCCGCGCGCGCGTGCCGGCGCGGATGCGTTCCTTGACCGCATCGTCGTTGTCGGCGTCAGCGCACCAGCGCTCGGGAAAGTCGATGACGCTGATCGCGGCGTAGCAATTGGCGGCGATGAAGACCAGCCCGCGCACGGCCTGCGCCCGCGCGGAAGGGTCGCGCGGCAGCAATCCGCTGTCCGGGTGGACGCTGCCGAGATGAATCAGGATTGCCGCGCTTTCAGAAAGCGGACTGCCATCGGGCAGCACGAGCGTGGGAACCTGGCCGAGCGGGTTGACTCGTAGCAACTCGGCAAACGCGTCGTTCGGCTCCCACGACGCCGTCTCGACGACGCGATAGGGCGCCCCCACGATGTCCAGCGCGATCTGCGTCGTCGCCGAACCCGATCCCTTCTTGCCGTACAGGGTATACATCGCCCCTCCTTCGCAAGCGACTTACGCGGTCTGGCCGCTCGACGGCATCTCCGCCATCCGACGCTGCATCTCTTCGGGCGATACGTCCTCCTTGTGCGTGGCAATGGTCCAGATGTGACCGAACGGATCGGTGATCGTGCCGCTGCGATCGCCGTAGAACTGGTCCTTGAGCGCTTGCTTGACCGTACCGCCGGCGCCGACGGCCTTGGCGAATTGCGCATCGACGTCCGCAACGTAAAACAGCAGCGTGGTCGCCGTGCCGCCGAGCGTCTGCGGGCTTTTGTGACCCATTTCGGGCGACTCGTCGGCGAGCATTACGACGCCCTCGCCGATCTTGATTTCGGCGTGACCGATCGTCCCACCGGGGCCGGGGAAACGCATCAGTTCCGTGGCGCCGAAGGCTTTCTTGTAAAACTCCAAGGCACGCGCCGCACCGCGAATGATGAGATAGGGCGTGACGCCGGCATATCCGCTGGGAATGGCTTGGACCATGATATTGCTCCTTTCTGTGCCTGTGACTGCTTCAGAAGCGCAACTTCCAGCGCCTGCGAACAACAGCGCGCCACCGGCGAAGCTTCGCGCCGGTGGCGCGCATTCGGGCGACGAAATTAGGCCGCCCGCATCACGGCAGATCAGCCGCCGTGATCTTGGTACCGAAAGCCGTAATACCCGTAGGAACGCGGATAGCCGTAATTATAGTATCCGTAGTATCCAGGGTAGCTATTCCGATAGTAGCTGTGGTAACGATATCCGTCATCGTAGTCTCGATAGCCGTACGGGACTACGACGCAGCCGCCCAGCAGCGCGGCCAGCAACGAGAGGATCAGCGTACGTTTCATGGTCGCCTCCTTTGTCTTCTCGTACCTTTTAGACATCGCGCCTCCGCGGATGGTGCCCACAAGCAAGGCCGGCGTTGTAGTCCGCAGGCCGACGGCGAACGCCTGTCGGATCGAGTCCAACGGATGCGTCAACTGCCCGACATCGCCGCGCGTTGTTGCGCATGCAAGCCATCCGGCCGAGGTGTCTCATGCGTCCTCTGCAAATCGCCGTCGTCCCGTGGCTATTCGCCGCCGTGCCTTGGGCCCTTGGCGCCGGAACCGCGCCGGCTGCCAATCCCGCGATCGATATGGCCGGCTACCTGCACGTCGCCAATGCGGCGGCGGCGCATCGTGAGTCGCACCGGCTCTCCGAGACCGAGTTCATTCGCATGAGCAGAGAACCCGGGACGATCGTCCTCGATGCGCGCAGCAGGCAGAAGTACGACGAGATGCACGTCAAGGGCGCGATCAATCTAAGCTTTCCCGATATCGCGATCGAAACCCTCGAGCGAACGCTGCCCGACAAGAACACGCGCATCCTCATCTACTGCAACAATAATTTCCAGAACGCGCCGGGGCCGTTCCCGTCCAAGCTCCCGAGCGCATCGCTCAACATCTCCACCTACATCGCGCTGTACGACTACGGTTACCGCAATGTATACGAGCTCGGACCGCTGATCGACATCAGCGCGTCTCGACTCGAGCTCGAATCGCCCGCCGTGCGATAGAGTCGCTTCGCTCAATCGTGTAGGATCCCCCCATTGCGCAGGGGGTGATGCACACTTGGGCGGTCTGGGACGGATATGCGGCGTTTTGTCGCCGGTAGTTACGCCATTCGATTCCGAGCTGCGCCCGGACCGTGAACGCTTCGTCCGGCATTGCCGGTGGCTCATCGATCAGGGCGTCGGGCTCGCAGCCTTCGGGACCAACTCCGAAGCGAACTCGATGTCGGTCGCGGAGAAGATCGCGCTCCTCGACGCATTGATCGACGCCGGCCTGCCTCCGGCGCGCATGATGCCGGGAACCGGTTGCTGCGCCTTCACCGACTCGGTCGAGCTCACGCGCCATGCGCTGCGCCACCGTTGCGCCGGCGTGTTGATGCTGCCGCCTTTCTACTACAAGGGCGTGCCGGACGACGGCCTGTTTCGCAGCTACGCGGAAATCATCGAGCGCGTCGGCGAATCCGATCTGCGCATCTATCTGTATCACATTCCACCGGTGTCGCAGGTGCCGATCAGCCTGGCTTTGATCGAGCGACTGCTCCAGGCTTACCCGGGCACGATCGCCGGCATCAAGGACAGCTCGGGCGACTGGAGCAACACTCAGGCGATGCTCGAGCGGTTTCAGCCCCGGGGATTCGACGTCTTCGCCGGTAGCGAAACGTTTCTGCTCGCGACGTTGCGCGGCGGCGGTGCGGGTTGCATTACCGCGACCGGCAATGTCAACCCGAGGCGAATCGCGGAGTTGGCGCGCCGCTGGCGGGATCCGGACGCGGATGCGCAACAGGCGGCGCTCGACACGGTGCGAACCGTGTTCCAGCAGTACCCGATGATCCCCGCCCTCAAGGCGGCGATCGCCCACCACAGAGCGGATCCGCAGTGGGCGACCGTTCGTCCGCCGCTGGTCGAGCTTTTGCCGCTCCAGCAGAGCGCACTCGTGCAGGCGTTGGAGCCGACGGGCTTTTCGATGCCGGGACTCTAGTCGCGGCCGCAAGGATCCGCCGTCGGGCAAGCGGATTCCCCAAGACGGGCCTGTGGTATTAGACTAGGCGCCCACGCAGTAAACCTCACCGCGGGATCGAGGACGAGATAATGTTCGCCATATCAGCGCTCCGGGCAGCCAATGCAATCGCGGGCGTGGAACTGCAGGAACGCGGCGCATTATCCAGAACGCTGGACTCGATCGTGTTTCCGTGGTCCGTCCACGAACAGCAGGACGAACCGCGAGTGCGTCCCGCGCTGGCCGTGCTGTTCCGCATCGCGGTCGGTCCCAACGCCGATTATTACGCGCGTCGGTTCGTCAAGTACGAACGCACGGGCCGCAGCGCGCCGAGCTGGCATTGGCCGGCGTTCGCGCTGCCGACCCTATGGGCCTTCTACCGCAAGCTATGGGGTTACGGGATCGCCTGCGCCCTGCTGCCGGTTGCCGGGACGCTCGCCTTCACCGTTTTCGATTTCGGCATCGGCGATTCGTCTCTCGCCTGGTGGGCATGCGCCGCGCTCAGTGTCTGGCTGATTCCCGGTATCGTCTCCGCCACCTGCGCCAATACATTCTATTACCACCGCATGAAACGCGTGGTGCGGCAAGCCGAGAAGAACACCCGGTCTGCCGAAACCGCGGCCAGTCGCCTGTTGAAACGAGGATCGACCGACATCGTGCTTGCGCTGTTGCTCGGCGTCGGGACTCTGCTTTTCGTCGGAAGCATCATCGGACCGCGCCTGCAGCTCGCCCATCATGCGCACGGAATGCGCGTGAAGCTCGAGCAGGTCATGGCCGCGGTCAAGCCGTTGCAGCGTCAGGTCGAGGATGGTTGGGCCAGCACCCGTTCGATCCCGCAACGACCCGACTACCGCGCGGTTCGCATGCACCAGGCGTACGCGCTTGTCGAGGGTGTCGACCTGAACCCTCGCAACGGCCGCGTGCGGGTCGACCTGGGGGACGCGGTACCCGAGCTCGAGGGAAGATCGATTCTGCTCGCGCCGGCCGTCGACGCCTGGCAGAAACTGCGCTGGTTGTGTGTCCCCATCGATATCCCCACTGCCTACGTCCCAGCGGCTTGCGGTCGCTAGCTGCATGCTGTTGTGAGAAAGCCGACCATCGCCCGACGGCGCGACGGGCTGGCCGTCATCGCGGCATTCTGGCTCGCCGGTCAGGCGGCGAGCGCGTATGCGCTGTACGACCCCGCCAAGGAGTACGTGGAAGCGCCGGCGGTGGCGGCGCGTTATCCGGACCCGCCGCTCGACATTCCGACGCCGGCGTTCAAGCCCGGCCGGACTGATTTCACAAGCCAGGAAGAGCTCGTCGCCTTTGTCGACGGACTGGCCGCGCGTTCCGCCGATCTGCGCGTGCGCATCGTCGGTCGATCGCAGGAAGAGCGTGCCATTGCGCTGCTGATCTTCGCCCGCCCGGCGATCGCCGACGGCAGCGAGCTCGCGAAAAACGGCAAGCCCACGGTGCTCATGATCGGCCAGCAGCACGGCAACGAGCCCGCCGGCGGCGAGGCCGCGCTGGCGCTGGCGGCCGAGTTGAGCGGCGGCTCAAGCGCGCAGGTGCTCGATCACATGAACGTGCTTATCGTGCCGCGCGCCAATCCGGACGGCGCCTATCATTTCGTCCGCGGACTGAAGAACGGCGGCGACGTCAATCGCGATCACCTGCTGCTCGGCACCCCCGAAGGCCAGACGCTGGGACGGGTCTTCGTCCAATACCAGCCCGACATCGTGCTCGACTGCCACGAATTCGGGGTCAAGCTGCGCTGGTTCGAGAAATTCCAGTCGCTGCAGAAGTACGACGCGCTGATCCAGTACGCAACCGTCTCGAACCTGCCGCGGGCGCTCACCGACGCCTCGGAGCAGATGTTTCGCCAGCCGCTGCTGCGCGCGTTCGATCAGGCGGGTCTGACGCACTCGTGGTATTACACGACCAGTTACGACATGAGCGATCGCAGGGTATCGATGGGTGGCGTCGTCCCCGACACGGGACGCAACATCGCGGGACTGCGCAACGCCGTGAGCTTCCTGCTCGAGACCCGAGGCGTCGGCATCGGCCGCGCGCATTACAAGCGACGCGTGTACACGCACCTGACCGCGATCCACTCGATCCTCGCCTCGACCGCACGCAACGCCGACGCGCTGCTCGCGCTCGTGCGACAGGTCCGGAAGGACGTCGCGAACGCAGCCGGGACGGGCGAGATCATCGTCTCGAGCGTGGCCAGCACTACCCGGCACACCCTCGATCTCATCGATCCGCAGACGGGAACGGACCGGCACGTCGAGGTCGATTGGCGCTCTGCGCTCGAGATCGAGACGCGCCTCAAGCGGTCGCGTCCCGGCGGCTATCTGCTCCCCGCCTCGGAAGGTCGGGCTGCGCGCCGCCTGCGCGACCTCGGCGTAACCGTCTTGCAACTTGCGGAAGACGCGAGTCTCGATGTCGAGCGCTATCGCATCACCCGGGCCGAAGAGAGCAAGAAGGACGACGTCCGTCGCAACGAGGAGGAAGGATCGACCGGCGTCGTGCAGATCGCCACGGCGACAGAGGCGGCCACCGTCGCGGCGCATCGGGGTGACTTCTACGTGCCGCTCGATCAGCCGCTGGCGAACGTGATCGGCGCCGCGCTCGAACCCGAGACCCAGAGCAGCTACGCCGCCAATCGGCTGTTGAACCTGCCGAAGGCCGACGTAAGCCAAGCCGTGTTCTTGCCGCTTTACCGGCTGCCGGCAAAGCTCAAGGCGACGGCCCTCGTCTGGGACGGGAACTGATCGGCGCGAGGATTATCACTCACGTCGGGCAGGGTGCACCGGCACGCAGCCACTGCTCGAAGGCGGTGACAAATGCGGGACGCGAAACGGGTGGGACGCTACGCTCGCCGCCCGGGTTCCAGCTCCAGCCGACGAGCTTGTCATCCCTGACGTGGACGAGCATCGCGTTCAAGTCCCGGCCGCGCGTCACCCGCTTGTCTTTGATCGCTTCACACAAGTCACGCGGCGACAACCCGATGAAGACCATCTTGGCTTCCGGCGGTGGCAGCTGCCAATTCGGCGCTCCGGGCGGCGCATGCGCGCCATAGCTCGTCGGCAAGTTCTCATCGTGATGACACGCCGCACATTCCATTGCGACGGCGCCCTTGCCCCGTGCGCCACGCTGAACAAATTGGCCGTGTTCGCGCCCTGAGTCGTATTGCAGCGGCGCATCGCCCGGGATGTGGCAGTTCTGGCAACGCGGATGTTGCAGCACCGCGCGGATCGGCTCGAAGAGCTGATCGGCATTGCCGCCTTGAGCGAAGGCCCCGACGCTCGCGAACGGCGTGATCGCCATCGTCGCGAGCACGCAAAACCTGCGAATGGGGAGAAGCATGCCTTGCTCCGGCTGTGATGTCTGCAGTCGTTTCCGAGCACGATCCATGCCCACGCCCTCGCGGCCGGCGTCGCACAAGCTTCGCTGGGGCACGGCCGGCCAGCGGGGCGACAAGATACTCGTATGCTTTACAACCGCTACGGCGAAGGCTCGCCTGTGCAGACGCAGACTGCAGCAGGCCGGTAATGTATGTGGACAACGCCGGCTGGACGCCGCGGCGGCGTGGTGCGATGATTTTTCCTCGGTTGCTGATTCGAAAGGCTGTCATGCCCAGCTTCGAGTTACGCGTCAATGGTTCCGCGCAGACCATCACCGTGCGCGACGCAAACGAGCCATTGCTCTACGTTCTGCGCAATAAGCTCCGCCTGACGGGCGTCAAGTTCGGCTGCGGTCTCGCACAGTGCGGCGCCTGCACGGTGCTCATCGATGGCGCACCGGCGCGGTCGTGCACGTTGCCGGTGTCGATGGCCGCGGGCCGCGCCATCACGACGATCGAAGGGCTCGGCTCTCCCGATAAGCCGCACCCGGTGCAGGCAGCTTTCATCGCCGAACAGGCAGCGCAATGCGGCTACTGCACCAACGGCATGGTGATGACTGCCGTCGGCCTTCTCGCCGCCAAGCCGAACGCCACGATCGACGAGGCCAAGGCTGCGCTCGCGGGCAATCTCTGCCGCTGCGGCACGCACCAGCGCATCCTGCGCGCGGTGATGCGCGCAGCGGGAAGGAGCCCGGCATGAGCGCGCAACTTTCCCGGCGCGAATTCCTCCAGGCCGGCGGCGCGCTGGTGATCGGCATGGGTTTTTCCTGCGGCGCTGCCGCGCAGCGCATCGCGGGCGCCGATGCTGCGCTCGGCAAGACACTCGACGCCAGCGAGCTCGACGGCTTTCTCGCCGTGCATGCCGACAGCACGGTGACGCTCTATTGCGGCAAGGTCGATCTGGGCCAGGGCCTGCGCATCGCCATTCGGCAGATGGCGGCCGAAGAGCTCGGTATCACCGTCGATCGCATCGCGATGATCGAAGGCGATACGGCGTTGACACCGGATCAGGGTCCGACTGGAGGCAGCAGTGGCGTCATGCGGGGCGGTGTGCAAATTCGGCAGGCGGCCGCAACCGCGCGGGAGGCGTTGATCCGGATGGCCGCGATGCAGAGCGGCCGGCCGGCGGCCGAGCTCGAAGCAGTGGACGGCACGATTCGACCGAAAGCGGGGGGACCGGGCATCGCGATCGGGTCGCTGGTCGGTGACAAGCGCTTCGGGATGAAGATCGACCCCAAGGCGCCGTTGAAGGATCCCGCAACGTACGTGACGGTCGGCAAGCCCTTGCCGCGGCCCGACGTGCCGGCGAAGGTCACGGGCCATCACGTCTTCGTGCACGACTTCGCGGTCGACGGCATGCTGCACGGCCGCGCGATACGTCCGCCCTCGGTCGGTGCGAAATTGCTGGAGGTCGACGCGGCGTCGATCAAGGACATTCCGGGCGCGCGCGTCGTGCGCATCGAGAGCTTCCTGGGCGTCGTCGCCGAGGACGAATGGGACGCAGTACAGGCGGCGCGGTTGCTCAAGGCGCGCTGGTCGGAGCCGAACGCCCTCATCGGCCACGAGCGCGTGCGCGAGTGGATGCGTGCCGGCCCGTTCGACGCCGAGGAGTATCTGGTGCGCAAGGGGGAGGCGCGGCAGCAGCTTGCCGCTGCAGCCAAGCGCCTGACCGCCGAATATTATTGGCCGCTGCAGACGCACGGCTCGATGGGACCGTCGTGCGCGGTCGCCGACGTGCGCGAAGGCAAGGCGACGATCTGGACGGCGTCGCAGGCCACGCACAAGTTCCGCGAGGCCTTCGCCGCCTTCCTGGGTCTGCCGCAGGCCAGCGTGCGCCTGATCTATCTCGACGGCGCCGGGTGTTACGGCATGAATGGGCACGATGACGCGGCGGCCGACGCGGCGCTGCTCTCGCGCTCGGTCGGTCGTCCGGTCCGCGTACAGTGGATGCGCGAGGACGAGCACGGCTGGGATCCGAAGGGGCCGCCGCAACTCCTCGCGCTCGAGGGCGCGCTGGATGCGGAAGGCAAGATCGCGGCCTGGCGCACCGACATGTGGCTGCCGCGCGCAACGGCAAATCTGCCCAACGTGCCGCTGCTCGCTCCCGATGCGGCCGGCATCGCGCAACCGCAAGGGCTCGCCGCCGGGCTCATCTCCCAGAACGGCGACCCGCCCTACGCGGTCCCGCACCAGGAAGTGCAGGTGCATTGGCTCAAGAGCTCGCCGCTGCGGCCGTCGAACTTGCGCGCGCCGGGCAAGATCGCCAACTCCTTTGCCGTCGAAGGCTTCACCGACGAGCTCGCTGCCGCGGCGCAGCGCGATCCGGTCGCGTTCCGCCTGCAAGCCCTGTCCGATCCGCGCGGCATCGAGGTCATCCGTCGCGCAGCGGCGGCCTTTCGCTGGCAGCCGCGTCCCTCCCCCGGGGCGGCGCAGGGTCAGCGCGCGATCGGCCGCGGCTTCGCCTACGTGCATTACAAGCACAACGAGACCTACGTCGCGATGGCGCTCGAAGCCGAGGTCGATCGCTCATCCGGCGCGATCCGCGTGCAGCGCGTGGCCTGCGGCCACGACTGCGGACTCGTCATCAATCCCGACGCGCTGCGCGCGCAGATCGAGGGCTGCATCCTGCAGACGCTGTCGCGGGCGCTGTTCGAGGAAGTCACTTTTAACCGCGCGCGCGTCACGAGCGTCGATTGGGCGAGCTATCCGATCCTGAGATTTCCCGACGTTCCCGAGATCGTGATCGACCTGGTGAGCCGGCCGAAGGATCCGCCGCTCAGCGCGGGTGAACCCGCCGCGTCGGCAGTCGCGGCTGCGCTCGGCAACGCGGTGTTCGACGCGACCGGCGTGCGCCTGCGCACCGTGCCGTTCACGCCGGAACGCGTGCGCGCGGCGACGAACCTGAAGAGCTGAGGAACCCGATGCGCCCTGCGAATCCGGGCGCGGTGCGCCGCAACCGCGCCCGTTGCAGCGCCGCCGACAGCGCGGCATCGCTGCTCTTCGTGATAACGCTCGTCGCCGCAGATCTGGCGCGCGCGGATGAGCCGCCCGCGTTTCGTCGCGGACTATGGCAGTTCGACCGAACCGTCGGCGGACAAGCGTTGCAGACCCAGAGCTGCAGTAGTCCGAGCGAGGATATGGAACGCCAGAACGCGATGCTCGAGAAGGGCGGCTGCAAATCCTCGCCGGGCAAGCGTTCCGGCAACGTGTATACGTTCACCGTGGAGTGCATGGTTGCCACACCGGGCAGCGGTACCGTGAACGTTCGCTCGACTTCCGTCATGACGGCGGAAAGCGACAGTGCGTACAACGTCGATATCACGACGACGGGCGCCGGTACGTCGACACAGGAACGGCTGGTCGCCCGTCGCATCGGTGACTGCACAAAGTAGGCCGTCGTACCGAGTCACGGTGTAGGACCTTCGCCTACAAACCGGCGTGTATGACACACGACAGATCATGCGCGCGCCGCGCGCTAGTGTTTCGCTTTTGCGCAGCGTAGTCTTACACACTGTTGAAAGAAAATAAGCGCGCCGGCGATGACAAGTCAGGAAGAGGCAACGGCGGCGGATGGAATCCGTTACGCCGTGCTGCGCAGGCTGGCCCCGGGCATTCGCCATAGTTTGATGGGTGAGCTGCAGGCGATCCAGTTCCTGGCCGAGCTCGCGGCGCGCCAGCTTCAGGCGTCCGCGGATCCCGCCAAAATACAGGACGGCCTGTCGCACATCATTGCGCAAACCCGGAACACGGTTGGCACCTGTCGCTCGATCGTCGAGTGGCTGCGCCCGGACGCCGGCGCGACGACTGCGCTGGGGGAAGGCGTCGCGCAATGTCTCAAGCTGGCCGGCGACGACTGGCCGTTGCGCGGCGTCGAGGCGACGACCAGGCTTCAGGCGACAGACGTACTGGTCGACAAAGCCGCGCTGCGCGAGTTGCTCACGGCCTCGCTTATCGCGCTGACCGACATGCACCCGGGAACGCTCGATATCGACGTGCTAAGCGCGGCCGACGCCGACGACATCGAGCTCAGGCTTCACGCCCGCGCCGCCGACCGCCGTTCCAGCTTACCTCCTGCCGAGCACGAGCGAAGGTTCACCTGGGCCGACGTGCAGATGCTCGCGAAGCTGCATGGCGTGCCGTGCTCGTGCCAGGCACACGGAACAGTCCTGCGCTTGCCGCGGATTGCCGCAGGAGCTGCCTGACGCGGTGCGCGGTCAGATGTAGCGCGCGCTGTCCGCGCGCCGATCGGCGTCGTAAGCTTTGCCGTAGTCGCGCTCGTTTTGGCCCGGCCAATTCGCGGCGCCGGCGTAGCCGTGCCGTGCCGCATCGATGTCGAGCGAGCGCACGTCGTTCGTCCAGAACATGCAGACGATCAATGCGACGAGCGCGACCAGATTCAACACCGCGCTCGCCGCGTGCGAATACTCCCATCGCTTCCGCAGTTCGGACCAGTCGCCCGGCAGAAAGGTCCAGTTCGCCGTCATCCGGTTCACCGGATAGGTGAAGGTCCAGAACACGACCTGCGTTCCGGCAATGCACAGGAAGGCGACCCAAGCGAGGGCGAACGCAGTCGGCCAATCGCGCACCATGAACAACAACACCAGCGTAGAGAGCAAGGCCGCGGCGACCACGATGCCGGCGAGCGCCCACCCTCGGTAGAGGCGTTGTACCGTCAGATATTCCTTGCCGGTAAGCCTGATCTTGTTGGGCAACTCGAGAAGGTGTGCGGCGGCCGGTACCATCGCCAAGGCCGCCAGCAGCAGGCTGACGACCCATACCAGATTCATTGTCATGCCCGTCTCCCTTGTTGCTTCGTTGCGCAGCCATCGTCGAGTCAGACCGATTCGCAACGCCCGATACTTATCGGCCGTTGCCGGACAGATGCGGCGCTTACACCCAAAAATGCGCGCAAAAATTACAAACGACACCGTCCGGGGCCACTTGTCGCGTACGGAGCAAGACTCGCGCCGCGACGCATGCCCACCTGAAAGGCGACGAGCCTGGGCTGCGAGCGAGCAACGGGGCGGCACCGTGGCGGGGAGGCGCTATGATGGCGGCGCCTGCCGTTCCGATGCGGCGTTTAATTGAGAACGAGTGATGACCACGAAGGGTTTTGCGGTCAGCCATGCGCGTGACGCGCGGTTTGAGCGCGGCTTGCGTTCGTTTTTCGAGTATCGCGACCTTGGCATCGAAGCGGCCACCCGAGGCGCCGCCGTGGCGCATGTCATCCGCGCGGTGCCCGGCGCGACTGTCGCGGGCCTGCCACATCTGCACCGCACGACGTTCCAGCTCGTGTACGTGCTCAAAGGCTGGATCGAGTTCGAATACGAGGGACAGGGTATGGTCCGCCTCGAAGCCGGTTCCTGCGTCTATCAGCCGGCGTCGATCCGCCACCGCGAGCTGGCGCACAGCGACGACGTCGAGATGCTCGAGATCGTCATGCCGGCCGGCTTCGCGACCGAGGAAGTGGCGGCGGTCGACGAGCATGCTTCGCCCGGGGGCGGATGACGCGCCGCTCGAGCGCCGCCGGCAGCTAGCTGCCAAGCCCGCGCCGCCCTACTTGCCGCGGATTTCCTTGGCCGCGCGCTCCAGGATATCCGCGACCCGGCGCTGTTCTTCCGCCGATGCGTCCATGATCGAGGCGAGCGCAGCGCGCAGCACGCGACGGGCCTCGTTCAACTCGTTGCCCCAGCCGCGGTGCCTGTCGTTGCCCTCGTCGGAACGCGCGTCGTCGCCCGCGAAGACGCGTCGCACGTGCTCCATCTTGGCGCCGATCCATGCCAGCTGTGCGAAGATCGCGTCGGCGACGCGGCGATTCTCGGTGAGATGCGCGCGTCCTTCGTCGGTAATGCGATACAGTTTCTTCGCGCCCTCGGCTTCCACCGATGTGTAGCCGATCTCCTCGAGGTAGGTGAGCGCCGGATAGATCATGCCTGGGCTCGGCCTATAGAACCCTCCCGAGCGCTCCTCCAGCGCCTTGATGATCTCGTAGCCGTGATAAGGCTTGTCCGCGAGCAAAGCCAGAATCACCAATTGCAAATCGTCGGCACCCAGCTTGCGCCCGGCCCGAAAGCCGTGCCAACCAAACCCGCGGCCCCCGACGACGCCGCCGAACAGTCCACCGAAACCATGCCGGCGGGCGTGCCGCCCGCCGCAGTCGCGGTCATATCCGCAGAAATTGCGATACATTTTTGAGGCTCCTTACGTCATGAGACACATCTAAAGATATGTCGTACGATATAAGCTGTCAAGCGAGGCCATGGTGCTATGTCGGAGGGGTCCGGGCGACATCGACCCAGGCGCCGGTACTCTGGGATGCTATGCAGGCCTCGGTGAACGCCATCGTATGCGCGCCCTCCTCGATCCTCGGGTACGGGAAGTCAGGCGTCGCCTCGCCGAGCGCGCGCGCCATCCGTTCCTGCGCGACCTCGGCGTAAATATTGGCGAATGCTTCACGCAGACCTTCGGGGTGGCCGCGCGGAGCGCGACCCGCGGCGGTGACCTCGGACGAGAGAAACGTGTCGCCGCGACCGATGACGCGCACCGGCTCGCCCTGGAGCTGCAGCCGGAGGTAGCTTGCGCTTCGATGCGACCAGTCGACCATGCCCTTCTCGCCATACACGCGCAGGCGGATGTCGTTCTCGCCGCCGGCCGCGGCTTGCGTCACCGTAAACGTCCCGCGCGCCCCGCCTTCCAGCTCGAAAAGCGCCGAGACATAGTCGATCACCTCGCGGTCCGGCAGCACGGCGCGCACGTCGGCACATAACCGCGTGGCGTTGCGGCCCGCCGCGAAACACGCCAGGTGCTGCGCATGGCATCCGATTGCGCTCATCACCAGTGCGAGCCCGCTGCGCCGTGGATCGAGCAACCAGCGAAGGCGGTTGTTCTGCGGAGCGGTTTCGATCTTCGTCGCTAGCCCGCTCTGGATGTATTCGACCTGCACCAGCCGCAACTCGCCCAGGACGCCGTCGCGGACGAGCTCGCGCGCGTAACGCGTCATCGGATAAGCCGAGTAACCGTGCGCGATTGCGAAAAGCCGCTCCCCTTTGCGCGTGCGCACGACGAGATCGCAGGCCTGCGCGAAGTCGTGCGTGACCGGCTTGTCGCATACGACGTCGAGCCCGGCGTCGAGCGCCGCAACGGCATAGGGATAGTGCGTGTCGTTGGGCGTCATGATCGCGACCGCGTCGATGCCGTCCTTGCGCGCTTTCTCCTTGTCGAGCAACTCGCGCACCTCGCCATAGCTGCGCGCCGGGTCGAATCCCAGCTCGGTGCCGGCTTCGCGCGAGCGCGCCGGGTCGCTCGAGAACACGCCCGCGACGACGCGCCAATAGCCGTCGAGCTCGGCCGCGGTCTGATGCATGCGTCCGATCCACGAGGCCGGGCCGCCGCCGATCAGCGCCAGCCGCAACGGACGGCCGAAGCGCTCACGCAACCTTTTCATTGTTTTCTCCGTTCGGCGACTCGTACAAAATCAAGCCAGGTATTGGTGCACGAAGGCAATGGTCATGCTGCCCTCGCCGACGCCCGCGGCGACGCGCTTGATCGATCCGTGGCGGACGTCGCCCGCGGCAAAAACGCCGGGCACGCTCGTCTCGAGCAGATACGGATCGCGCTCGAGCGTCCAGTGGCCGTTGCTCTGCGCGACGAGATCGGTAACGTCGCGGCCGGTGCAGACGTAGCCCCGGGCGTCGCGAATGACGGTCCCCGGCAGCCATGACGTTTCGGCATCGGCGCCGATAAAGATGAATACCGCCACGGCGGGCTCGGCGCGAATCTCGCCGGTCCGCCGATTTTCCACGACGATGCGCTCGACGTGATCGGCGCCCTCGATGCGCATGACGCGATGTTCGGTGCGTACCTGGATGTTGGCCTTCGACGCGAGCTGGTCGATGAGATAGCGCGACATCGTCGCGGCGAGCGAGGTACCTCGCACCAGCAGCGTTACCGAGCGCGCGTAGTTGGCGAAGAACATCGCCGCCTGGCCCGCCGAATTACCTCCGCCAACCAGAAATATGTCCTGGCCGCGCACGTTTGGCGCCTCGGTGCGCGCCGCGCCGTAATAGACGCCGCGTCCGAGAAACGTGTCGCAACCCGGCGCCTCGAGCTGGCGCCAGGCTACGCCGGTAGCGAGAATGATGCTGCGCGCGCCGACGCGCTCGTCGCCGTCGAGCCGCACGGCGCGCTCGCGCGCCGCGGGATCGGCGTCGATGCCGATTACCTGTCGCGCTACGAGCAGTTCGGCACCGAAGCGCTTGGCCTGCTGCAACGCACGCGAGCCGAGCTCGTCGCCCGAAACGCCCGTCGGGAAGCCGAGGTAATTCTCGATCCGCGACGAGGTACCGGCCTGGCCGCCGGGCGCTTCACGCTCGATCAGCACGGTGCACAGACCCTCCGATGCGCCGTACACCGCCGCGGCAAGACCGGCCGGGCCCGCACCAATGATCGCCACGTCGTAGAGCGCGGTCTTCGGCTTAGTCTGCAGGCCGAGCCTCTCCGCGAGCTCGCGCAAGGTCGGCGTGACCAGCCGGGTCCCGTCGGAGAGGACGACAACCGGAAACGCGTCGCCGGGGCGCGGCGGCGGCACGGCTTCGGCGTTTCGATCGGGCCGGGTCGGATCGAGCCATTTGAACGCGATGTGGTTGCGCGCCAGGAAATCGCGCACGTGGTGGCAGGCGAGGTCGAAGCGATGGCCGATGATCGTCGCCGTGGCGACCGCTGCTTCACTCGTGACTTCCTGCAGGCGGCCGACCCGCGTGGCCATCGTTTTCAGAAGCTCGCTGTTGAGATAGCGACAGCCGGCGATAAGCTCGCGGAAATCGGCCGCTTCGAATGCGCAGACCCGGGCCGGCTCCAACGCGCGGAGGCTCGCGACGGCGGGCGATCCGAGCAACAGCGGCACCTCGCCGAAGTACTCGCCCGGCGTATACGTGGTGAGCAGGC
>Ga0075424_100002045_pt1 | contig 18164 bp, 19 predicted proteins | sample SoiMethybrSBSTD3_FD_75301 | JGI IMG/M metagenome (GOLD analysis project Ga0075424, IMG submission 75301) | Bulk soil microbial communities from a Populus tree surrounding site in Tennessee, USA - Soil MetaG P. TD hybrid SBSTD3 | ecosystem: Environmental > Terrestrial > Soil > Tree plantation...
TAAGGACCGCCGAGAGCTGCTCCGGCTCGAGCTGCTCCGGCAGGCGACCGCCGTCGACGAGGTCGCAGAAGAGCAAGGTGATCACCTTGCGGAAGCGTCGATCAGCTTCCGCGGGAAGCTCGTTGCCGCAGGCAATGCAGAAGCGCGCGCGAGCGGGGTTTTCCTCGCCGCAAGCGGGACAACTTTTCATTGCGGTTCCATGCGCGTCAACTTGGAGCGACCGAGCCGAAGGCGACAGGAGCTTGAGTGTACGCGCGGTCTGCCGAGTACGATCGCGCGGATGAAGGGCGTCATCCTCGCCGGCGGCAAGGGCACGCGCCTTTACCCGCTCACGCGGATCACGAACAAGCACCTGCTGCCGATCTACGACCGGCCAATGGTGACGTACGCGATCGAGGCGCTCGTCGCGGCCGGCGTCGGCGAGCTGATGGTGGTCACGGGTGGCACGCACGCCGGGGAGTTCCTCCGCCTCCTCGGCAACGGCCAGGCCTACGGCATCGAGCGGCTCTCGTACGCGTACCAGGACGAAGAGGGCGGGATCGCCGAGGCGCTGGGCCTCGCCGAGCGGTTCGCCGACGGCGACCCGATCCTCGTCATGCTCGCGGACAACATCGTCGAGCGCTCGCTCACGTCGGCGGTCGAGCGCTTCCGCGCCGAGCCGGACGGCGCCCTGCTTCTCCTCGCGCGCCTCCCCGAGCCGGAACACCTGCGCCATCTCGGCGTGCCCGAGTTCGACGGCGCCGGCCGGATCGTCCGCATCGTCGAGAAGCCTGAAAACCCGCCGAGCGACCTCGCCGTCACCGGCATCTATTTCTACGACGCGAAGGTCTTCGACGTTATTCCGACGCTCGAGCGCTCGGCCCGCGGCGAGCTCGAGATCACCGACGTCAACAACTGGTTTATCTCGCAGGGGCGGATCGCCTACGAGGTGCTAGAAGGCTTCTGGGGCGACGCGGGAGAGTCCATCGACGCGTACTACGCCGTCAACGACTTCGTCCGCCGGCACGGAGCGAACCGAGGATGATCGAGGGGCTGCTGCACATCCCGCTCGAGGCCGCCGAGGACGAGCGGGGCTGGTTTCTCGAGGTCCGCCGCGACAGCCGGCTACCCAAGCCGACGCGTCAGACGAACCTCGTCTTTTCGAGGCAGGGCGTCGTCAGGGGCATGCACTACCACGAGCGGGGGCAGGACGATCTGTTCGTCTGCGTGCGGGGTACGGCCAGGGTGGTCGTCCTCGACCGCTCGAGCGGAGAGGCGCACGCCGAGGACATCGGGGACGAGAACCCCGTCGCGCTCTACGTTCCCGGCTACCACGCGCACGGCTACGAGGCGCTGACCGACGTGCTCCTCTGCTACCACGTGACGGAGGAGTACGACGCGTTCGATCCCGACGAGCACGGGATCGCCTGGAACGATCCCCGCGTCCGTAATCTCTGGAGGACCCGATCGCCGATCCTGTCGGAGCGGGACGCGAGACTCGCGTCCTGATCACGGGCGCCGGCGGCCAACTGGGGGCCGCGCTGCGGGAGGCCTTCCCCGACGCCGACGCGCGCGACCGCGAGGCGTTCGACGTCACGAGCTCGACGCTCGACTACCGGCCGGAGCTCGTGCTCCACGCCGCGGCGTGGACGGAGGTCGACGGAGCGGAGGCCGATCCCGCGGGCGCCGAGGCGATCAACGTGCTCGGTACGAGGAACGTCGTCCGTCTAGGGGCGCCGGTCGTCTACTTCTCGACGGACTACGTCTTCGACGGACGCAAGCGCGCGCCGTACGTCGAGTCGGACGAGCCGCGGCCGCTCTCGGTCTACGGCCGCACGAAACTGGAGGGCGAGCGCGAGGTTCGCGAAGGCTGGGTCGTTCGCAGCTCCTGGCTCTTCGGCTGGACGGGCCGGAACTTCGTCCGCACGATGCTCGACCTCGGTCGCCGGCAAGACGAGGTCGCCGTCGTCGACGACCAGCGCGGCTCGCCGACCTTCGTCGGGCATCTCGCGGAGGCAACTCGTTCGCTGCTCGGGTTGCCCGGCGGCGTCTGGCACCTGGCCGCCGACGGCGACTGCTCGTGGGCCGAGTTCGCGGAAGCGGTGTTCGAAGGGGCGGGCGTTCGGTGCCGCGTCCGTCGCATCTCGACCGCAGAGCTCGCGCGGCCGGCGGCGCGGCCCGCCTACTCGGTGCTGCGCAGCGAACGCCCGGGCGTACCGAGGCTCCCGCACTGGCGCGAGGGGCTGCGCGCCTGCCTCGACTGCCTCTGAGCTCTCAGCCTGTCCGCCAGGCGGTCTCCTCGACCGGCGCCCTGCCCTTGAGCGGCTCCCACCAGGCCCGGTTCTCCTCGTACCAGCGCACCGTCCTTTCGAGTCCCGGGCCAAACTCGTGCTCCGGCTCCCAGCCGAGCTCACGGCGGGCCTTCGACGAGTCGAGCAGGTAGCGACGGTCGTGTCCGGGACGGTCGGGGACGATCGTTTTCAGGCGCTTGTCGCGGCCGGTGACCTCGAGCACCGCGTCGGCGATCTGCTCGATCGAAGCCTCGACGCCCGAGCCGAGGTTGTACGTCTCGCCGACGCGCCCAGCCGTCAGCGCGAGCTCGATGCCGCGGACGTGATCGTCGACGTGCAGCCACTCGCGCCGGTGTTCGGTCGAGGCGTAGAGCGGCAGCGGGAGATCGTCCAGCGCGTTGGTCGTGAAGAGCGGGATCACCTTCTCCGGGAACTGGTACGGCCCATAGTTGTTGCAGCAGTTCGAGATCGTCGCCGGCAGCCCGTACGTCTCGTGGTAGGCGCGAACGACGTGGTCCGCGCCCGCCTTCGAGGCGTTGTAGGGCGTCCGGGGGCGGTACGGCGACTCTTCCGTGAACGACTCGTCCGAGTCGAGGGCGAGGTCGCCATAGACCTCGCAGGTCGAGACGTGGTGGAAGCGGCCGACGCCGGCCCGGCGGGCTGCATCGGCGAGCGCCTGGGTGCCGAGCACATTCGTCCGGAGGAACAGCTCCGGGTCGACGACCGCGAGGCTGTTGTGGGACTCCGCCGCGAAGTTGACGATCGTGTCGATGCCCTCCGCTTTCAGGAGGCTCAGAACCAGCTCGCCGTCGGCGATGTCGCCCTGGACGAAGACGATCTCGTCCTCGAGACCTTCGAGGTTGGCACGATTGCCGGCGTACGTGAGCAGGTCGAAGGCGACGACGTGATCGTCCGGATGTCGCTCGAACCAGCGGTGGACGAAGTTGGTGCCGATGAAACCGGCCGCGCCGGTGACGAGAAGTCGCATGCCGGGCATGGTAGTGAGGGTCAACATGATTTCGACCGAGGGAGGAGATCCGTGACCTACGCTGTTGCGCAACTCGATCAGATCGAGGAGATTCCGAACCGCGACTGCCTTGTGCGGCCCGTGCGGCACCACTTCGGCATCACGGCCTTCGGCGCCAACGTCTGGACCGGCCATGGCGCAGGCGATCGCATCATCAACGAGCACGACGAGTCGGGCGAGGACGAGGAGCTCTACCTCGTGCTGCGCGGGCGGGCGGCGTTCGAGCTCGACGGCGAGCGCCTGGATGCGCCTGCCGGAACGCTCGTCTTCGTGCGGCCCGGCGTGAAGCGGACGGCGTTCGCGGAAGAGGCGGAGACCTCGATCCTGGTGCTCGGAGCGACGCCGGGCGAGGCCTATCAACCGGTCGGCTGGGAGCTCTGGGGCGAACTGAACGAGCTCTATCAGTCCGGCGATTACGGCGAGGCTGCGGATCGGGGCCGCGCGCTGTTCGATGCGCATCCGCAGTATCCGGCGCTTCTGTACAACGTGGCGTGCTGCGAGAGTCTCGCGGGTCGCCCGGTCGAGGCGATCGAGCATCTCCGGCAAGCGATCGACCTGTCCGCGGATGCCCGCGAGTTCGCTCGCGGCGACTCGGACTTCGATCCCATCCGCAGCGAGCCGGCGTTCGAGGAGTTGATCGGGAGCCGGGGCTAAGCCGCAACGGCCTGTGCCTGAGGGACGCGGCCGCTGGGATCATGTCTCAGGCATCGCTACCCTGAGAGGCCGCACATGCGGCCGCTGCTACTCACCGCGCTGGTCGCGCCGATGCTCGCGGTCGCCGGTGCGGCTGCGTCGTCGAGCGCATTGCCTGCAAGCCAGGCCTCCTCGGGGGCGACGTTCGTCCTCACCGGCCGGGGTTGGGGCCACGGCGTGGGCTTCAGCCAGTGCGGCGCGATCGGCTACGGAAAGCACGGCTGGAACTACAGCCAAATCCTCCGCCACTACTACCAGGGCACGCAGATCTCGACGACGCCCGTGAGCCGCGTCCGCGTGCTGATCGCCGACGGCCGGCAGTCCGTTCGGGTCTCGTCGAAGAGCGCGTTCAAGGTCAAGGACGGGAACGGCAAGACCTATCCGCTCGCGACGACGAGCGTCACGCTCACGACCGCTCTGAAGGTCAAGGTCGATTCGGGCAAGCCGGCCCGCGCGCTACCCGGCCCGGTCACATTCGTTCCCGGCCGCTCCATGCTCGCACTCGACGGCAAGCCGTACCGGGGTCAGCTCGTGATCAAGGTCAGCGGCGGGAAGCTTCGCGCGGTCAATTCCGTGCCGCTCGAGCAGTACGTGTACGGCGTCGTCCCGATCGAGATCGGCAGCAGCGGCCCGGCCGAGGCGCTCAAGGCCCAGGCGGTCGCCGCGCGGTCGTACGCGCTTGCGGTGAAGCGCTCGGGCGGCGACTTCGACCTGTACCCCGACATCCGCAGTCAGTCGTACGGCGGCGCATCGGTCGAGACGTCCGCGACGGACGCGGCCGTCGACGCGACCGCTGGCCGTGTCGTGACCTACAAGGGCAAGGTGATCACCGCGTACTACTCCGCGAGCTCAGGTGGCCGGACCGCGTCTATCCAGGACGTTTTCCTCGGCTCGCCGCCGGTTCCGTACCTGGTATCGGTCAGCGACCCGTACGACAACGTCTGCCCGGAGCACACGTGGGGCCCCTATGTCTACTCCGGCTCGACTCTCGCGCGGAAGCTCGGCGTCGCTGGTCGTGTGGTCGACGCCCGCACGGTCGTCACTGGATCGAAGCGCGTGAAGACGTTGCAGCTGCGGGTGGGCAGCCGCAAGGTCGCGTTCTCCGGCCCGTCGGTACGGACGACGATGGGCCTGCGCTCGACCTGGTTCCGGATCGGCGTCCTCTCGCTCACACGGCCGACCGGGCCGGCACCCTACGGGGTCGGAATCGACCTCGTCGGAATCGCTCGTGACGTCAGCCGTCCGGTACTCCAGCAGCGGGTGGCGGGGAAGAGCTGGGCTCGCGCGGCCGCCGTACAACCGGCGGGGGATGGAACGTTCAAGATCCGCGTCAAGCCGAAGCGCCAGCTCGAGTACCGGGTGGCGGCCGGGAAGGCGGCCAGCGGCGCCGTGCGCGTCACGGTCGCGCCTCGCGTCGCCCTCGAGACCGGCGGCCCCGGTGAACTGCTCGGCTCCGTTCGTCCCGTCTTCGCGAACGTTCGCGTGGAGATCCAGCGGCAGGGCGGCGGGAGGTGGGCCTCGGCCGGCGCGGCGCGGACGGACGGGTCGGGCAGCTTCGACGCCGCGCTCAACCTCGTTCCGGGGACGTACCGCGCGCGGATTGAGGCTCGCAGTGGCTTCGCGCGCGGTATCAGCGACCCGATACGGTTGACGGCGTGAGACGGGCGCTCCTTGCCGCCGTCGCGGTCGCGTTGATCGCGCCCTCGGCGGCGGAGGCCGATCGGTACGCCGTCGGGGTCGCGTCCGGCGCTTCGCTCACCGAGCTCGCGGGAGAGATCAACGCCGATCCGGCCTCGACGGTAACGAGCGGCGATCCCGCGCTCCGCGCGCTCTTCGTCGACGGCGCAAGCGCGCAGGAGCTGCGGAGATTCCCGGGCGTCTCGTACGTCGAGCGGCTCGACGCGCCGAGGGCCGCGCGTCGGCTCGCCTTCGTTCCCAACGACCCGCTTTACAACCGGCAGTGGTATCTCGCCCAGATCCAGGCGTTCGACGCCTGGCCCGACCTCCCGTCGCTCGCGGGCCCGACCGTCGCCGTGCTCGACTCCGGCATCGACGGCGGCCATCCGGAGTTCAAGGGACGCATCGTCGCCGCGCGAAGCTTCATCGGAGGCTCGGCGTACGAGGACCGTCGCGGACACGGGACCTTCGTCGCCGGCGAGATCGCCGCCGCGACCGGGAACGGCGTCGGTATCTCAGGGATCGCCTTCCCGGCACAGCTGCTGATCGCGAAGATCGCCCGGTCCGACGGCTCCATTCCCCTGGAAGCCGAGGCCCGCGCGCTCCGCTGGGCCGCGGACCGCGGCGCGAAGGTGATCAACCTGAGCCTGGCGGGCGTCCGCGATCCGTTCAAGCTCCAGGAGGACACGTATTCACCGCTCGAGGCGAGCGCGGTTGCCTATGCCCGCCGCCATGGCGCGCTGGTCGTCGCTGCGGTCGGGAACAGCGATCAGGCGCCGCACTCGCCCTGGAACTTCGCGGGTTATCCGGCCGCGCTCCCGCACGTTCTCGGGGTAAGCGCCATCTCGCGGGTCGGATCGGTGCCTGAGTTCTCGAACCGCGACATGATCTACAACGACGTCACCGCACCCGGCGACGACATCTACTCGACGCTCCCGCGTGGCATGCAGGGGACGAAGGCGAGTTGCGCGAACGTCGGCTACTCGGACTGCGGCCCGTCCGAGTTCCGCCACGCCGCGGGAACGTCGTTCGCCGCGCCGCTCGTCACGGGGGCCGCCGCGCTGCTCTTCGCGGTCAAGCCGAGCCTGACCCCGGACCAGGTCGAGTACGTCCTCGAACGCTCTGCGCAGGACATGGGCCCCGCGAGCGGCTGCCACGCGTGCTCGGGCGGTCGCGACCGCCTGACCGGGTGGGGGAGGCTCTCGGTGGACACGGCCGTCGGCCGCGTTCTCGCCGGCGTGATGCCCCGGCCGGACCACTACGAGTCGAACGACAACGCCGCCGGGGCTGCCTGGCCGCTGAAGTGGCGCCGCGGCACGCTGACGGCGACTCTCGACTTCTGGGACGACCAGAGCGACGTCTACCGCATCAAGCTCCGCCGCGGACAGCGGTTCCGGGCCATGCTCAGGGGGCCTGCGCGCTCGTCGGTCGGGCTGCTGCTCTGGAAGCCCGGGACGCGGACTGTCCTCGGCCCCGTCGGGAAGGGGCGGAGGCTCGCCGCCCGGTCGACCTCGCCCGGCAGCCGCCAGCAGATCTCGGCATATCGCGTGCGGAAGGCGGGCCAGTACTACCTGGAGGTCCGCATCACGGCACCCGGCTCCGGTGCCTACTCGCTCTCGATCTCGAAGACCTCGGGACGGAAGCCAAAGCCGAAGCCGGCGCTCTAACGGCCGTCTCAGGCTTCGCCGGGCGCCAGCGCCTTCTCTTCCTTGACGAGCGACTCCTGTAGTGCCTCGAGCGTTCGCACGACGGTCGCGCCTGCCCGCGCGGCTTCGAAGCGGTCGCCGGCACCTTCCACGAGCGAGAGGAAGTGCTGGACCTCGAGCCTGAGCGGCTCGTCGTTAGGGATCTTGGGGCTGTGGATGTCGCCCGTGCGCGTCCGCCATTCGCCGTAGGTCTCGGCCGGCTGCTCGGGCGCCTTCTCGTACACGGTCAGCTTGCGCTCGAGCTCCATGTCGTCGAAGACGGCCATCCGCTCGCGTCCGACGACCGTCATCTTCCGCATCTTGTGCGGGTCGAGCCACGAGAGGTGCATATGCGCGATCGCACCCGACGGGAAGCGCAGGTAACAGAAGACGACGTCCTCGACGCCCGGATTCAGGAACGACTCGCCGCGTGCCCAGACGTGTGAAGGCTCGTCCCCGATCACGTGGAGGATGACGGAGAGGTCGTGGACGCCCAGCGACCAGAGCGCGTTCTCGTCCTTGCGGATCTGGCCGAGGTTCTGCCGGTTCCCGTAGAGATAGAGCACCTCGCCGAGCGCGCCCGAGTCGACGATCTCCTTCAGCTTACGAACGCCCGGGTGGTAGAGCAGGAGGTGGCCCGGGAGCAGGACGAGGTCGCGCTCCTCGGCGAGCGAGACGAGCTCGTCCGCCTCCGCTCCCGCGACCGCCGGCGGCTTCTCGACGAAGACGTGCTTTCCGGCGAGCAGCGCGCGCTTCGCGAGCTCGAAGTGGGTGACCACGGGCGTCGCGACCACGACCGCGTCCAGTTCCGGGTCGGCGAGTAGCTCGTCGAAGTCGCCGGTCAGGCGCGCTGCCGGAAACCGCCGGGCGTAGCGCTCACGCTGCTCGGGCGACAGGTCGCAGAGCCAGCGCAAGTCGGCGAGGTCGTCGAAGTTGCGGGCGAGGTTCGGGCCCCAGTAGCCCAGCCCCGTGAGACCGACGCGGATCATCGCGGCGCAAGCCTAGCGAGGGCATCCGCGATCCGGTCCGCGGCGTGTCCGTCGCCGTAGAGCGGCGGCGGGTCGGGCGGCATCGTCGCTGTCGCGGCGGCCGCGACGATCCGGGCCGGATCGGCGTCGACGAGGACGTTCGCGCCGACCTCGAGCGTGTCGACCCACTCGGTCGAGGGGCGCAGGGTCACGCAGGGAACGCCGTACCAGTACGCCTCCTTCTGCAGTCCGCCCGAGTCCGTGACAATGACGCGGGCCTGTGACGCCAGGGCGGCGAAGTCGAGGTAGCCGAGCGACGGCAGCAGCCTGATGTTCTCGGGAACCGGAAGCCGGTTGGTGCGAATGGCGCCGGCGGTTCGCGGGTGCGCTGGGAAGACGACCGGCTCGCGGAGCTCTCCGAGCGCGGCCAGGACGTGGGTGAGGCGGGACGGCGCAACGTTGGCCTCGCGATGCACGGTGACCGTGACGTATGCGCGCGGTTGCAACGCCAGGTCGGTAAGGAGCCGCGAACGCTCGCGCGCGATCGGCGTCAGTCGGAAGCAGGCATCGGCCATCACGTCGCCGACGACCTCCGCAGTGCCGTGGACGCCCTCGTCGGCGAGCGTCCGGGCCGCGCGCTCGTCCGAGCAGAGGAGGAGCTGCGACAGCCGGTCGGTCTCGGCGCGGTTGTGCTCCTCGGGCATCGACCAGTCCCCGCTTCGCATGCCGGACTCGACGTGTGCGAGCGGGAAGCCGGCCTGCGCGGCGGCGCGGGCGCCGGCGAGTGTCGAGTTCGTGTCCCCGAAGACGACCACCCAGTCAGGCTGCTCGCCGGCGATCGCCTCGGCGATGCCGGGCTGCATTCTCGCGAGCATCTCGTCGCGCGGCAGATCGCCGACCTCGAGGCGGTACGAGGGCTCGAGCACGCCGAGCTCCTCGAAGAAGATCTGCGAGAGCTCGGGGTCGTAGTGCTGGCCGGTGTGCAGCAGCACCTCGTTGATCCCGTGCTCGCGCAGGGCGACGGAGAGCGGGGCGGACTTGACGAATTGCGGCCGGTTGCCGACCACCGAGAGGACCTTCATCGGCTCGCTACAGTACGGATCGCGCTAGATGCGCACGCGTGGCGTGTGTGTCCCGGGCCGCTAGCTCAACTGGCAGAGCAGGGGACTCTTAATCCCAAGGTTGCAGGTTCGAGTCCTGCGCGGCCCACTCAGACTGTCCTGCTAATCGGCGCATTTCGTGTTCAGGGCTCCGAGGCTCGGGGCGTTGGGGCAACGCAGGGGGCAACAGAAGACGGGCGAACGGGAGAGCCGGGATCGTCGGGATTCTGACGTCACTGCGAATCTGATCGGGCACGACTCAGGCGCTGACGCTGCCGCGCAGGGCCTGGTCCATAAGCGCCCGTACCTTGGCGGCGCGGTGGGCCGCGACGCGACACTTCGTCGAGCAGTACCTCTGGCCCTTGCGCATTGGCACGCCCTTCGTGCATTGCTCACAACTCCGGTCGTCCCGCCGTTGAAACAGAGCGCGGATGCGTCGAGCGGTCGTACACCTGCGGACGCCTGGGAACGCCGAAGGGGCGGACGAGCCGCGTCGTCCCGATGGTCCCGGACGTCGCGCAGGCGCTCGCCCGCCTGAGCCAACGGGCCGAGGGGACCGACCCGGACGACCTCGTCTTCGTGGGCGACCGCGGCGGCTACGTGGACGGGCGCGCGCTCTCCCGGCGGTACGCGAGCGCACAAAAGCGGGCGAAGGCGCGTCCGCTGCGATTCCACGACCTCCGTCACACCTTCGGCAGCCTGGCCGTGAACACCGCGTACTCGGTCGTCGAGTTGCAGGCGTGGATGGGCCACGCCGACCAGCGGACGACCACCAGGTACTTGCATCACAAGAGCCAGGGCGATCCGGCCCGCCGTCTCGCCGGTGCGTTCAAGGTCGAGACGTCCGAAGAGCCAGACGAGGTAGCGCGGCCCGCTAGCGGCCCGCGTGTCGCTCAAACGGGCTAGGCCGGGTGGCCTTGTTGACCCAACCGGTTGGCGGGCGACCGACCCCGAGCCCCGGCCGCTCTCCGTCCTAGGACGCCGCGACGCGCACCGGCCCGTGCCAGGTTCGGGCGCCGGTCAGCTCGACGTCCTGCAGCCAGTACCGAAGCGCGCGGTGTCTCGGCGCTCGGCGGTCCGTGAACGCGTACGACGTGCCCGCGACGCCACCGATTGCCGGTAGCAGGCGTCGGTTGACCCGTACCCGCCTACGGCCCTGCTGCCGGTACACGTTGAAGCCCAGTTCGTTCGCCTCCGTGCCGGTGCGCCAGCGGACGAGGACGCCCTTGGATGACCGCCTCGCCGACAGAGATACAATCGCCGCGGCGAGCGGGCTGGTGTCGATGACCGCATCGTCGAAGCTGGCCGTGGACGTGTTCGGGCAGGTGACAAAAGGCGGCACGCCGCAGTGGAAAACAAGGCTCATGACGGCGGACTGCGTCCCGGCGGGTGCCGTCGCCTGACCGGTGGCGTAATGCCACATCCCGTCGTTGACCGGCGAGTCTGTGAACGTCCCCCCGCCCGCAGTCTGTGTAACCGAACAGCCGACACCCGAGTAGAAAGTGGGTTGGAACTGGAGGTTGGTGGGCGGCACGGCTTGGCCAGCGTCCACCTTGTAGAAGATCGCCATGTTGTACGTGCCCGCGGTGGCCGCAACACAGTCGCTGCGGACCCACACGATTGTCTGCGTGCCCGTGGAGGTAAGACGGATGCTGAACGCGCCGCTGTGTGGTCCGACCGGGTCTCGAAGGATCGTGGAGTTGACAAACGCGCTCCACTGACACGGCCCTGGGTCGCAACCCGGTCCCCCGGTCTCGAAACCCGGATTCGGAGCGATGTTCGCCGCCTGGGCGGACGGGGCCACGCCGAGCGCGAGCGCAGTCGCGAGGGCAACCACCGAGACGAACAGCCACGACCTCGAACGAACCCCTGTCGCGCGCATAGTACGCCTCCCTCCCGGTTGACCCCGCCACTGTAAGACTCGGCACTAATGCACGTCAACTCATGCGCCTCTCTTGCGCGGCGGCGGGCTTCACGGCTCGCCGCCGCACCATCCCAAGGGGTGGCGGCCCCATTGGTGCAAGCGCTTTGCAAGCGTCGGTCCCCCGCAGGGGCGCTACAGCGTTCCGCGTGGCGTCAGTCGCGACGCTCGGATTCGGCTCCACTACGCCGTTTCCGCGGCATCACGCGGCACTAGGTGGCAGGGTAGACCGCGTTTGCAAGCCGGAGGTCACCGGTTCGATCCCGGTACGCTCCACCAGGAAAAGCCCAGGGGCCGTGCGGGTTCCTGGGCTTTCTTGTTGCCGTGGCTGACGCGAGCTGAGGCGGATCCGGCTCGTATGGAACGGATCTGGAAGGTACGGGCAAAGCTGGGCACCTGCACCTACGACTTGACCGCGTGTAGTCCGTAGACCTTGCGCCGCTGGTTGATCTCGTGGATGCCGCGCGCGGCGTTCTGGTCCCCCTCCTGCAGCTTGTTCCGTGCCTCGATGAGCTTCGTTGGCTCCGTTGTCGAGGTAGGCGAGGAAGGCGTTCAGTCCGCTCTTGAGCCGGTCCACTCCGTACCAGGCGTCCGTCGCCTGGTCGTCGAAATGGGTCGTGTCCATCGACAGCAGGCGACTGCGGATCGAGTCGCAGGCGTCCCGTGCGGTGGTCCCCTCGTCCGCGAGCTTGAGCGTGTTGGTCTGGCCGCGACGGATGGCGAGCAGCAGCAGGCCGACCTCGACCTGGCACGTCTGGACCTGGGCGATGTAGGCACGGGTGTTCTTGTCGACGCTCGCGGCGTCGGACGGGGGCGGAGGAGGCGGAGGCGGAGGAGGCGGGGCTGCCGGTGCGGGCGACGGCGGAGGCGACGGCTGGGCGTCTGCAGTCGACGCGCGGTTGCCGCCGCCGTTGCCGTTATCGCCGAGCAGCGCACCGGAGATCAGCAGGAGGACGACCCACGAACCCGCGGGCGCCGCGCGTGAGCAGTGATCGCCGCCGCCACCAGTTCGGATGCGCGGAGGGCTCGCGCTTGTGACGCCCGGTGGCGAGCCAGACGATGCCCAAGACGATGCCCGCCGGGATGGCGAGCAAGAGCGCGATGAGGACGACCCACCCGAAGCCCTGGGCAAACCGAGGCCAGCCGAGACGCCGAGGGGTTCTCTTAATCCCAAGGTTGCAGGTTCGAGTCCTGCGCGGCCCACTGAGAATGTCCTGCTAACAGGCGCCTTCGCTTGGGCTCGGCGGCCGGACGCCGCAGGGTGACGACGAAGGTGACAACAAGTTGGGAGTGGCGTCGAGCCGTGAAGTTCTCCTCGGCCCGATCCCAGTCGGCGGTAAGTCGAAGGACTGATTGGAGTCGCGCGGGCCTGTCTAGGCGTAGTGCTGGCGGAGGAACTCCGCCGACTTGGGCGGACCTTGCGTAAACCCGGCTTCCTGAAAGATCGCCGGGACCTCGGGGTCCGAGGTGAAGCTTTGCCAGCCGGCCTCGTCCCAGTCGAAGATCGCCCAAATCCGGTCGCTCTCATTTGGGTCCTGGAAGACGTGCGCCCCGTTGCAACCGTGCTGCTTTCGTTTCTCGGCGCCCTTGGTCGAGAAGGTGTTCCAGAAGCGGTCGAAATCCCCGATCTTCGCCGTTGCCACGACCATTGTCTCCTCCTCTGACGAAACGTTTGTTGTGTCGTCCACCCTGCGCCACTTCATCACGAGATGGAGCGCAGGGAGCCATCCGGCGTCCGGCCGAGTGCGCAGAGGCAATGGTCGCGGGGATGAGGAAGCAGCGGCGAGCTGTGAAGCGCGCCGCCGCTCCCTAGCCACTCGCGTTACTCAAGGCCTACGGCGTACTCGCTCCCGTGATCGGCGCGTCCGCCCGCGTCACTCACTCACGGCGGGCGGTAACGCTGACTGAACCGTTGGCGAGCGACGTCGGCCAAGAAACGCGCCGACAGCCGCGTCTCCATCCGGGGGGAGGGAGGGCCTCGAGAACGGCGGCAGCGTAAACGCGCCCAGCATTCGCGCCGAGCCGAACCCAGACTCCACCGATCGATCCCGCGATCGGAGTTCATCCGGGGGGAAGTAGCATTATGGGGCAGATTCCGGATAGGCTCGCGCGGTCGAAATGCCCGTCGTCGCCTTCAGAGACATTCTCGACCCCGCCTTCGAGGAGAGGTACGGAGTCGCGGCCTTCAACGTCGTCGACGACGTCAGCCTGCGGGCGGTGATCGACGCGGCTTCCGAGCTCGACTCCCCCCTGATCGTCCAAACGTCCCTCAAGACGGTGAAGTCGATCGGGGCCAAGGTGCTCTACGAGATGTTCCGTGCTATGGCCGAGGATGCACCCGTGCCGATCACTCTTCACCTCGATCACTGCCCCGACCGCGAATGGGCGACCACCTGCCTGAAGACGGGCTGGAACTCGGTCCTGTTCGACGGCTCCCATCTGGACATCGAGGAGAACACTCGCCAGACGGCCGAGGTCGTCGAGGAGGCGCGCGAACACGGCGCGGACGTCGAGGGTGAGATCGAGAGCGTCAGGGGGGTCGAGGACGACGTGGGCTCCGACGAGGCGGGCGACGTACATCCGGTCGAGGTGTCGCTGAAGTTCATCGAGGACACCGGGGTCTACGCGTTCGCACCGGCTATCGGAACGGCGCATGGGCTTTATGCGTCAAGCCCCAAGCTCACGCCCGAGCGGGTGACTGCGATCGTCGAGCGGGCGCCGATTCCCCAGGTGCTGCACGGCGGAACCGGGCTGTCACCGGAGCAGTTCAAGGATCTCATCTCGCGCGGCTGCGCCAAGGTGAACATCTCGACAGCCCTGAAGATCGCCTTCGTCGACTCCTTCCGTGAGTATCTGGAGGCCAATCCCACCAAGCACGATCCCCCTTCCCTGCTGAAGAGCGCGAGCGACGCGGTGCGGGCGATGGCCATTGAGCACATGCGGACCTTCGGCTCCGTGGGCAAGGCGCGCACAGCCGTCGGCGCCTGATGCCGGCGTTGTTCTTCGACTGCGACGGCGTGCTCGCGGACACCGAGCGCCTTGGGCACCTGCCAGCGTTCAACGAGACTTTCGCGCAGGAGGGACTGCCGGTCCGCTGGTCGGAGTCGGAGTACGCCGAGAAGCTGTTGATCGGCGGCGGGAAGGAGCGCATGGCGTCGCTACTGACGGATGAGTTCGTGCGCGAGAACGGACTGCCGGCCGATCCCGAGGGCCAGCGGGAGCTGATTGCCCGCTGGCACAAGACGAAGACGGCAGCCTACAAGGCTCGCGTTCACGCCGGCCAACTGCCTGGCCGTCCGGGCGTGGCCCGCATCGTCGACGAGGCGCTCGCGGCCGGGTGGATACTCGCGGTCGCCTCCACATCCGCTGAGGAGTCGGTGCGCGCAACCCTCGAGCACGCCGTCGGCGACGAGAAGGCAGCCCACTTCAGTGTGCTGGCTGGCGACGTCGTGCCGGCCAAGAAGCCCGACCCCGGCATCTACCTGCTGGCGCTGGAGCGCACCGGGGCCGACCCGCACGAGACGGTCGTCATCGAGGACTCGCGCAACGGTCTCCTCGCGGCGGTGGCCGCGGGCCTGCGTTGCGTCGTCACCGTCAGCAGCTACACGGGTGCCGAGGACTTCTCAGAGGCCGTGCTCGTGGTATCGAGCCTCGGCGATCCGGGCGAACCGGCTCAGGTCATCGCCAATCGAAGTCCCGCCGAACCCGGGCCGTACATCACACTGGACGACCTTCAGGCGTGCCTGCGGGTCCCTGTCTCAAGGGAGGTCACATGAGCGACGCCGCCCTGCGCGACGCCGAGCAACTGGTGCGCACCATCGCCAACACAGCCGTGGAGAACGAGAGGTACTTCTGCGACCTCGATGCTGCGGTTGGCGACGGAGACTTCGGCTACTCCCTGGCCCGGGGCTTCGGCAAGGTGGTCGACGACTGGGACGCGATGGAGTACGAAGACATCTCCGGACTGCTCAAGAAGACGGCGCTCGTGCTGTCGGGTCGTGTCGGAGGGGCATCGGGCCCGATCTGGGGTACCGCGTTCCTGCGCGCTGGCACGGCGCTCAAGGACAGTCCGGATCCTTCGGCAGAGGATGCAGTCGCTGCGCTCCGCGCCGCGATCGAAGGAATCAAGCAGCGCGGGGAGTCGGACCTCGGCGACAAGACCCTGCTGGACGCCCTCATCCCCGCAACCGACCGGCTGGAGCAGGAGTTCGCGGGCGGCACCAACGCATCGGACGCCCTCGCGGCGGCCGCCGAGACCGCGCGCGAGAGCGCCGAAGCGACCAAGGGAATGCTCGCCAAGAAGGGCCGAGCCGCGTACTCGGGCGAGCGCAGCAGGGAGTCCGTCGACGCTGGCGCCATAGCGATCGCGGTGCTCTTCGAGCGCGTCAGCGCTGCTTGGCGCCCCACCACCGTCTAGGCCCGGGCAACCGGGCAGAGGAGGCGTTACATGAAGAAGTTCGTCAACGATCCACAGCAGTTCGTTCCCGAGATGCTCAAGGGAATCGAGCTGGCGAATCCGGGCAAGCTGCGCTACGTGCCCGAGTACAACCTGATCATGCGGACGGACGTTCCGCGTGACAACAAGGTGTCAATCTTCCAGGGCTCTGGCTCCGGGCACGAGCCCGCTCACGTGATGGCGGTCGGCCCCGGGATGCTCGACGCGGCCTGCCCAGGCGACGTCTTCTCCGCTCCACCTTCGGACTACGTCTACGAGACAAGCAAGCTCCTGAACAGCTCCAAGGGCGTCTTGCACATCATCAACAACTACACCGGCGACAGAATGGCCTTCGACATGGGCCGTGAGCTCGCCGAGGCCGAGGACATCGAGGTCGGCACCGTAATCGTCGACGACGACGTGGCTGTCAAGGACTCCACCTACACGGTCGGGCGCCGTGGCGTGGCCGGCAACTTCTTCGTGATCAAGGCACTCGGTGCGGCATCGGACCGCGGCGACGATCTGCAGTCGCTCGTTGCCCTCGGAGAACGCGTCAACTCTGTCACGCGGTCGATGGGCATGGCGCTCACCTCCTGCACGCCTCCCGCGAAGGGCTCACCGCTGTTCGAGCTGGGCGACGACGAGATCGAGATGGGCGTCGGCATCCACGGCGAGCCCGGCCGTCGCCGCGAGAAGCTGACGACCGCCAACAACATCATCGACGAGATGCTCGAGGCGGTGGTCACCGACCTGCCCTACGAGTCGGGCGACGAGGTCGCGCTGATGATCAACGGCCTCGGCGGCACGCCGATCTCGGAGCTCTACATCCTGTATGGGCGCGCGCACGAGCAGTTGCAAGAGCGCGGCGTCAATGTGTGGCGCTCCTACGTGGGCGAGTACTGCACGTCGCTCGACATGGCAGGAGCATCGGTGACCCTCGTCAAGGTCGACAACGAGCTCAAGGAGCTGCTCGAGGCGCCGGCCGAGATCGCGGCTCGCATCTTCTAGAGCGGTAGCTCCAGCACCGCGCCGTGCGCCAGCGCGGACTCTGCGGGTACGGACCGCCCCGGAGTCCGCCCAGCGCGGCTCGGATGTGCCGGAGGCCCTCGACGTCGGAGAACCCACTCGCTCCTGACGTTGAGCCGCTCCCGAGAGGTCGTCAGGCGCTCGACGTGCGCGGCGCGCTCCGAGTATCGCCGACGACTTCGCTCAAGACGGGCGGCGGAGGTGCGGCCTCATGCGGGCTATCGACCAAGGCGGACTCGAACCCGGACCGACCCCACACGTCTTTCCACGGCCACGCGATCGAGGGGTTGCGGGTTGCGATAGCCCACAACGACTTGCCCGACTACGCTGGAATCGGAGGAATGCGTCCGACGGGACTCGAACTCCTGCGATCGCTGGTGGGTAGCTGGTTCCGCCTGACCAGGGAACGAGCGTCTGGTTGCCCCGCTGACCCAGGCATGGTTCCGGCCATGGGCGATCAAGCGTTCAGGCCGACGGCAAAACAAAAGGTCGAGATCGGTCGGTGGCAGAACCGAATGTCCCTGTAGGCCGTTTGGGCAACGAGTGAGAGTACGAATGGGACTACGGACTCGTCTCCGTCTCCTGCAGTTCGTTGCAGTTTGTTGCAGGCAGAAAGTTAGGCCTGTGCAGCTACTTTCAGCTAGTTGCAGCTCGTCGCAGCTTGTTCGGACGGACTCTTAATCCCAAGGTTGCAGGTTCGAGTCCTGCGCGGCCCACTCGGAATGTCCCGCTGACCGACACCTTTTCACGTCGTCGTCTCCATCGTCGCCGTACCGCCAGCGTCGCTGCGGTTGGCGTGTCGAACTACACCTTCGCGGCCGCAGGCGTCTCGCTCGCCTCCTACACCGCCGCCTCCGGCGCGGCAATGCGACCCAACTACAGCGAGCAATGCCTAAAGCTGGACTCGTCTGCTTACGACTGCGCTGGCGGAAGCGGCAACGGACCCGACTACGTTCAGGGTGCCGTGACCGTGGTCGGCGTGGAATAGGGATTGAGCCGCGACGGCGTGGGGCGGCGTCCCGCGCCCTACGACTCGCAACCGATGCCGTTGTCATCGGGGTCGAACCCCTGCGGGTCCGGCGCGGGAACGGCGTAGATCACACGGAAGTTCCTCGCCGCGATGTCGGCGCAGCCGAGCGAAGGCGGCGGCTGCGGCACGCAGATGGTCGGGTACGAGGCTACGCAGCCGATGAACTCGGGAGTGGCGAGCGCAAAGTTGTTGCCGAGTCGCGCATCGCGGGTCAAGGATAGGACCGTGAAACCGATCTTCAGGTTGCGCGGCACGGCCGCTCCAAGGTCGAAGGCCAGACGCATGGTTCTTCCCGCGCCGCCCGTGATCGAGCCGATTGGACAGACGAGCGT
>Ga0075424_100002048_pt1 | contig 18158 bp, 15 predicted proteins | sample SoiMethybrSBSTD3_FD_75301 | JGI IMG/M metagenome (GOLD analysis project Ga0075424, IMG submission 75301) | Bulk soil microbial communities from a Populus tree surrounding site in Tennessee, USA - Soil MetaG P. TD hybrid SBSTD3 | ecosystem: Environmental > Terrestrial > Soil > Tree plantation...
GCGCCGGGCTGCCGCTGAATGTTGACGATGACCGCCGGCGCCCTGTTCATCCACGCCGCCTGCTTCACGTTCTCGACGTCGTCGACGACGTTCGCCACATCGGAAAGGCGCACCGGCGCGCCGTTCCGGTAGGCGATGACGAGCGGGCGGTACTGGTCGCTCGAGAGCAGCTGATCGTTGGCGGCGATCGTGAAGGCGCGGTGCGGTCCGTCGAAATTGCCCTTCGGCTGGTTGACGTTGGCCTGCTGGATCGCCGTCCGCACTTCTTCGAGCGTGATGCCGTAGGAAGAAAGCACGGTCGGATTGACTTGAATCCGCACCGCGGGCTTCTGCCCGCCGCTGATGCTCACGAGGCCGACGCCGGAGAGCTGCGAAATTTTCTGCGCGAGGCGCGTGTCGGCCAGGTCCTCGACGCGCGAGAGCGGCAGCGTCTTCGACGTCAGCGCGAGCGTCAAGATCGGCGCGTCCGCGGGATTGGTTTTGCTGTAAATCGGCGGATTGGGAAGGTCGGTGGGCAGGAACGTCTGCGCGGCGTTGATCGCGGCCTGCACCTCCTGCTCGGCCACGTCGATGTTCAAGTCGAGCGAGAACTGGAGCGTGACGAGCGAGCTGCCTTCGGAGCTCGTCGAAGTCATTTGATTGAGGCCGGCGAGCTGGCCGAACTGGCGCTCCAGCGGCGCCGTGATCGACGATGCCATCACGTCGGGCCCCGCGCCGGGATAGAACGTCACCACCTGGATCGTCGGATAATCGACCTGCGGCAGCGCCGAGACCGGCAGTCGCTTGTACGCGACCGCTCCGACGAGCAGGATCGCCGCCATCAGCAGCGAGGTCGCGATCGGCCGGAGGATGAACGGGCGCGATGGATTCATGACGACCTCCGATTACGAGGCGGTGGTCTGCGGCCCGCGCGCAATTTTCGCGCCGGGCTGGAGCTTGTCGACGCCGTCGGTGACGACGGTCTCCCCGGACGCGAGGCCGCGGCCGACCGCGGTCTCTTCGCCCTCGCTCGCCGTGACCTCGACGTTGCGCGCCTCGACCGTGTTGTCGTTCTTGACGACGAAGACGTACGCCGATTGCGGGCTGTGCTGGATCGCCGCCGAGGGCACCAAAACCGCGTCGTGGATCGTGTCGACCAGAAGCCGCGCGTTGACGAACTGGTTCGGAAACAGGGCGCCGTTCGGGTTGGGAAAGACAGCTTTGAACTTCACCGTCCCGGTGGTCTGATCGATCTGATTGTCGATGGTCATGAGAAAGCCCGTGGCGAGGCGTTTTTTGAGATCGCGGTCGTAGGCTTCGGCGGCGAGCTTGCGCCCGGTCTGCATCTGCTGCTGCACGCGCCCGAGGTTGTCCTCGGAAATCGCGAAGATCACCGCGATCGGATCGGTCTGCGTGATGACGAGAAGTCCGTTCGCGTCGCTCGCGTGGACGATGTTCCCCGGGTCGACGAGGCGGAGTCCGACCCGGCCGGCGATCGGCGCCGTGATACGGCAATAGGTGAGCTGGAGCCGTGCGTTGTCGATGAGGCCCTGATCGACCTTCAGCTGCGCTTCATCTTGCCGCACCAGAGCCGCCTGGGTGTCGAGCTGCTGTTGCGCGATAGAATCCTGCTCGAAGAGCGTCTGGTAGCGCACGAGGTCGAGCTGGGCGTTTTTGAGCAGCGCCTGATCGTGGCCCATCTGCCCCTCGGCCTGCTCCAGCTGCACCTGGAACGGTCGCGGATCGATTTCGGCCAGGACGTCTCCGCTGTTGACCATCTGGCCCTCGCTGAAGAGCACGCGCATGAGCTGGCCGTCGACGCGGCTCTTGACGGTCACCATGTTGAGCGGCGTCACCGTCCCGAGCGCCGTGAGGTAGACACTCATCTCGCCGGTGGTTGCGGCCGCCGTCACCACCGGGACGGCGCGCGCCGCCGCGTTTTGCTGCCGCGCCGGCCGCTGGTCGCCGCCGCCGGGCCGCACCATGAGGCTATAAATCACGAGCACCGCGACCGCCGCCGCGGCGAAAGCGACGAGAAAGCGCTTGCGCAAGCAGCGCCTAAGCGCGGCGACAAAGTTTTTTCGTACCATTTCCTATCCTCCTGCCCGTCCTCCGGCCTTCCGACAGGCGCCGCTGAACGCCCGTTCAGTAACTATACGGTAAACCCGCTGTTGCGCGTGTCAAGCGTCCCGCAGCGCGCGCGAACCCGGACGCCAGATGTCTCGGCCGGAAGATACTCAGCGATTATTTGGGCGGCGCGGACAGCGCGCCGCCCGGAGCAGAGGCCCCCGGGCGGAGAAGGAGCTGATCGGCGGGCGAGAAGGCGCGCGCCCGGATGAGAACGCTGCTCACGAGCGACGTCAATCCCGACGACGAAAGAATCATCGATATCGTTACGAACTGGTAGACGGCCGCATAGATCGGGTCCGTGCCCGCCAGCAGCATGCCGCCCATCAATCCGGGTATCCAGACGATGCCCAGCGACTTGAGCGAGTCAACAGCGGGGATCAGGCTGGTCCGGAATGACACCGCCGAGTATGGCGCAACCGCGTCTTTCGAATCCGCGCCCAACGCCAGCGCCGTCTCGACGAGGCCGAAATGCGACTCCACTTCCGCGCGGAAGCGGTTGAGCGTCAGCGAGTTCGCGTTCATGGCGTTGTAGATCAGCATGCTGCCGAGCGGGACGAGCGAGGTTATGGTCGTATCGATTACGCCTGCCAGCATCATAAGCACGATGACGCAGCCCGAGCCCGCCGCCATCGCGCACAGCGACACGGGGAACGTGCCGGGAATTCCTTTGGCGCGGCCAGCGGAGATCCGGGCGGCGGCGACGATCATCGCGGCGAGCAGCGCCATGCCGGTCCAGGCGGGGCGTCGGAGAAGCACGATAAAGACCGAGCCGACGGCGACGATCTGGACCAGGCCGCGAACGAGCGCGACGATCATCTCGCGCTCGAGATGAATTTTGCGCCGGCGCGCCAATAGCATGACGGCCAGCACTAGGAGCGCGCTGGCGGCGGCCTGAGCGGCGCCGAGCGCCCACTGGTTATGAAAGAAATCTTGCAACATGTCCGATCTCGGCCGCCGGTCCGACCTTTTCCAGGCGGCCCGCTTTGATCATGACGGCCCGGCCGGCTATCCGCGCCGCTTGCGCCGGATCGTGCGAGACGATCACGCACGTCAACGCGTTCTGGCGCACCACTTTTAAGATGAGCGCTTCGACTTCCAGCTTCGATTCTTCGTCCAGCGCCGAGGTCGGCTCGTCCATCAATAGCACCGTCGGCCCGTTGGCGATCGCGCGCGCGAGCGAGACCCGCTGCGCCTCGCCACCCGAAAGGTTGGCGACATCGCTCTCGGCCCGGTCCGCGAGACCGACCTGATCGAGGAGGGCCTCGATGATCTGTTCGGAAAGATTCTCACCGCGCTGCCGCGGGCCGTAGCGAAGATTGTCGGCCACGGTGCCGGGAAATAAATACGGGATTTGCGTCACCATGCCGACGCGGCGCCTGAGCACGCGCGGGGCAAGCTGCCGATAGTCGGCGCCTTCCAGATAAACCGTCCCCGTCGTCGGCTCGTCCAGGCGGTTCAACAGGCGAAGAAAGGAAGATTTTCCCGAGCCGCTGGGTCCTACGACCGCCACCACCTCACCTTTCTCGATCGCTATCGTAATGTCATCCACCAAACGTTTGCCGAAAACGACCCGGGTCAAATGCTCGGTTTTAAGAACTATCGTTCGATCCTCACGGATAGTCTCGTCCTTTGGCGGCACCGAACCGTTCCGTCGCGAAGGAACGGTGTCCGTCAGGAGAAAGTGGAGTTGCTGCTGGGCGATCATGTGTGGAAACCTAATCATCGTAGGGACCGGGGTGCGGCCAGTATGTGTGGTATTTTTCGCAAGCCGGCCGATCGTAACTCGTAGCGCCGAGGCAATCGCATCCCGTGACGAAACCTAAAACGAATACGATCGCCGTCAGTAATACAATCAATCTCGCTCTCATAACCGTCATCTTTTCTGTCTATTCATTTTCCTTCGCTTCGAACTCTCGCCAATCGTAGCGAGCGGCGGAGCAGGAAACACGTTCCTGCTCCGCCGCTCTCGCCTCTTTACTCGTTGCCAATCTGCTTCCGGAACTGGGCTTCAAGTCGCTGCTCCTGAACCTGATCGGCGCCGGCCGGGTTCTCATCGCAGGGGCCGTAGAAATCGACGAGATCGCCGGTACCGGCGTTTTTCACAACCGGCTGATCGTTCGTCAACGTCCGCGCCTCGATCGCCGGAAACTTGGTATGGCAATAAGCTCCGGCCGTAAGCGCGTCCTGCGTCATCGCGTCTTGCGCGAATGCCGTTCCATTCAGCGCGAGACCAGTGAGAAGCAATGCCGCAAACAATGTCTTTGTATTTTTCATTTCAGTCACCTCCTTTCGTCATCGATGACAATAGGAGAGAGCAACGACCGTGCCACGCGCGCTCATAAAAAACCCCTGCGTTCCAGCGAAGAAAACGATCGTGGCGTGTCTATCTGACGAAGCATGGCTGCCCGATATTCGGCAGCTGCCCAATTGCTGACCGACTCTCCCTCATGACGCGCAGCTCTGCGCAATCGGCGAACGAACAAATGAATGTGGGCGCGCAACATCGCGCAGGCGGGCGAGCGCCTGCATTCGACGGCCGCTCGCCGCCGCGTCAGGAATACGATTGCAGATGTTTTTGGTGCAGCGAATGCTGCGGTCAAGGATTTTTAATGAAGAGGCTACTTCAGAGCTGGGAGTTTCGACTTTATGTCCTTGGATTCGTCCCTGGCACCGGACGCGGCGAGATTTTATAGGATTGCGGAGCGCGAGGCTGACGATCCATGCCTAGGTCGGCAACGCGCTCGCTCCATTGCCGGCGGCGTCGCGCGCGGGAGGAGCCATGAATTCCGGGCCGACCGGATCGGCGACGGATTCGGCGACAATCTTGTCGATCGCGTCCAACGCCGCCTGATCGAGGAACCAACCCATAACTTCCTCGACCGGCGCCAACTGGTCGGGGCGGCGCGCGCCCCAAAGCGCGACGCTGACGCCCGGCTGATCGAGCAGCCAGCGCACGGCGAGATGGATCACCTCCCTGCCGTAGTTCTCGCCGGCGAATCGATCGAGGCGCGCGACGGCGTTTAGATACTGGATGTACCGGCTTGACCGAAATTTCGGATCGACGCCGCGGATGTCGTCGCCGGCAAATTTCGTGTCGGGCCGCATTTTGCCGCTTAGCAGGCCGCGGCAGAGCGCGCCGTACGCCAGTGTGGAAATTCCGTTGCCGCGGCAATATGACAATACGTTTTTTTCGACGCCGCGCTCGAACAAATTATACGGCGGCTGAGCGGTGTGCAGCGGCGCCGCCTCACGGAACAAAGTCATCTGTTTGACAGAATAGTTGCTGACGCCGATCGCGCGAATCTTTCCCTGGCGGTAAAGCCGGTTGAGCGCCGCGGCGGTCTCCTGCACCGGGACGAGCGGATCCGGCCAGTGCACCTGGTAAATATCGATGTAATCGGTGCGCAGGCGCTTCAGCGAATTCTCGATTTCTTCGGCGATGCGGCCTGCTCCGGAGTTCCTGCGCACCGAGCCGTCGGCCGTCCATTCCAGACCCACCTTAGTCGCGATGACGATTTCGTCTCTTCTGCCGTAATCGGCGACCGCTTTCCCGACGATGGTTTCCGCGAGGCCCATACCGTAAGCGGGCGCCGTATCCAGGAGGTTGATGCCGCGCTCGAACGCCGTCAGGATCGTCCTAATCGAATTTTTTTCGTCGGATCCTCCCCACATCCAGCCGCCGATCGCCCACGTTCCTAATCCGACGCGGGAGACGCGGCGATCAATGCCGCCGCGGATTTTTATGAATTCCATTTTTTCACCTGTTTAAATTCTAAGAGGCGAGAGGAGGCTATTTCTCCTCCCGCCTCTTGAGCCATTCTCAGTCGCGCTGCCGACTGAGAAAATCGTCCTCTTTCTGCTCGTGCACCTGGTCGGCGCCGGTAGGGCTTTCGTCGCAGGGACCGTAGAAGTCGATCACGTCTCCGCTGGAAAGACGCGGCTGACTCGTGCCGAGAGTCTCCGGATCGATCGCCGGAAACTTCATGTGACAGTAGTCTCCAGGTGCAAGCTGCTCCTGGACAACCACATTGTCCGCCGCCGTAAGCGGCGCCTTTACGAGAAAACTGCCGGCGAGCATCAGACCCGCCACAAGAACATTTGCATTTTGCATTTTGCGCTACCTCCTTCGCTTGATGCAAAGGATGTTGAGCAATGCTTATGCCAAGGAGATGCGCAAGCGAGAAAATGCTTGCGCAGGAAAGACTTAACGACTTCGCCGCCCGCGTTCCGTTGCGCCGGTGACGAAGAAGAAGTGCCGGTTAATTGGCAGCTGCCGAAACGCCCGGCTTCACCGAGAGTTGGTGATGCCGAGCCGTTTCATGCGGTATTGAAGTGTGGTCCGCTTCATGCCGAGCCGGGCCGCCGCGCCTGCGGGGCCGCCAATTTTCCAATCGGTTTCGCGCAGCACGCGGAGAATGTGCTCGCGCTCGGCGTCTTCCAGTGTAACCGTCGTGGACGGATAGCTTGGCGCGCTCTGCTTTACATCGTCTAGCGGGACTTTAAGCTCATCGCCGGACGTGATGATCACGGCCCGCTCGATAATGTTCTGCAGCTCTCGAACGTTTCCGGGCCATGCGTAGCGCGTGAGCGCGGACATCGCGGCGCCAGGGATCGTGTCGATGCGCTTGTTCATGCTCCGCGCGTATTTCTCGGCGAAATGACGCACGAGAAGCGGAATATCCTCGGGCCGCTCGCGCAGCGCAGGCACGGAAATCGGAAAGACGTTCAAACGATAGTAGAGGTCGCTGCGGAATTTATTCTCCTTCACCATGTCCGGAAGGTCGCGACTCGTCGCCGCAACGAGCCGCACGTCGACCCGAATCGTCTTCGTGCTGCCCAGTCGCTCGAATTCCTGCTCTTGCAGGACGCGGAGCAGCTTGGGCTGGAGCTCGGGAGGAATGTCGCCGATCTCGTCGAGGAAGAGCGTGCCGCGATGCGCCAGTTCGAAGCGGCCGATTCTTTGCGTAATCGCTCCCGTGAACGCTCCGCGCTCATGGCCAAAGAGCTCGCTTTCGAGCAGTCCCAGCGGAATCGCGGCGCAGTTCACTTTCACGAACGTCTGATCGCACCGGGAGCTCAAGTTGTGAATCGCTCGGGCGACCAGCTCTTTTCCGGTGCCCGTCTCTCCCAGGATGAGCACCGTCGAATCGGTCGGCGCCACCGTCTCGACTTGGGCGAGCGCGTGCTTGAGAACACGGCTCTGGCCGATGATCTCTTCGAAATTATGCTCGCTGCGAATTTCTTCCTGGAGGTAAAGCTTTTGCTCTTGCAGCCGCTCTTTCGACGCGGTCAGCTCGCCGTGCTCCAGCGCGTTGTCGACGGCGAGCGCGACTTGACCCGCGACTTGCATCAGGAAATCGCCATCATCGTCGGAAAAGGCAATATCGTCCTTCCTGCCCACGCTCAGAACACCTAGGGTTCGGTCGCGGCTGACGAGCGGCATTGCACACAGGAACTTAATGCCCTCGGCGGCCACCAACCTCGCACCCGGCTGCGACGCGTCCAGAATCTGAACATTGCCGGTCCACGGCTTGCCGGTGCGAAACACCGTCCCATTCACACCCTCCATCGACATGAGCCGCTCCTCGTGAATCAGCCCCTTGCCGCCGGGGAAGTCGACCGCGTGGACTCTCATCTTTTGGCTCGCGGGGTCGGGCAGCGAAACGAAAACGCTGTCGCAATGCATCACCAGACGGAGGTTCGTCGAGATCGTCTTCAAGAGCTCCGTCAGATCGAGCTGCGTCACGATCCGATTGTTCAGGCTCAGGAGAGAACGCAGCAAGTCGCGCTCATGCTGCACCTGACTGTGCAGCGCCCGCGCATCCTCGTGGCGCAGCGTATTGTCGATGGCGACGGCAACCTGCCGCCCGACCTGCTCGAGGAACTCGACGTCCTCCGGCGCATAGGCGTTGCGGGTTATGCTGCCGAAACCGATCGTTCCCAACCGGCTATGCGCGGTCGTCAACGGCACCACGCAAAACGACCGGATCTTAAGCCCCTTTAAAAAGTCCACCGATTTGGGGTAGCGGCTTTCGTCGTCGAGGTCCGAGACAACCATCGACTCCTGAGTCTGCCAGACGAGACCGCTCGGCGAGTCGTCGATTGCGCGCTCGTGAACGTCGCGGTCGGTTCGATCCGCCGTCTCAAGAATGTGCATGCGCATCGTGTTGCGCTCGGCGTCGTGCAGCACGAGCCAGAGCGACTGAAAGCTCACGACCTGACGCAAGCGCGCCGCAAGATCGTGGAGCAGGGACGGCAGGTCGCCGTGCCGCAAGATCGCTTCCGCCACCTCAATGAGCAGCCGATAGCGGCCGACGATAGGATCGCGCGGCAAACGCTGAGCGTTCTCTTCCATATGGCGACCTCATTCGAACCTATATGAAAACAGACGGCAAGGCGAGGTGAATAGCCGGCGCTAAAACGCGAAGAACTCCTGGCCGCGGAGGCGGACCTCCGGAACCAGGAGTTCTTCATGCGCTAAGGTTGGTGGAGGCGGTGTCACAGTGTAAAGAACCGCTCCTAACCTACTCTTTCAACTAACCTAACTTATACAATGTAAAATGTCGGTCACAGCTGGGACTATATATCATATCCTCTTTGGATAACTTTACAGCTTTAGGTAAACTTGACTGTTCATTACTCCGGCAGGCCATTGAGAAGGTACATCGCCTGAATCGCGGGACTCGGTTTGCCGAAGCCGCCGAACCATCGCTCGTATGCGACCGCGACATTGCCTGAACGATAAAGTCCGGCGAGCGCGCGGTTCACGGCCAGCCGGAAGGCCGCGTCGTTGCGCGGCACCATGAAGCCGTACGGCTCATACGAAAGCAAAATATCTGAAAGGGCGAAGCGCATCGAATCCTTGGATGTGATGGCAAGGCCGGCCAGAATGCCGCGGTCGGAGGCAAATGCGTCCGCCGAGCCCTTCTGGACGGCGGCAATTCCCTCGACGTGATCTTTGACTTTAACGGTTTGAACCTTGACGAAGCCTTCCTTGGTAAACTTGGCCAAAGCGGTCTCCGTGGTCGTGCCGGGAATCACGGCGATGCGCTTGTCCGCGAGATCGGAGGCGGAGCGGAAATTCACGCCGGCGTTGGTTAGCAGCCCGCCGCCGTCGACAAACGTCATGAGACTGAAATCCACCCGCTGTTGGCGCGCGAGAGTCATAGTCGTCGTGCCGCATTCGATATCGACTTTGCCGGTCGCGACCATGTCGAGCCGATTTTCCGTCGTGACAGGCACCCAGTTGAGCTTTAGGCTGATGCCGAGCTGATCCTGAAGCTGACTCGCGACATACGTGCACAGGTCGATCGAATAACCGACGGGTTTTTTGTCCGGACCCGGGAAAGAGAACGGGGGCGCCGAGGTCAGATGCCCGAGCGTGAACGTGCCCGAGTCTTTGATCTTCTTCAGCGTGCCGCTAAGGTCTTGCGCGAGTGCGGGTCGAGCTACGAATATCACGAGCAACCAGAGCAGCATCCATTTCGCTTTTTTCATTAGACTCCCTCCCGTCTGTTAGTCCCTCTCGAACAACCTAAACCATCATCGCTCAACAACTAATTTATGGGACTCGAATCGTGATAACAGAGAGCGAATCTCTGCGTATATTGGACTTTGGTCCAATCTGTCACGGCAACGGCCGGGCGGTCGGAGATGATCATCCGGCGGGAATCGTTATCACGGGAGCCCCCTGCTTGCCTTCGGTCTCCGTGAGCGAGAAAAGAAACATGATGAAAGAAAATATTCTTTTAGATGGGAAATCCTTGTCGTCGATCCAATACCATTCGTTGCGATAGGGCACGGCGGCGAACGCGTCGCTCGGCTTCTGCGCCGAGCTGGGAATGCGGATGAGCGGCATGATCGGAGCGCCGTTCACGATCTCCGGCGGGGGCGTCGGAAAAGTACGGCGTTCCGCCGTGCTCGCGGCCGGCACTTCTATGTAGGAGGAGAGATCCATCAATATTTCGAGAATGGAGCGCGTCAGTATGGCGATCTCTTTATCGCTGGTCGCCACGGAGCCGTAGACGACGCTGAATTCTCCGGCTTTGGGATCGAGTCCCAAAATATTCCGCACCTCGGCGCGAGCGGCCTCGATTTCGGGGCTGGGCTTCTTGCTGAAAACGATCAGCGTCGCCGACTGATCTCCGGTTTTCCGCACGCGCATGCCGAGATCGCCGGATTGCTGAATCTGGCGCAGCTTCTCAACCAGAAGATAAAATTCCGGGTCCGCTTCGCGCGCACGTGCTCCGGCGCCGTAGCGGCTGAATACGCCGTTTATGCTGTGCACGGCGACCCGCAGCACCAGATCGGCAGGATAGCCAGCCTGCAGAAGGTTTAGAATCGCAGTCGGGGTGATCGGCGTCATGAGATTGCGCGCGAATCGCTCGCCGCTGAGCGGCGAATAGGTGATCGTCGGGCGATCGGTGTATCGGCCTGCGCCGGTGATGCTGTAGAGCGAGTTGTACGGCCACGGAAGCTCCGCGCCATGAGCCCAGTTGCCGGTATAGCCGATCGTTCCTTCGACCGCGTACTGATTGATGACCGAGGCGACGTCGAGAAAAACGGGCGCGTCGCCGTAGCGCAGCTTGACGAGGTTGAGCAGCATCTGAGATTTCCACGAATCCGAAATCGCGGTGACGTAGTCGAAGCGATCGCGCGCTACGGTGCCCGGCCCGATGCTGGCGCAGCCGGCCAATGAAAGCAGCATATTAAGGGAGAAGATTATTTTTCGCATGCCGAATCTCCGGTTCAGTTCTGAAACGCCCGCCGCGTCCAAATGCGCGCGTCGAGCCAGTAGTGACAAAAAAGTCCGCCCACGCCGAGCGGGACGAGCCACGTCAGTTGAAGCCAGCCGCCGGCCAACGCTCCAGCGAATCCCAGGACAGGCCAGGTGAGAAAAGCCGCGGCGTGCTTTAAGTCGGCACGCCATTTGGAACGGAGAGGTGTCGGGCGAAGCTTCTCTATTCTCGTTGCTGGGGGAAAACTCGCAGGCCGGCGCGCCATGGCATACGCGAAGTAGAGATATTGAACTTCATGATGCACGGCCAGAACCAGCAGAAAGGACGCGTTCGATGCGCCGAGGGCGTAGCTGCTGCCGAAGGCGACGGCGTGCGCAAGCACGATCCACCATTCGCCGGGATGAATCATCAGTTTGGGTAGACCCGCGCCGATAAATTGTCTCAAGAATAGCCAGGCGAGATATGCTCCGACGCAAAGTACTGCGGCGATGCCGACGATCGCGGTCGGTTCGGCGCCGAGGTTGAGCGCGAGATACGGCGCGCCCTCGTACTCGCGCGGGGCGATATGCGTGTAGGCGAGCGCCGCCGCGAGCATTGGCAGATAGACGGCGCCGCGAAACAAGACGTCGTGCATGCGCGACACCGGCCCTCCGACCTGACGCTGGTAAAAGCGGGCGATGCCCAAATTCTGCCGTCCCCGGTGCCAGACGGCGGCGTACATGGCGATGGAAGTAAGCAGAACTCCGTGACCGCCGAGCGAAATAATATAGGTCAGCGCCAGGATCGCCAGAGGGATCGCCAGCACATCGAGCGGACGGTGATGCCAGAGCCTCCGGCGCAGAACGGCGTCGTAAGTCACTCCCAGATGGAACTCGGACAGAACAAAATCGATCGCGTCGAGCTCGCGGTCGCCGCGGAATAAAATCAGGGCGACGGCGGCGAGGATCGCCGCCGAAGCGCCGCCGCAGGCGATCCAAAAATCCGCCCGGCGCGAAAAAAGCCACAAACGCCGCTCAAGCTCGGGATGACTTTCCACCGCTCTGCCATCTAATGAAATCCGGAATGAAATGTCCCATCGCAATGAACGGCGAAATAGGCCGCGCCGCCATCAAAACAATATTCCTAAAAGCTTCTCCAGCACTTCCTCCAACGACATCATCGTGAGCACCAGCGGCACCAGCGGCAGCAGCGTGACGACGAGGAGCTGGAGAACGGCTTCCTTGGAAATCGGCGCCAATCGTATCGAGGAGACGACCTCGAAGCTGTTCGAGAGGTCGGCGAGGGATTGGATGTCGGCACTGCCGAGGAACTGCTCGTCTACAGGCGCGCCGCCGCGCACCCATTTCGCGTCGAACTCGCGCACGTAGCGCTCGGCGAGCGCGCCGTATTCGTGATTGGCCGTGCGTTTGAGTTGCGCGAGCTGAGGGGCAAACACCAGCAGCGGCCCCAGCACGATGCACAGCAGAAAGCCGACGACGACGGCAATCTCGATCAAGAATTGCGGCAGAGAAGCGCCGAGGTAAAAAATGCGGTTGGCGATCAGACCGGCCAGGATCGCTCCGTGCGCTATCAACAGCGGAACGAAGGCATACACCGTATTACCGAGAAACCCGAGGCCGCCGACGCGGTCCGGATGCGTCGGGATGAGGCTCAACTCGATGCGCGACACCTGCCAGAGAAAGCGAATCCATATGAAAATACGAAAGTACCAGCGCACCAGCAGGAACTGGTAAATCGGCAAACTCACATACGCGAACCAAAAGCCCGTGGAGGAAAACTGCAATCCATCCGCGCTAGGCGTCCCGTACCAGGTGGCGGCCGAGAGCGCCACATAATGGCGCCAGAAAAGCAGGACGCCGACGATGTAGACAAAGGCGATCAGCAGCACTTCCGCGATAACGGAATTGCGCAGACGGAAGGCCGACTCGATCACGGCGTGAAAACGCGGCAAAGCGTTTTCCGGAATTAAATGCCGCTCGAGAAACTGCCGCACCACGAAGCGCATACGCTGATGGACCACCAGCTCCGCGGCGATCAGAATCGGCAGAACGACGAGAAAGCGAACCTGGGCTTCGATATCGTAAAGAAATGGCACCGCGACCGAGCCGCGGACGGCGGTACCCGCGAGCGCTGAGAGTATGATCAGCGGCAGCCAGGCAAGCAGCGTGATGACACCGAGGCGGCGGCGCACGTGGTCGAGCACGTCGTCTGAGAGATGCCAACGGCGAAAAAGTTGATAAAGCGGCCCGCCGAGAACCAGCGAGAAATCCTGCGGCGCGTCGATTCTCGCGAACGGGTTTTTACTCACGATTCCGACGACAGTGCTCATCGCGCGCCTCCCGCCAAGGCCTCTTGTTCCATGATCGGTCCTGTTTTCGTCCCGCTTTTTATCTCTGCGATGGAAAAAACTTGCGCCTGCCAGGGAGCCATATCGAGGTACAGGCCTGCCGAAGCGAGATCGTTCCCGGTCCGGTCGTAGCGCGTCTCGCCGAGCTGATCCTGCAGCCCCCACTGTCGGTCACGCAAGTCCGTGAAAGGTAGTCGCAGATAGCACTGGCTCCGATTCGCGGCATAATTCACCGCGACAATGAAGCGGCCTCCCTTCGCGCTCTCCCACGCGAAAGCGACGAAACAATCCCATGTCCAGTTTCCTTCCCAAGCGGACGCGCATTCGAGCAGGCGCCAGTCGCCCTTGCGGACGACGGGATCGCGCAGGACGGCGAGCAGCCGGTCGTAGAACTTCTGAACGTTCTCATCGAAGGGCTCCTCCGGCGCGCGGACGAGGTGCGGCGAGATGCGTTTTTTTCGCCCCTCGAACTGGCCCTGGTGAAAGAAGCGGAGACCGGGCGAGAGAAAGGTGATCACCGCCGCGGCGCGATGCATCTCTGGCGAAAACGCCGCCGCGGCGCGCGGCTCGTCATGATTCTCCAAAAACCGTACGAGCTTGTTCTGGTAATCCATGTCGGCGAGAAAATGTTCGCGCACCGGCCGCGCGTGGCCGTCGCGCAGCCGGTCGTAGAGCCGCTTGTCGTAGGTGTAGTCGAAGCCCTGCTGCTGCATCGTCCATTCGAGGTCCCAATAGACCTCGGCCATGAAACAGAAACGCGGCGATTTTTCGCGCACGCGCGCAATCGCCTTGGGCCAGAAAGGCTCAGCCTTGATGCCCCACGTGCGCTCGAAAACCTCCGGCAGGACGAGCATCGCCATGTCGCAGCGCACGCCGTCGCACTGCCCCGCGATTTTCAGCATTTCGGCGATCAGCGCTTCCTGCGCTGCCCGATTGCCGTAGTTGATCTGCAGCGTATCGGGCCAGCCGGGGAAATAGGGATCGCGGCCGTGGGCGAGAAGCCGGTCGCCGCTTCCGGTTTTTATCCACGTGTAGTTTTTCGGCGCACGCGCGAGCTCGAGTTCGGTTCCGGATACATAATAGTCGAAATGCTCTTCGATCCAGTGATGATCGAGGCCGGTGTGATTGGGAACGAAATCGAGCAGCAACCGAAGGCCGCGCTCGCGGAGCCGCACCCGCAGTCGCGCGAGCGCCTCATCGCCGCCCAGGTCGCGATGCACGGTATAGTCGGTGATCGCGAAACCGGACCCGGCGATGTCCTCTTCGAGCAAATCCGGCAATGTATGTTGAAATTCCGCGCGCCATTCGGCGTGGCCGCGCGAGACGCTCTGCGCCGCCCGGCCCGTCTGCCAGACGCTCAGGAGCCAGACCCAGTCGAACCCCGTTTTCGCGATGCCGTCGAGCTCGGCGTCGGGAATGTCGTCGAGCCTGGCTCGACGGCCGAGTTTCCGCGACAAGTCGGTGAGCCAGACGCGCGTGTTGATCTGATACAGCGAGGGATATCGGACGGCAGTCATTCGCATGGATGTCAGCGTTCGAGCCGTTTTTCGGCTGCACGTTTCGACGGCGAGCGCGTGGCGCGATGCCGATGCTTCGCGGTCTTCTCGGCATATGCCTTCTTTCCGGCGGCGAGGATGTCTTCCGGAGAAACGGTGGCGAACAGATGCAGGCTCCGGGCGATCATGCCGGTCCACCCGGTCTGGTGACTGGCGCCGAGGCCGGCGCCGTTATCGCCGTGAAAATATTCGTGGAACAAGATGTAGTCGCGCCAGTAGGGATCGTCCTGAAATTTTGCCATTCCGTCATAGACCGGCCGCCGGCCATCCTTGTCTCGGAGAAAAATATTTGCGAGGCGGCGCGCGATCTCGGCCGCTACCTCGTACAGGTTCATCTGCCGCCCGGAGCCCGTGGGGCATTCGACCGTGAAGGTGTTGCCGTAGTAGCTGTAATATTGCAGCAGCGCTCGGAGGATCAGACCGTTGACCGGCATCCAGATCGGCCCGCGCCAGTTCGAGTTGCCGCCGAACATGCCGCTATCGGATTCCGCCGGCAGATAGGAAACGCGGAATTCCTGGCCGCCGGTCTTAAAGACATAGGGATGCTCCGCGTGGTAGCGCGATAGCGAGCGAATGCCGTAGGAGCTCAAGAATTCTCTCTCGTCGAGCATTCTCGCCAGCACGCGGCGCAGCTTCGTCTCATCCAGAATCGACGCGAGCCGGCGGTCGGCTAGGCCGATCTTCGCAGGATCGTGGATCGCGGCGCGCAGCTCGGGGCGCACTTCGAGAAACTGCTTGAGCCGTTGTCGAATTTCGGGATACTTCACCAGCAGCTCGCCTTCGAAAACCGTGGCGGCGCACAAGGGAAGCAGACCGACCATCGAGCGAACCTTCAGCCGCTGCGCCCCGCCGTCAGGCAGCCGCAATACATCGTAAAAAAATCCGTCTTCCTCGTCCCACATGCCCGTGTCGTCGCCGATCCGCGCCATCGAGGACGCGATCCACAGGAAATGTTCGACGAACTTCGTCGCCATATCGGCGTACCCGGTTTCGGTCATCGCCAGCTCGACGGCGATCTCCATCATGTTCTCGCAGAAAAGCGCCATCCACGCGGTGCCGTCGGCCTGTTCTAAATAGCCCCCCGTCGGCAGCGGTGCGCTGCGATCGAAGACGCCGATGTTATCGAGACCAAGGAAGCCGCCCTCGAAGACGTTGCGGTCGGAACGGTCCTTGCGATTGACCCACCAGGTGAAATTCAAAAGCAGCTTCTGAAAGCTGCTCTTGAGCCATTCCCTGTCTCCTTCTCCGGTTTGCGCCTTTTCCAACCGATAGGTGAAGATCGTCGACCAAGCGTGCACCGGCGGATTGACGTCGCCGAAATTCCACTCGTACGCGGGAATCTGGCCGTTCGGATGCATGTAGCGGTCGCGCAGCATGAGCTTCAGCTGTTCCTTGCCGAAGTCCGCATCGACGAGCGTCAAAGCAGCGACATGGAAGGCGAGGTCCCACGCAGCATACCAGGGGTATTCCCACTTGTCCGGCATCGAGATCACGTCGCCGTTGTACATGTGATGCCAGCGGTCGTTCCGCGGCGCGGCCTTTCGCTTCGTCTTGAAAGGATCCGAGCCGCGCTCTTCGAGCCACTTATCAACGTCGTAATGATAGAACTGCTTGGACCACAGCATGCCCGCGAGCGCCTGTCGCATCACGTTCGCCTGATCCGCGTTCAGCGAGATAGGAATAATCGCGTTGTAGAATTCGTCGGCATCTTTGCGGCGTGCCTCGATCACATCGTCAAAATCGGCGCCGAACAAACCGCTTTTAAGTTTTGCGCTGCCCGCGGCCGCGGGGGCAGTATCGCTTAGACGCAGCCGGATAACTTTCTGCTCGCCCGCTTTAACGGTTAGGTAATAATGACCGGCGAGCTTCGTTCCCTTTCGGGCCGGATTCACTGCCTCTTCCCGACCGTGAACGATCGCGTTATTGATGCCGTCCTTGACGTATGGCGTACGGTTTGGGACGCCGAAGATGCGTTGCGTGTTGGTTTCGTTTTCGGTGAATAGAAGCGACGCTTCGCCCTCGCAGTAAAGATACCGCTCCCCGAGCTTTGCGTCGGAGGCTTTGACCACACAATAGCCTTTGGAGCTAGAGAACTGTTCGAGCGCCGGCCGGTCCGCCGCGGCTTGCCAAGACCACTGATTGCGGTACCAGAGCGTCGGCAGGACATGGAGTTCCGCGGGCTCGGGGCCGCGATTATGGATGCTGATCTGAATCAGCATATCCTCGGGAGACGCCTTCGCGTACTCGACGAACACATCGAAGTAGCGATTCGCGTCGAAAACTCCAGTATCCACCAACTCATATTCCAATTCGTCCCTGCGTCGTCGCCGGCTCGTTTCGACAAGCTGGCCGTATGGGTAGGCGCCTTGCGGGTACTTGTAGAGATATTTCATGTAGGAATGCGTCGGCGTGGAATCGAGATAAAAGTAATATTCTTTGACGTCCTCGCCGTGATTACTCTCGCTGTTCGTCAGCCCGAAAAGGCGCTCTTTTAAAATGGGATCTTTTCCGTTCCACAGCGCGAGCGCGAAACACAACGTCTGTTGATCGTCGGAAATGCCCGCGAGACCGTCCTCGCCCCAGCGGTAGGCGCGCGACCGCGCTTGATCGTGGCTGAAATAATTCCACGCGTCCCCGCTCTCGCTATAGTCCTCGCGAACCGTGCCCCATTGCCGCTCGCTCAAGTAAGGACCCCATTTTTTCCATGCGGCTTTGCCATCCCGCGCCTCAGCGAGACGGATTTGTTCGGCGTTCACAACACCTCCTCGGCCGGCTAAAACGGCAGGTCAAGTAAATATATGTAGTGTCGCGGAATCGATTCGAGCTGCGATATTTCGCTCAGCTCGAACGGCCGGCGGCGATCCCAGCCGCTTTCGCCGAAAGGCACGATCCAGAAATCGCCGTCGGGATCGCGCACGACCCATTGGTTCGAAAGCCGGTCCACAAACAGGGCGACCGTCACTTTTTTGATTGACATCATCATTCGCTCCCGCCTTGCTGGTTCCTGGTCGGGTAGGCTGATCCAATTCGATCGGTTCATTCGTGCCCATCACTTTCCTCCTCCACATCGCACGCACACATCGGAAAGCGACACCTAGTCATGTTTTTTGAGTGTATTAACGAGATGGAATGACTGGCTATTGGACTTTGGTCCAATAGGAAAAACCGGCCAGCCGCGGATATGCGATCAGGCCGGCTTGATTTTTCCGGAGCGTACCCGCTCTTCGATCACGTGCAAGCGCGGCAGAAGCAGCCGCCTTACGATATGCGCCCAAGAATACTGCTCGGCGGTCGCCCGCCCGGCCCGGCGTAGGACGCGATCCTTCAGCGGATTGGCGCGCAGCTCTTGGAACAGGGTAACGAATTCCCATGGGTCGCTCGTCTCCAGGACGAGCGCGTTTTGGCCCG
>Ga0075424_100002049_pt1 | contig 18152 bp, 18 predicted proteins | sample SoiMethybrSBSTD3_FD_75301 | JGI IMG/M metagenome (GOLD analysis project Ga0075424, IMG submission 75301) | Bulk soil microbial communities from a Populus tree surrounding site in Tennessee, USA - Soil MetaG P. TD hybrid SBSTD3 | ecosystem: Environmental > Terrestrial > Soil > Tree plantation...
ACGTGCCAGTGAAAGTTCTTGGTCTTGAGGTAGAGCGCGAACATATCGGCGAGCAGAATATTCAATGATCCCGAAATGTCGCGCACCGCATTGGAGGAAAGGTCCGTCGGTGTCGCAAGCGCCGCCGCCCGAAGAGCCTTCTCTTCCTGCCTGTCCATGTGTCTTCTCCAAATCTTGGGGGCGGCACGATCGCCATCCCCCCGAATACTGGCTCAGTTGCCAATGAAAGCGATGAGGTCCTCATTGACCTCGTTCTTGCGCGTGGTGCACATGCCGTGCGGCGCACCCTTGTAGATTTTGAGCTTAGCACCGCGCACGATCTTGGAGGCCAATAGGGCGGAGGCTCCGATCGGCACGATCTGGTCGTCGTCGCCGTGCAGAAACAGGGTCGGCACGTCAATCTTCCTGAGATCCTCGGTGGTGTCGGTTTCCGAGAACGCCTTGATGCAGAAGTAGGCGGCCGGCATGCCCGCCAGCATGCTCTGCAGCCAGAAGGAATTGCGCACACCCTCGGAGACTTTGGCCCCCGGCCGGTTGTAGCCGTAGAATGGCAGGGCGAGGTCCTTGAAAAACTGCGAGCGGTCCGACAGAACGCCGGCACGGATCTGATCGAAAGCCTCCATCGGCGTGCCAGCGGGGTTGGCGGGTGTCTTTAACATCAACGGCGGGATCGCTCCGATGAGCACGACTTTGGCCACACGCTTGGAGCCGTGGCGGCCGATATAGCGCACAACCTCGCCGCCTCCCGTGGAATGGCCCACGTGAACCGCGTCCTTAAGATCGAGTTTGGCAACAAGTTCGGCCAGATCATCGGCGTAGGTGTCGAGGTCGTTGCCGTTCCAAGGCTGGCTTGAGCGTCCATGCCCGCGGCGGTCATGGGCAATACAGCGGTAGCCGCGGGAGGCCAGATAGAACATCTGGTCCTCGAAGGCGTCCGCCGAAAGCGGCCAGCCATGGCTGAAGACGATCGGCTGCCCTCTGCCCCAGTCGTTGTAATAGATCCGCGTGCCGTCTTTGGTTTCGAAGGTGGCCATGTGCTGTACTCCAGGTCAATTCGTACTTCTCCTTCGAAGCCAATGGCGGTCAGCGCCTGAGCTTGTCGAGCGTGATCGGTAAATCGCGAATGCGCTTGCCAGTCGCGTGATAGACCGCATTGGCGATCGCGGCAGCGACACCGACGATGCCGATCTCTCCCACACCCTTGATGCCAAGCGGATTGATGATGTCATCTGGCTCGTCAACGAAGATGACGTCGACGTCGTGGACGTCGGCATTCACCGGCACATGGTACTCGCCGAAGTCGGCGTTCATCATGCGCCCCAAGTGGTGATCAACCAGCGTTTCCTCGTGCAAGGCCATGCCAATGCCCCAGACCACGCCGCCGGCTATCTGGCTGCGCGCCGTCTTTGGGTTGAGAATGCGTCCGGCGGCAACCGAGCTGACAACCCGCGTGACGCGAATGACGCCAAGCTGCTCATCCACCTTCACTTCGGCAAAAACGGCCGAATGCACGTTGCGTGCGTGCGCGCTGTCCTCCTTGAAATCGGTGGATTTCTGCTTGGCGATGCGATCTATCTTACCTGCCCGCATGGCATCGGCGATTGTCACGGCGCGATCGGGATCTTGCTTGTTGACGATCTTGCCCTCGCGCAGGACTACGTCTTGGGATTTCGTGCCCGCCAGTGGGCTTGCCGGCACCTCGTGCGCCAGACGCCAAAGCTCTTTGCGGATCTCATCGGCGGTCGCCGCGATCGCATGGGCCACTGACGCAGCCATCCACGACCCGCCCTCGACGGGCGATTGTGGCAGCGTCGAGTCGCCGAGCTTGATGGTGATGTTGTCGAGCGGAACACCAAGCATATCGGCTGCGACCTGGGCCATGATCGTGTAGGTACCCGTGCCGATGTCGGAGGTGGCGCAGGCAATCTCTGCATGTCCGTTGGCCGTCAGGACGATGCGCGCTGCGGTCTCCATTTGCAGCGCCTCCCACACGCCGCTTGCCATACCCCAGCCGACGAGGTCCCGACCGTCGCGCATCGCGCGCGGCTCGGGGTTGCGTTTTGCCCAACCGAAGGCCTCAGCGCCTTGCCGATAGCATTCGCGCAGCTTCTTGCTGGTAAAGGGAACGTCGGCGTTCTGATCGCGATCGGTGTAGTTGCGGTAGCGCAGCTCCAAGGGATCGAGCTTGAGGGCAACAGCGAGCTCGTCCATGGCACACTCGAGCGCGTAGATCCCCGTCGCAGCGCCCGGAGCTCGCATATCGGAGGGCGTCGGCAGGTCGAGGCGGACCAGTTCGTGGGTAAACTTCGTATTGGGACACGCGTAGAGCGCACCCGCCCAAATGGTGTCTTTGCGGGCAAATTCTTCGTGTTGGGAGGTTACGGCGGTCGCTTCATGGATGATCGCTTCGAGCGTCCCAACCCGTTTGGCGCCGAGCCCAAGTCGTGCGATCGTGGCCGGGCGATAGCAAAGCGCGTACATCTCTTGCCGGGTGAGTACGAGCCGCACGGAACGGCTGAGTGCGCGCGCCGCCAAGACGGCCAGCACCGCCTGATATTGCGGGCGCAGTCCCGAACCAAAGGCGCCGCCGACAAACGGCGAGACCACGCGCAGATCGTCGGACTTCATCGCAAAGACTCTGGATAAATAGCGTTGCACGTTCTGCACGCCCTGGGTCTTGTCGTAGACGGTGAGTTTGCCGTCTCCCTCCCAGATCACCGTTGAGGCATAAAGCTCCATGGGGTTGTGGTGCTCGACGGGCACGAAATACTCACCCCTATGACCCACCTCTGCCCGCGCAAGTGCTTTCGGTGCGTCGCCGCGCGGCTTGGCTGGGGTTAGAGCGAACGTGTCCTCGCCCAACTCGAACCTCTGATCGAGGTGGGCCAGGAGATCGGTCGCGTGTGGCTCGGCCGCGTACTCGACCCTGACGAGGGAGGCGGCAAAGCGGGCGATCTCTGGCTCTTGCGCCAGCACCAAGGCGATCGGTTGACCGCTGAACAGAACCTTGTCGTCATAGAGTGGACGGAACGGCGATCCGTCCGGTGCCACGTCATCCTTGTAGTCCTGATCGGAGTGCGCCATTGCCGGCCGGTTCGCGTGCGTTAGAACTTCGACGACACCCATCACGTTCAAGGCCGCGGTCGCATCGATGCGCCGAACCCGTCCCTTGGCGATGCGCGAAGAGACCACGCTGCCATAGATGAGCCCTGGAACATTGAAATCGGCCGCGTACTTGGCGGCGCCGGTCACTTTGGCGCGGCCGTCGATGCGCGACGTAGGGGTACCAATGTAGCTGACCATGGAGCTCACCGGATTGCCTTATTGGACTGCGACTGCGGAGTGGCGCGCGCGGCTTGCCCAAGGGCGCGCACCACGGCGCGGTGGGCAAGATCGATCTTGAAGGCGTTGTGGCTCAAGCCTTTGGCATCGCGCAGCAAGAGATCGGCCGCGCGCGCGAACTTGTCATCGCTGGCAGCCTGTCCGCGCAGGGCCGCCTCGGCGTTCTCCTCGCGCCAGGGTTTGTGCGCGACACCGCCGAGCGCCAAGCGCGCCTCCCTAATGGTGCCGTTCTCGAGCTCGAGGCCGACGGCGACCGATACAAGTGCGAACGCGTAGGAGAGCCGGTCGCGGATTTTGAGGTAGGTGTAGTTTCTGGAAAAGCCGCGCGCGGGGAGCTCAACGGCCGTGATGATCTCGGCGGGCTGCAAGTTGGTATCGCGCTGCGGCTCGCTGCCGGGCAGCCGGTGGAAGTCGCCGAAGGCGATGGTGCGCTCGCCTCCTGGGCCAACGACGTGGACCTTGGCTTCAAGCGCTGCGAGCGCCACGCACATGTCGGAGGGATGCGTCGCGAGGCACGCGTCGCTCGCGCCGAGGATCGCGTGTTGTCTATTGAAGCCCGTCACTGCGGAGCAGCCGCTGCCGGGCTCGCGCTTGTTGCAAGGACTCGCCACGTCATAGAAGTAGTAGCAGCGGGTGCGTTGCAGCAGGTTACCGCCCGTCGATGCCATATTGCGCAATTGCTGGGAGGCACCCGCCAGGATGGCGCTGGAAAGCATTGGATAGCGCTGCTCGACGAGCGGGTGATAGGCGAGATCGGTGTTTGGCACGAGGGCGCCGATGCGCAAGGCGCCGCCGGGCGCTTCGGCCACCGATTTGAGGGGCAGGCGCGAAATATCGATGAGCCGTGCGGGGCGCTCGACATCCTTCTTCATGAGGTCCACAAGATTGGTGCCGCCGGCGATGAACTTGGCGCGTGGATCGGCCGCGCTCTGGCGCACCGCCTCCGCGACGTTGCTGGGGCACGCGTACTCGAAATTGATCATGACCTACTCCCCATGGCAGCCATCGCCTGCTGGATCGCAGCGATGATGTTGGGATAGGCCGCGCACCGGCAGATATTCCCGCTCATCAACTCGCGGATTTCGTCGGGGCTCTTCGCCCGGCCTTCGGCGATGAGCCCTGCGGCCGAGCAGATTTGACCCGGCGTGCAGTAGCCACACTGAAACGCGTCATGATCGATGAACGCCTGCTGCAGGGGATGCAGCGCGCCGTTCCGCGCGAGCCCCTCGATGGTGGTAACCGTTGCGCCATCCTTCATGACGGCCAGAACGAGGCATGCATTGACGCGCCGGCCGTCGACCAGCACCGTGCAGGCTCCGCACTGGCCATGGTCGCAGCCTTTCTTGGTGCCCGTTAAATCCAGATGATCACGCAGCGCGTCGAGTAGGGTGGTCCACGGGGCAAGCTCGAGTTGCTTCGGGGTCCCGTTCACCGTAAGCGCGATTGCAATCTTCTTGGGCAAGGGAGTGGGAGTGGCCATCTCGGTACTCAACTCGTTTGCGGGCGGAGCTTTTCATTGCGGCCGGTCGCACGTGGTGCCCGTGGCGAGGAGCGTTCACCGGCCATCTCTGAACCCAACGGCCTTTGTCGCCCCAGCGAATATGCGGCTACCCTCGACACGGCTGCTGCATTGTACGTGCGAATGCCTGAGCCAGACTTTGGTATGTCCGCGCTGAGCGGATCGGTTGAGATCGGTGCGGACGATGCCGCTGACGTCGGCAGGCGCACTCCAACGGGCACCCGACACGCTCGCACTCGCATCGCTCGTAACGCGGCGCCCGAGGTTCTGGTTCCACGGAAAACCCGGGGGAAAACCTCGGGACCTATCGGGACAATCCTCCGCACCGCGCTCCCCATCGCGGGCGCGCGTGGGTTGCCGCTCAGGTCTCACCAAATCGGGTGAGCTAAGGCAAGGGTTGGCCAAGGGTTGGCCAAGGGTTGGCCAAGGGTTGGCTAAGGGTTGGTCAAGGGCTCTCATGAGCGTCGGACCGATCGCTGGGGGCTAATCCCGGGGCGCGGACGCCACTGGCAGGGAACGGTGGGCACGGAACGGTGGGCGGGGAGCGGTGGGGCATGGAGCGGCGCATAGAGCGGCAGCCCCGAGTGCAGTGGGGCGCGTCGCGAAGGTGGGCGCAAGTCAGCGAAGCGCTGTCTTGTCCGGCTCAATATTTACCGAGCACGCCTTCGCTGCAGCATGCCTGCGGTCCAAACAAGATGCTGAGCCGCGCCACAAATGTCTGCATGTGCTGGTTGCCGATATCGGCGTTGAAGGGGCCGCCTGGGACGGTCCCGCCGGTCAGTGCGGTAAAGCGATCGTCGGAGAAGCCGATGTAATTGTACTCCAAGCCAAAGAGAATATTGCTGATGATACGGCTTTCGAGGCCCACCCCGATGAGCCATCCATTTTCGCGCTCTTGCGCATGCGCCGCGACGCCTGTCGCTGACAGGGCATTGACCTCAACCAGCGAGCTGGCGTAGCCGACCTTGCCATAGAAGAGGTACTGGTCATGAAAGACATAGCCAAACCTGCCGGCGACCGTGAAGAGATCTGAGGCCTCTAGGCGAAATTGATCCAGCGGTGCGCCGGCGAAGGGTCCTCCCGTGGTTGCGGCGAGCCGGTTTCCGGCATAGCCCAGCTCGGCACCAACGACGAGGAAACCATGGAATTGATAGTTGATGCCGACGTGCCCACCCCAGATCAGGCCCCCTGCCGAGGGCGAGAAGTTCTGGCCGGGAACGGTGCTGAAGGACTCAGCAAACGGGAACGACCACGTGGGATCGCTCCAACCTGCGCCAATGTGGGTGCCGAGATATACGCCGGTCCAGAGCGCGGGTGGCTCGCAGCAGGCAACGGCGACGGGCGGTGGAGGTCCCGGCGGAGGACCGTCGGCCTGCGCGGCGGTGGTGATCACGAGTGCGGCGGCCGCAGCCGCCAGCGCGCGGATGTGCATGAGCGCCCTCCAACCGAGAGGCGCACGCTACTGCACGTCCGGCGATTCGCGTGCACGAACAACAGCGCCACCGCCACTTTCCACTCCTGCGTTGCACCTCGGCCACCGATCCCAGAAGCGCGTCGTGCCGCCGCGAACTCTCAATGGAATTGCGGCCCGCGTGCCCTGAGGGCGATGGGCTCTTGCTAGCAGGGAGCCTCGTTCGCCTCTTGCTATTTCGCGTCGATCGCCGGGCGTGCGAGCCTCGTTGTCGATGCATCAACGTCATCGTCAGCTCGACCAGATGAAAGGGGGGTGTGTGACCCGTCCTCGCCAGGTGCGCGGCCTAACCAGCAGCGGTGCCAATGGACCAAAGCCGGCCCCACGCCGCGCACGAGTGTGGGGACTGCCGCTGGCGCAGCGGTCGCCCTTACGGCAACCGATCGGGGTGCGGCAAGCGCCCACGCTTGTGCGCAAACACCGTTCATTGCAGGATGCTTTGATGTGCTATCCCCTTGGGATAGCCAAGACAACGGGGAATTTCGAGGTATCGGGGCCGCGCAGAGAGTTGTTCCGCGGGAAGCACTTTCCGCGGGACCAGCAAACGAGAGCCCCCTGCGGCAACGCGCGCACGAGGCGGGCCACGCCCTCGGCTTGCTGGTGTGTGGGAGGACGCATCGCCTATCATGAGGGCCGCGACAACAAGAACACGTCGCGGTCTCGAGCACCAAGGGAGGATGGACATGACAACCATTAACAGACGCAAGTTTATCAAAGCGGCAAGTGCGGCAACCACGGGCTTGGCCGCCACGTCGGTTGCGGCGCCTGCAATTGCGCAGTCGATGCCGGAGATCAAATGGCGCCAGACGACGAGTTGGCCAAAATCGCTCGACACGCTCTACGGTGGCGCTGAGCTCCTCGGCAAGCGCGTAGCCGCACTGACAGATAACAAATTCCAGATCCAGACGTTTGCTGGCGGTGAAATCGTCCCAGGCCTTCAAGTCATTGATGCCGTGCAGAACGCCACCGTCGAATGTGGTCACACCGCGCTTTACTACTACTTCGGCAAGGATGACACCTTCGTCTACGGCTCGGCGCTACCGTTCGGCATGAACAGCCGAATGCAGAACGCCTGGATGATCCATGGTGGCGGCATGGACCTCCTGAATGAATTCCTGAAAGGCTACAACGTCTACGGGATACCCGGCGGCAATACGAACTGTCAGATGGGCGGGTGGTTTCGCAAGCCCATCAACAAGATGGAGGACCTCAAGGGCGTCAAGTTCCGCCTTGGCGGCTTCGCCGGCAAGATTATGCAGCGCGTCGGCGTGGTGCCGCAGCAGATTGCAGGCGGCGATATCTACCCAGCGCTCGAGAAAGGCACGATCGATGGCGCTGAGTGGGTCGGGCCCTATGATGACGAGAAACTCGGCTTCTACAAAGTGGCCAAGTTTTATCACTATCCCGGTTGGTGGGAGCCAAGCTCTTGTTTGATGTTCGTCGTCAACACCGAGAAGTGGGAAAGCTTACCCCAGCTCTACAAAGACGCGCTCACAGAGGCGTCGCTCGGGGTCAATGGCTGGATATCCACGAAGTACGATGCCGTTAACACGGCCGCCCTTAAGCGGCTCGCGGCCAACGGCGCCGTCCTGCAGCCATTTTCGCAAGAGGTCATGGACGGCTGCCACAAGGCGGCCTTGGAGCTCTACGAGGAGCTGAACAAGAGCAACCCGGCATTCAAAAAGCTGTACGAGAGCTACAAGGCCTTCCAAGACGATGGCTACCTTTGGCACCAGGTCGCGGATTTCACGATGGATGCCTACATGATCCGCTATCGCAATCAGAAGACCTAGCGGTGATTGACCCGCAACGCTGGACGTGCGGGTCCCACCCCCCACGCTATAGAGGGTCGCTGCCGAGGCGCAAACCACGCGCCTCGGCGAACCTTTTTTCGGGGTTCGAGCTGAAACGCTCGGTCTTGCCGGCTCCTGGCCTGAAGCAGCCCGCTCGTCCTGTGCAACCGTGGTCTTGGCGCCAACCCCTGGCCTTGGGTCGTAGAGAAGGCGCGAGAAGAACGGGGCCGCCATGGCAAGTTGCGCGAACGCCCTCGCTGGCTGCGCGAAAGCCAGCCGTTTTGTGTTGCCGCAGTTGCTTGTTCGCGGGTCGCGCTCTCTCCCCGAGTGACGCGTCCTCTCCACTCAGACCGCTCGGGTTCGCCGCCGCCTCACGCTCCGTATTTTCGTCACACCCATAACGCCATCATTGCCAACTGTGTGCGGTGAGAGGCGGGGTCATCGCGACAAACAAAGGAAGCGAACCCGTGACAAAAGCGCCTGACATGGACGAGGGCTTTTGGCGAGAACGCGCGGAAGAAGCGCGTCGCATAGCGAAACGGCTCTCCACAACATGGGCCAGAGACGACCTGTTGGCTATTGCGCGCCGCTATGAGCGCATGGCGAAGATGGCGAGGGAACGCAAGCAGTCCATCGGCCAATGGCTGCGACGTGGCGGGCGTTTGCGCCGCCTCCACTGAATGCAAGGTTGTGGGCCGGCACATGCGCATACCGGAAGTGCTGAGAGCACGATGGGCGGCGGCATCACGGCAGATGAGGCGCTGCCAGGATAAAGTTTTTCGGCGCCGCGATCGTGGTCGGAAGAGCCAGGTTGTTTCTTGCACCACTGGCTTTCCCCGATACTGTCTGTTCCCCAGGAAACAGACAAATTTGGGCCAGCAAGGCAACTGCGTAGCTTTGAAGGTCTGAGGAGGGCGTCCTGGACATTCGACTGGCTCTACCCACCAATACGGTAATTGACGGCAGCTATCGCCTGTTGCGTGTGACGGGCTCCGGAGCCTTCGGCATTACGTATGTGGCCGAGGACATAACGCTTGGCACGATCGTCGCCATTAAAGAGTATTATCCCTCAGACTTTGCCGATCGCGACGCGACGATGAGCGTGCATCCCAGGTCGGAGCGACACGAGAGGACGTTCGCATGGGGTCGAGCAAGCTTTCTTAACGAAGCGCGTACGCTCGCACGCTTCCGCCACCCAAGCATCGTTCGCGTCACGCGCATTTTCGAGGCGAACTCTACCGCGTACATGGTAATGGAATTCGAGCAGGGCCAGGACTTCGGCGCCTGGCTCAAGGGTCTTGGTCGGCTCCCCAGACAAGCGGAATTGGATCGCATTGCGGCCTCGATCCTTGACGCTCTGGAGGTCATGCACGCTGCCGATTTCCTTCACCGCGACATTGCTCCAGACAACATTATCATCCGATCTGACGGCACTCCCGTGCTTCTCGACTTTGGCGCTGCCCGCCGCGCGGTCGCCGAGGTGAGCCGGTCGATTACAGGGATTGTAAAGACGGGCTACTCGCCACCTGAGCAATACTCCTCCGATAATCGCCTGCAAGGGCCGTGGTCGGATATCTATGCGCTCGGCGCGACGATGTACCTGGCCGTCACCGGGCGCTCGCCTATCGAGTCTACGCTGCGCGTGGACAAGGATACCATGGTGCCTGCGGCGCAAACCGCGGGCGCCTTCCGAATTGGCTTTCTCGCTGCAATAGATGCCTGCCTCAAAATCAAACGATCGGAGCGGCCACAATCTGTGGCGCAACTCCGGCAGTTGCTGCTCGAAGACAAGCAGCCCCGACAGGTCGGCGCGCCCTTAAAGACGCTGACTAAGCCATCGTCGACCACGAAGACGATCTCTGGTGCGAGCACCCGACCCTGGCTTGCCGTGACGTCATTGGCGGTGATCTTAATCGTGGGTGCCTACGCCGGCTACCAATATGAGCGCAGCGACGCGACCGGTACGCAGCTCGTGACGGAAGACAAACACGTCCAACCGCGATGGAGCCCAACGGACCAGGAGGCAGCTCAGGCCGAAGCGCGTCGGAATGCCGACGCTGCTGCCGAAGCGGCACGTCGAGAACAGGAGCAAACGGCCGCCCAACAGGAGGAGGCTCAGCGCAACGCAGAGGTCGCGCGCAGAGAGCAGGAGCGAATTGCGGCCATAGGAGAGGCCAAGGAGAAGGAAGCCGAAAGTCGTGACAATACCGAGGCCGAGGCTAGGCAAAAAGAAATCGCGCCGCAGTTGATATCCAAAATTGATGCGGCAAAAGATATTCGGGAGCTTGAGGCCATCAGGTCTGGATATCCGGCCCAGCTTGGGGAAATTCCTGAGGGAACAGAAGATCCTGTCCAGAGACATTTCCTCGCCGCCCTTAGGAAACTGGAGCAGCAACGCCCACCAGAGAATTTAAGCCGCTACTCGCTTCGGTATTGGCCAAAAAATTCACTACCTCGTGCAGGATACACCGTGACCACCATGACCCCGTATGGCAAGCTCACCTGCACGAGTACCGGGCGCAACAATCCTCGAGATTGCTCGTTAAGGTAGAAACGTCTGATCTCATGGCTCGCGTCTATTGCTATGTGCCTTAATAAACTCGGCAATCCTGTTGATTGCTTCGTCTTCGATACCCCAAAAACCATGCGATGACACGGGCCCACAGGGCTCCGAATTGGGTGAAGAGCCCCCAACAAGCTGTTCCACCTGCACCGGCTTGGCCGCCGTCAGTCGGTTCTTCAGTGCCGATGTGTCGGTAGCGGGCGTAAGTTCACACTGATCTTCTCGATGGGAGAGGATCAAGGTTGGAACCTTGATGCTAGCCAAACGCATGCTGGCAACGCCGTGCGTGGCTGCGATCTTCCATTCAGGATTGGGCCGGGTGATCGTCGAGATAAGCACCAACCCAGCGACATCTGGCGCTCCTATCGCACCATTGGCCGCCGAAAATGTTCCCATACTGGTGCCCACTAGCCAGACCGGAACGTTGGCCCGTCCTCTCAAGTACTTGGCAACCGCACTGATATCTTCGGAATGTTCTTGGCTCATGCGGAACTGAGGGTTCATCCCGTCCTGGTGATCCGAAGGGGCATCCATCACGGCGACCATGAGGTCGTGAGCCGCAAACTTGCTGCGTGTGCGCACCAGGAAATTCGACGCGCCCCAGCGCATCGTCGAGGCACTGCTGAGGCCCAATGCGCCATTACCGCCCGCGAAAAGGATCACGGAAGCCACGGGTAGGTCAGGCTTGATGAGGATGAATGTCTGTTTTGCACTACGCGTCTCAATTGCGACGAACGTGGGCGTCACAGCCACTGCGTAGGGGGCGTTCACAAGGAGGGCGGGGATCAGAGCCGCGGCAAGTCGTGCACACCATTTGCCAGCACCGCGCATGACTCAAAACCTTCTGACCGAGCACGGCCTGGGCTAGCTGAGCCGTCGATCAATTGGTCGCTCGCTCGCCACACCGGTTCTACCGCGCAAATTGGGCTACCCTTGAAGAAGGGCAAGTCCATGTCAGCATCGATTTCAGGGCTCATCGAAACCTGCTCGTCCCGTGGCGTTGGATGGTCTCGATGGATGCGCCACACCTTGACGTTCCCATTTATCGACGATGCGCTGGCAGCTGACATGCGTGTCCCACAGCTGCGGGATGCGGATGCTCTCAGGACCGGCGGAGATGCCGTTTGTGGGATCGACCATCGTAGCAACTGCAGGGCACCTTTGTCCGCCGCCTCTCACACCCGCGCCATCATCACGGGCCTTCAGCGCAGAGGATACATGTCGCCGTTACTCCAAGGCTCGGGTCCTGTCATTCCTTGTGGCGTCAACGTGCGGGAGGGGTGCGCGCACTGAGTTCTCGCATATGCACAGGCAATGCTATCAGTTCACCCTTGGGTATTCGCCGACTACTCCGAGCGGTTTTCATCGTCGAAATAGCCATGCAACAGGTGCCAAACGATAAAGGCAACATAGAGTACCGCGATGGTTGCGGAAAGGTAGGCGAGGTAATCGGCGATGGGTGCTGGCATCGCGTTACGACACGCGTTCCAGCATCCGTATCGTTCTTTTAACCTCTTTCATTTGTGCCAGTGCGCTCAACATGAGGTCGAGCACTTCGGAGGCATCGCTCGTGTCTCGACCAAGATTGTTTAAGCGTTGGATGTGCAGCAGCTGCTCCACGATACGCGATCGCATCGCAACAATGCGTTCGTCAACGTCGCTCGTTTGCTGGGTCATGCTCACGGATCGATGTCGTTGTGAGATTAGATCCCACGCCCAACCGTGTTCGCTCGGGCAATGGTCCCCCCTCGAGCCTGCGGCCTGACGTGCACGACTAGGGGGTGCAATTGAGACGCCGCGTCGTTTCGCCGAGGTCCCAACGGGCGGGTGGTAGCCGAGACGGCATGAGCTCGACATCCCCGTTTTGGGGGAGGCGTGGGCCATAGCCTCGCGGAGGGTCTGCCTCCCCCGAGGCGCAAGCGGAGGAACCCTCCGCTTGGAGGCTCGCCGCGGTGCCCCCAGGGGCGGTGGTCTTGAGACCGCATGGGGGCATGATGGCGGATCGGCGCGTGGTGAGGGTGGGTCAATGGCCTCGCGAACGCAGGGCTTGCCCACCAGGATCGCCGGGGCTGCGCGTGATGCGCAAGTCGCGCCTCGCTTGCCTCCCCAACGGGGTTCTTTACCCGGGGGGCAGTCCCCCCATCACCGCGCCTGAGAAAGGGGTGCCAAACCCAGCAGCAGGGCCAAAGGCTCCGATCTGAACCTGGACTTACTGCTGCGGGGTCGCGCTGATATGGTGGTCTATGTCGTTTCCCACCCTATCCGTCCATGTCCGCGTTCCGTAGCCTGCTTCGAGCCGCAAGTGACGTCGAGAAACGGATGCTCGTCGGCGTCATCCTGGTCACCATCTTCGTCCTTGGCTTCGGCTTGCTCGCCAGCGAGGTCGTCGAGGGGGATACCAAGGCTTTCGATGAACGGGTTTTGCAATTCTTTCGCGCTCCCGCCAATCCCTCCCTCCCCGCCGGTCCTCCTTGGTTGAAGGAGGCCATGCGCGACATCACTGCGCTCGGTAGCACCAGCGTTCTCACCATCATCGTTGTCGGGGTTGCGGGATACTTGGCCGTATCTGGGCTGCGCCACGCTGCCGCGATGGTGCTCGCTTCAGTCGCGCTCGGCGTCCTCTTGAGCAACTCGCTAAAGGCGGCATTTTCGCGCCCGCGACCGCTCATTCCCCCTGATCTCCTGGTCTTCACCGCGAGCTTCCCCTCCGGCCACGCCACTCTTTCCGCGGTGGTGTATCTGACCTTGGGCGCACTTCTCTGCCGCACCCTATCTTCGCTGTCGCTGAAAACCTACATTCTATGCTTTGCCATGTTCCTCAGCGGCATCGTTGGATTGAGCCGGATCTATCTCGGCGTGCACTGGCCAACCGACGTGGTGGCCGGCTGGCTCGTCGGAGGCTCGTGGGCGCTGCTTTGCTGGCTGGCAATGATCTGGCTGCAGGGTCGCGGTGAAGTCGAACCCGAGCGGGCCGGGCCGTGATCGCGCTACGGCAGCGCCCTCGCTACAGACCATGTGGGTGTCGCTGCTGCGGTCTTGATCGGTGTTGTTGCATGAAGAACGACAATACGTTCCTCGGCGATCCCACGTGATCCGCGGTTGCCCCTCGCGACTGCATCGCGGCTCGGAGCTTCTCAAGCCATAGCCGCCTCTGGGGCACACCATTGGCGCAAATTAAGGGATTACCCCGATTGGCAACCGCATGCGGGCCCACGTGAGATCGTGCTCTTTGGTTAAGAAGGTGTGCAGCGGGTCGCAGCAATGCTCAGTCGGTCGTATGTTGGAAGCCACGGAGCCGGTCGCGAGTTCTCCAGCGAGGGTGTAAATCGCCCGCTGGCGCTCAGCGCGTGGAACCCGCTGTTGGCAGCGGCTCTCAACGCCAATGCTCTGGCCCACGAAGGCTTCGGCACCCTAGGAAGTGAGTGGCAGACTTTCGTAGGCCGTCGTCTGCAACAGAACTGTGCGCTGGTCCAGCGTCTCTCTCAAAGCCGCACCAGCGATCAGGTTGTATCGGCCTACAGGGATTTCTGGCATCAGGTGGCGGAAAGTTACGGAACGGAGCTCACCACCTTGACCAAGCTCATGACAGGCATGACAAGCAAGATGGTCATGGCCGCGCAAATCACCTCACAAGGGCAGCACGCGCCGCAAGCGCCCGGCGAATCGGCTTGAGCATGGACGGTCCGGGGCCATAGCGGACGCTATCCAAGTAGATGGCGCGATCAGAGCCGCAGGGGCAGATCGTTGCAATGTCGCGGCGATGTCGCCATCAACGCCGGGAGAGATGGGAGTGAGTCGGGTCGAAAAGACCGCTGGTCCATGCCCCTGAAGCACAAGATCGCCGAAAGAACGCCAGAACGTCGCCTGACGGACGAGGTTGCTCGCGCGCTCAGCGAAGCTCCGGCCGGCAGTTACCTAAGTCGTGCGGATCTCCTCGCCGCCGCCCGTCATATCGTTGCGCAAGTGCAAGCTGGCAGATGGCGGGCCGCGCACGACATTGCGATAGGCCTTCATGCGGCGGTCTCCAAGACCACGGACGGGGTTGTCTTGTTCAACGGAAGCGGTGGCAGGGTGCACTTGACGTCACCCAACAGTCTTGGGCCCGGCCCTGAAACCCGAAGACTGGATCGGATTGTGGGTTGAGCGCTGGCTGTAACCCAGAATCCGTGAGGACGCCTAAACAGGGCGTCGGGGTCGAGTTGGCATCGAGGCAGTGACTTTGGGCTTGCTCAATGCACCTCAGGGACGATCTTCAGGTGCATGCCGAGCGTTTGGCTAGGCGCTTTTATGTGGCGCTTGGGAAGCGCGACCTTTGTCCGCGGTACGCGCTTATAAGGAATGGTGTCGAGCAGGTGCTCGATGATGTTTAGCCTTGCCCGCCGCTTATCGTCGGAGGGCGCGATGAACCACGGAGCCCACGCGGTATCCGTCGCTGTGAACATTTTATCGCGTGCAGCCGTATACTCATCCCAGCGTGAAAACGAGAGCAAATCCATCTTGGAGAGTTTCCAGATCTTTCGGCGGTCGTCGATGCGGGCCTCGAGGCGCCTCTGCTGTTCCTCTGGACTGACCTCAAGCCAATACTTGAACAGGATAATACCGGAATCGACCATGGCTTTCTCGACGTGCGGGGTAATGGAGAGAAAGCGTTTAGCTTCATCTTCTGTGCAAAAGCCCATAACGCGCTCGACTCCGGCGCGATTGTACCAGCTGCGGTCGAAAATCACGACCTCTCCGCCAGACGGCAGGTGGGGCAAATACCGCTGAATGTACATCTGGGATTTTTCGCGATCGGTTGGCGCGGGTAGCGCGACCACCCGGAATACCCGTGGACTGACCCGCTCGGTGATCGCTTTGATGACGCCGCCCTTGCCTGCACCATCTCGACCTTCAAAGACGATGCAGACCTTCTTGCCGGTGTGCCGGATCCATTCCTGAAGGTCAACGAGCTTGGCGTGCAGCTCTCGCAATCTTTCCTCGTAGTCCTTGCGCTTGAGCCTGCCCTCACTCTTTCCGCCGCCGACGTGGGCCCGCGCTTCCATAGTGTGCGTTCTGCCCGTACCTGGAGTCATGCCGTGCCCTCTTGTGGGTGCTGCGAAAGCGACATGGCGACGTGCACGACCCCGGCGTCGCGCGTTGTATGCATTGGCAATCCGCAGCCCTGGAAGACCTTGAGCATCGCGAGGTTTTCCGGCAGGACCTCCGCCTCCAGCTCTTCGAGCCCCGCCGCGCGGGCGATCCGAGAGAGATGGCGCATCAGGGCCCTCCCGATACCTTGTCCCTGGTACGCATCCATCACGGCGAAGGCGACCTCGGCTCGTCCGGGCTGCGTGAGGATGTAGCGGGCGCCGCCGACAATGATGGATTGTTGCCCTTTCTCGTTGAGCGTGGCTACCAGGGCTACGTGCCTGATGAAGTCGACGTCCAAGAAATAGTCGACCTCCTGCTCCGTGAAGCCACGCTTGAGCGTAAAGAACCGCCGGTAGAGCGATTGGGCACTGAAGTGACCAACAGCTCTAATGAGATCCTCTCGATCCTCTCGCCGAAGGGCTCGAATTTCGACGGGGCGTCCGTCGCGCAGTAACTCCCTTCCGAGGACCTGGCCGCCTTCGATATTCTGCACGCTCAAGGGCCCAAGTTCTGGCGTTTGCCGCGCTCTCTCGCGAGCATCATGCCGCGGACGGGCTGCGTTGCCGCAGGCCGAGACCAAGCCCAAGCCAACCGATGCCCGCGAAAATGAGGTCGATGCCTAGGAAAAGCCCCAGGATGTAGAGACTGGAGATGGGCCAGCGCGCCAGGATCAGAGCCCCAAGCAGCAGGGTGATCGCGCCAGACAGAAGGACCCAAATCCAGGGTGCCTCGCGTTGAACGCTAAAGGCCAGAATTATCCTCATGATCCCTGACGCTACCAGGGCAACGCCCAAAATGAGCGTTAGCACTGCCGCGGCGAGAAGCGGATTGCGGAAAGTGACAAGCCCCGCGATAATATAAAGGGCGCCGAGAAGCAGCCAAAGCACGAACTTACCCCAGCCCCGAACCTCGAATGCATTGATCACCTCTGCCACACCGGCAATGATCATCATAATACCGACGAGAAAAACACTTACGACGGTCGCACTCAGGACGCTGCCGAGCGCAACAAATCCCGCGATCAAATAAACCACGCCCAACGCCACGATCCAACCCCACTTCGCACGCAAGGGTTGCACATCGGAACTGGCGCTAAGAGTATTCAAGCTGCCTGATGTCATCGTCACGGCGCTGCCTCCAACAATTGCAATGCCTCGTCTACCGGCTGTAGACACGTTGACACGGCTCTCTGCACGAGACACTCAGGGTAAGTCCTGAGTGCAGCCAATCATGGCGCAATTCGGAATAGTTTGCGGAGGCAAGAAATGGTTCGAGTTGCTGCACCTACTCAAAATGGCAGGGCTCAAGATTTCGGCGCAGCCGTGCTTGCATTTGGAAATCAATTGCTCATTGTCAGTGGCTCAGACCATGCCGCCCGGGATCCATGCCATCCCGTGAGGCCGAAGCTTTGCGGCAGAAGGGAAAAAGAAACCGCGGTTAATGAGGGGACTACAAATTGAATAAAAGTGGAAGAGATGGGCTTGCGCCATTGCGGTCCGCGCGGCAAGCCTGAACGCGACGGCCCATAGCTCAACCCGTCGCTATACTGAAGAGCACGGCCAGCGAGAGCGCTGAAAGGCCGGCAATGGTGAATATGACGCCCCACACCCAGCCGTCACTTTCCAGTGCAGCGGCTTGGGCATTGTGGGCGGGACCTTTGTTTCGAGTACGCCTACTCATGACTGGCTCCTAAGCGATCCACAGGGGAGAGACTTGGCCGTGCTAGGCGGCGTTCGCGATCGTCGATGGAGCGACGGGCGCGGTTTGGTAGCGGGGCTTCGCCGGTTGGAGAGCGATCCGCCAATGGCGTTCGCAGTAGGGGTGGCCGGGTAGTTGCGGCGCACCACAGAAGTGGAAATCGGGATGCCGCGGCTCGCCTACCGGCCAACGGCAGTCATGGCTCTCCAGATCGAGCAGCTTCTTCGGCTTCTTGGATTTCTTGCTGTTCCGACTTGTCATCATCTTGCCCGCACCCATGCTCGCACTGCCATCTTTGTGCAGCACGAAATAGGAGGTCTGATCTTTCCAGCCATCCCCCCTCTAGGGGAGATCTATGGAGCGCCATGTCTGTGGCCGCGGCCTCAGTGCCGCGGCTCGCACCGTTAAACCCAAGCCCGCGGGTGACTGTGACTGGGTCTTTGCAACCTCAAGGCCAAAGGCGTAGATCACGCATGGATCGTTGGCCGTTCCAGCCGACTTCAAGACAACCGTGGCCTGAGCCTGGCCGGCGTCCAAGGTTGGTGCGAGGCCCCCCTGGAGCCAGCAACTTTGCTCGATGGAGCCTCCTCCATGGGCCTCCGCCGTCGCAGCCCTCTGGGCCCCCCGGATGGTCGA
>Ga0075424_100002051_pt1 | contig 18149 bp, 18 predicted proteins | sample SoiMethybrSBSTD3_FD_75301 | JGI IMG/M metagenome (GOLD analysis project Ga0075424, IMG submission 75301) | Bulk soil microbial communities from a Populus tree surrounding site in Tennessee, USA - Soil MetaG P. TD hybrid SBSTD3 | ecosystem: Environmental > Terrestrial > Soil > Tree plantation...
CCATTTGCCGAACAGCACGATGTCGCCGACCTTGAGGTCGATCGGGATCAGCTTGCCGTTTTCGTCGCGGCCGCCTGGGCCCACTGCGATAATTTCGCCCTGCGAGGGCTTCTCTTTCGCCGTATCGGGAATGATGATGCCGCCAGCGGTTTTTTCCTCGGCATCGATGCGCTTGACGACAACGCGGTCGTGAAGCGGACGGAATTTCATGGCAGTCCTCCTAAGCTATTAGACAATCTGGTTTATTTTGGCGCTTTTGGTCCCCCGCCAGCACCTGGCCGCCACATGGGTGGCGGCTTTTTTGCTCGCAAGGGGCATCGAAAAAATTTTTAGCACTCATTTCAAGCGAGTGCCAACAATTCTGAAAAGCCTAGTACCCCCAAGGGTTAACGGCGATGTGATGGGAACGTGATTTCAGCCCGTCACGTTACCAATCGCGGCCGGCACGAGGCATGCCGTCGGGGCTGTTAGCAGACAAATCTCCTTGCTGCTAGTGCCTTGATTTTCAACACCTTGTTTACCTTTTCGGCTTGCAATGGGGATTGCCGGAAACGGAAACTTTCAGTCCGACTCGCGACGGAGGACGAAATGGTTTCAGAGGATTTCCGTAAACAAGTCAGTGGTTATGGCCTGACGACTGCGCACATCCTGTATCGGCGTCCCGATCATCGCTGGCTGCTTCAGTCCTACGTTTGGCAGAACTACGATCTCTTTCCAGAATTCCCCGAGCTGCAGCGTTTCCTGACGTTCTGGATGGAGAAGCTCGAGGGGCCACTGCACTCGGTGCGCGTGGCGCATTGCAAGCTGATCAAGCCCGCCGAACTCAAGGCCATCGACGGGGAATTCCGACTGCACTGAGTAGTGGGGCAATATGATTTACGATGGCCGGGCATAGCTGTCCGAAGGACGGCGTGCTTTCGCACGCCTATGTCCCGGCCATCCACGTCTTCATTATTTCATCGGGATCAAGACGTCATGTCCGGCACGAGGCCGGGCAGGGCGCCAATGGCGATGATCAATCACTGTGACATTTGGCATTCAAATGTTTTGAACGAGCGGCGTTGCGGTGCGCGTGGCACAAAGGCGAGGGGTGCTCTACTTAAGCATTAACCTCCAAGTCCGCCGGCATCGAGCGAAGCCCACGTGCGAAAATATTTTCCCCGCATCGTTTTGATGCTCGGCAACGTCGTCGTCGGAATGACCATTCTTGGCCCGGCGGGCATGCTCGCCGAGCTCGCGACGGGCCTCGGAGTCGGCATTCACGATACTGGTCTGCTCGTGACTTATGGTGCCGTTGTGTTGTGCATCGGCTCGCCGGTGATGGCTTGGCTGACGACGCGAATTGACCGTCGCGTTCTCCTGGTTGTCACGCTGGCCGTGCTGGCAATCGGGCAGGCGGTATCGGCGCTGACATCGAGTTATTCCGTCATCCTCCTGCTTCGGATCATCATGCTGGCAATCGGCGCGCTCTATACGCCGCAGGCAGCGACGACCGTCGCCTTGCTCGTTCCCGACCGCGAGCGGCCAAGCGCGATCGCCTTCGTGTTTCTCGGCTGGTCGATCGCGATCGCGGGCGGACTGCCCCTTGTAACCTTTGTCGCCACAAATTTCGGTTGGCAGGCCGTCTACGGCGCTCTGGCCGTTTTCGCTGCAATCATCGCGATGCTGTTGTTTGCGGCGTTGCCGAAGGGACTTAAGGGCGCGCCGCTCTCACCGCGAAGCTTTGTCGCCATCGCGGAGAACAAGCGCATCATGCTCATTCTTCTAGTGACACTGCTGCAAACGTGCGGGCAATTCGCCGTTTTCGTTTATCTGGCCCCGCTACTCAACGCGTTGACCGGCGCGGGGGCAGCGATAACCGGCGGCTTCTTCGCATTCTATGGCGTCGTGGGGCTGATCGGTAACGTCGTCGTAAGCAGCATCGTGACGGCGCTCGGAACCCAGAAAACGCTGGCGGTGTTTCTTGGCTCAATGCTTCTCGGACTGGCGCTGTGGTCGGTCGGTGCCGGATGGTTGCCGGCCATGGGCGCAGGCATATTTTTCTGGGGGTTCGGATTTTCTGCAGTCAATTCCCTGCAGCAGGCGCGTCTGGTCGCGGCCGCGCCGGATCTCGCCAGCGCGTCAGTCGCGCTCAACACGTCCTTGCTTTACGTCGGGCAGGCAATCGGCTCCGGCATTGGAGGATTTTTGTTCGCCCATGAATATTTCCGGCTGATCGGGTTCGTGGGTGTCTTTTTTGTGACGGCTGCATGCGCGGTTCTTGCGGCTTTCCGGGAATCAGGCTCCCAAAAGCCAACATGAGAGCGCCGGATTAGCGCCTGTCATGAGTTCCCTTGCCAAGCCCTTCACAGTCGTGAAAATGCGCGAATGCCGAAGCAATGAAATCGCAAAAAAGGTAGCCGCATGGCCCGCATCCGTTTCGATTTCGGCACCCTGAAGCTCGACGCCGAATTGCTCGACACTCCCACTGCCAAAGCTATAACCGCCGCGCTTCCTCTTTCGTCGGCGGTGCTGACCTGGGGCGAGGAAGTTTATTTCGATGTGCCGGTGAATGTTGCGCGCGAGCCTGACGCCCGTGCTGTTATCACCCCGGGAGAAATCGCATACTGGCCGCAAGGCCCTGCGATAGCGATAGGCTTTGGACGTACGCCGATCTCAAAGGGAGAGGAAACGCGGCTCGCAAGCCCGTGCAACGTTTTTGCGAAAGCGCTCGGCAGCGTGAAGGTGCTGTCGAAGGTGAAGACAGGCGTCGAGGTGAAGGTGAGCAAGCTCGACTAGCGAGGCGATCGTTCGCCGGCGTGGCGGCGTACCATCGACAGCGTGAGGTCCCATGCATTGCGGATGTTGACGATGGCCAGCATAAGCAGTCCGCCGCCCAGCACCTCCAAGGCGTAGGCGCGGTCGAAATAGATCATGATGCTTGCAACGAACAACGCAAAATACGCGCCCACCGGCAGCAATCCATAGGCGAAGTAGTCCTGCACATAGTTCGTCATCTCGGTGCGCACCACCCAGACCGTAATGACTATCGACACGGCAATGCCGAGGAGGGCCGTTGCGCCGATGAGTACGGCGAAGAAGACCGGTCCATGTGAAGGCACCAGGCATACGGCAGAGATAAAGAATACGCTGGTGAAATGGATCACCACCGGGCTCATGAATGTGCGAGGGCCCCGTTGATCCTTGTTGCTGAGATATCCGGTGCCGAGCGACACCGCGACAAACAAAAGCGCAAGCAACGTGGCGCCCGCAGTGCCGAGCAAGAGGTAGAATTCATGCCAGGCGTGCAGCGATTCCATAACAACTATCCTCGTCCAACGAATGGCATCTTGTTGGCCATCACCGTCATGAAGAGGACGTTGGTGTCGAGGGGCAGGCCGGCCATGTAAACGACCGCATTGCCGACATGGTCGGCCTCCATGCGCGGCTCGATCATCTTGCGGCCGTCAGGCTGCAGGACGCCTTCACCCTGCACCATACGCTCGGTCAACGGCGTCGCGGCATTGCCGATGTCGACCTGGCCACAGCAGATGTCGTACTGCCGGCAGTCGAGCGACGTCGACTTGGTGAGACCGGTGACCGCATGCTTGGTCGATGTGTAGGCGATCGAATAAGGCCGCGGCGCATGCGCCGAGATCGAGCCGTTGTTGATGATGCGGCCGCCGCGGGGCGACTGGCTCTTCATGATCTTGATCGCTTCCTGCGTGCATAGGAACATGCCGGTAAGGTTCGTCGCCACGACGTTTTGCCAGGCTTCGAATGGCAAATCTTCCAGAGGAACCGCGGGCGCGCCAATGCCTGCATTGTTGAAAAGCACATCAAGCCGGCCGAAGGTGGATTTCACGGTTTCGAACAGCGCGAGGATCGACTCGCGCTTGGACACGTCAGTCGGCACGGCCAAAGCCTGCGCGCCGGCGGCATTGATTTCGCCGGCGACCTTATCGAGCATCTCCTTGCGACGGCCTGCCAGCGCGAGATTGTAGCCAGCCCTCGCAAGCGCAATCGACACGGCGCGGCCAACGCCGGTGCCGGCCCCTGTTACCAGCGCGATTTTCGCAGACGCAGCCATCGGGTGTCCCTTTCATGCTCAATTCCAAGGATGCCCGCATATCATAAAAGCACGCGTCCGCCATCAGCGGTGGCGCAGCGATCATGGCGATCGTGTTTAGCTTGCGAGAGCGGTGGATACTTCGGTCGGCAGGAACGCGCCGGGCGATTGCAGACGCGCGCTGATTTCGGCGACCGTGACAGGCCTGCCGAAGCGATAGCCCTGCATCGAGTGAACGCCGGCGGCGCGCAGGAAGAGCTGCTGGTCGGCGGTTTCCACGCCTTCGGCGGTGACCTGCATGCCGAGGCCGCGGCCCAGGCTGACGATTGCATGCACGATCGCTGCGGCGTCGGCTGCTCTCTCGATCGATCGTACGAAACTGCGGTCGATTTTCAGCTTGTCGAAGGGAAAACGGCGCAGATAGAGCAAGCTGGAATAGCCGGTGCCGAAATCGTCCAGCGCGAGCCGTACGCCGAGCGCTTTGAGACGCACCATCGCGGCTTCCGCGGTGTCGACATTGCCGAGCAGCACGCTCTCGGTCAGCTCCAGTTCAAGCCGGGCCGGATCGAAACGCGTTTCGTGCAGGATGCGCTCGACAACTTCGACGAAATCGATGCGCCGGAATTGCAGCGACGAAACGTTGACGGCAATGGTCAGTCCCGGCCACGCTTTGCCATCGATGCAGGCCCGGCGAAGCACCCAATTCCCCAGATCGATGATCAGCCCACTGTGTTCGGCGATCGCTATGAATTCAGTCGGCGGTATTTCGCCGCGAGTTGGGTGGGTCCAACGGCAGAGCGCCTCGACCCCAACAACCGCCTCGCCGCTCTTGTTCACAACGGGCTGGTAGAGGAGCTGCAGACGGTCATTATCGATTGCTTCACGCAGGTCAGCCTCAAGCAGCTTACGGCTGGAAAGGTCCGCATCCATCGCCGCGTCATAAATGCACGCGCGATTACGGCCCTCATTCTTGGCACGATAAAGCGCCATGTCCGCATAGCGCATGATGTCGGTCGCGGTGCCGCCCTTGTTGTCGATCATCGCGATGCCCATCGAGGCACCGATGATGATGTTTTGTCCGTTGATGACGTATGGCGCGCAGATCGCGGCAATAATGCGTTGCGCGAGGCCCAACATCTTTTCGCTGTCGCCAGCGATTGACGAGATCACCGCGAATTCGTCACCACCAAGGCGCGCAACCAGGTCGCCGCCCCGCAACGTGTGCGAGAGCCGCAGGGTCACGTTGCGGATCAGCTCGTCGCCAATGTGGTGACCAAGGGTATCGTTGACGTCCTTGAAGTGATCGAGATCGATGTAGAAAACGGCGGCCGGTGCACTCCCGTTCTTGACTTCCTCGATCACTGCCTCAAGGCGCTCGCCAAAAAAAATGCGATTAGGGAGACCGCACAAGGGGTCGTGCATGGCGAGATGACGTAGGCGCGATTCGCCGGCGGCGATCGCCGCCGCGGTGCGCCGCATGTAACGCAATACGAACGCCGCGAGGAGGGCGAAACCGATCAAGGCAACGGCGATAAATGGCACGACATTTTGCACGATTTCGGCGCCGGGCTGTTTCGGTGCCCAGGCAAACCGACCAATCGTATTGCCATCCGGCGCCGTGAGCTCAAAAATCAGATCGTTTGCCGCAATCGGATCCCGCTCGGCGTTACGAAGATTGGTCAACCGCAATTGCGCAGCGATGCCGGTGAGCACCTCCTCATCGATGAATTTTACCGACACGATGAGTGGGGCAACGTTATTGTTTGAGGCCTGAAGTCCCTCGGCAGATCCGACCGCCGCCGCGGCGATCACCGCCGGACGACCCAATAGACGACGAATAACGGCGATCTGTCGATGCACGCCATTGTCGGCCTGTGCCATACGATCGACGCGGAGCGCGGTCGTCAGGCTTGGATCACGGCCGCGCATATGGTTGATCACCGGCGCGAGTCCCGGGCGGGCAGTTGCAAACCACTTCATGTCTGCGAATCGATGTCCGACCATCGAAGAAATCAGTTCGTCGCCTGGACCGAGAATGAAAACGTAGTCGTGATCGAAATACGTAGCCAACCACATTCCGACGCGTTGTCGCGCCCATTCGGCATTAAACGAGCGTCGGACGTGCTGGATCGCGCCGTCCGATGAGGCGACGCTTTCCACCTCGCGCAACACTCGTTCGCCATAATTGCTGAGCGCACGCGAGAACAATTGCTTTTCGTGATCCACGGCAACGACGTCGGCACGCTGGGCGGACGACAGCACGGCGACGACAATGCAAACAATTGCAATCGCAACGATGACGCCAATAGGCACGACCACGCTCAGACGAGCGCGGTCCCAACTGGTGTATTGCCGCGCGTCGGAAGCGTGCGGACGAGCAACAGCCGGCACGATGGAAGTCCCTTAAAGTGTCCTGCCGATTAGCCTTTTCGCGGCTGAAACCTAGGCGACAAAGCTTGCTTTTCACTTGCGTTTGTCGAAAACCCGCCATTCTTCGCCGCCGGAACATGCAATTCGCCCGGTTCTGTTAACTGCCGGTAAAACGATAGACGGTGCAGTCCGAGCGGTAATTAATTAATTGGAAAGAGCGAATTTGTCCGAGCAGCTTAGCAAACGTCGTCGCTCAGTTGGAGCTGCGGTAGGGCGGCCGGGGAATCGAGATATGCGCGGCGCGGAGCGCAGCGGACCAACGTTCGCGCAGATCCTGGAAATAGGGCTCGCCTGGCTCGATGCGATAATTCACTTCGGACGTGCACGAGTCTCTGCGCACGACCAGGATGTCAATCGGCAATCCGACCCCGAGATTGGAGCGCATCGTCGAGTCCATCGAGATCAGGCCGATCTTCAGGGCGTCGTAAAGGTCGGTGCTGAAGCTTATCGCCCGATCGAGAACGGGTTTGCCGTATTTGTGTTCGCCGATCTGCAGATACGGCGTGTCCGTCGTGCACTCGATAAAATTGCCTGCCGAATAAATCATGAACAACTGCAGGCGTCCGCCTTTGATCTGCCCGCCGAACAAAAAAGCCACCTCGTGGTCTACTTCGGCGGCAGCAAGTGCCTTGCCTTCGGCTGTCTGTATTTGGCGGACCATGCGTCCGATGCGCTGCGCAGCTTGGAACATTGTCGGCGCATTCATCAGCGTCTCGATCTCCCCGGTCTCCGGATTCTGCACCCCCTCCGTTAATGTCGAACGCACCGATTGGCTGAGCGACAGATTGCCGGAGGAGGCGAGAGCCATGATGCGCTCACCCGGCTGCGTATAGACATGCAGCTTGCGGAATGTGGAGATGTTATCGAGGCCCGCATTGGTGCGCGTATCGGCGACCATAATGAGACCCTCCTGTACAAGGATTCCGCAGCAATAGGTCATGGCCTTCAAGGACTCGTCTGGACACCGGCGGCAGATTTATAGCGAGCCGACGCGCCGTTCCGCAATGTCGGGGACCAGGGTTTCGAAACAAACTTGCATTGCCCGGACGCGTTCGCCGCTATTTGGGCGCTGCCATCAGGTCTGGGCCTGTTGACGTGCCTGGTCTACTCGCACGGCGACCGTCAAAGTTTCCCCACCGCCGCCAAACCGCGTGCCACGCACCGGAGCAGCCCCGAGATAATCAAGGCCGACCGCAACTCGGACATGGGACTCGGTGGTGCAAATGCCATTCGTCGGGTCGAAGCCGACCCATCCCAAATTCTCCACATAGACCTCAGCCCAGGCATGCCCGGCCTCCTGGGCGGTCACACCGTCGGCACGGTGAAAGTGGCCCCCGATGTACCGCGCCGGCACACCGAGGGCGCGCGATGCTGCGACAAAGATATGGGTGATGTCCTGGCAGACTCCGCGTCGAAGCGTGAACGCTTGCGCGGCAGTGGTTGCTGCGTGCGTTGGGTCGGTGTCGAAAGCAATTTCGCGATTTAGCGCGACCATGAGGTCGTGCAGCAGAGCAAGACTATCGCTTCCACTACCTGCACGCGTTGCTTGCGCAAATTCGACGATGGCAGGATCAGTTTGCGTCAGCGGCGTTTCGCGCAGATAGAGCTGTGGAGGAAAGCGTTCGACGGCACCCCGGACCACCCCGTCGGTGTTCTGCGTGTCGACTTCACCGTCGACCTCAACAGTCAACTTCGTGAACGGTCCCTCAGCCGTGAAGGAATGAGTGATGTTGCCGAATGCATCTTCATGCTGGTGCAGCAAACAATCTTCGGAAATATCGGTGCGCCAAGCCATAACGTGCTGACCGTCGTGATCACGCGGCGTCAGGCGCAATATCTGCGTCACTCCTGTCGGCGGCGTCTCGTAGGCATAAATGGTCGAGTGGGAGATTCGAATTCGCATTGACGGCGTTAAGGCCTCTCGACGTCATCCTCGGCTTGCTTGGTTATTCACGCTTCACACCTTAAAGACGTGGGCAGCCGGGACAAGCCCGGCCATGAAGGAACGAGTACTCCGCTCAGGTAAGAAATTGCTCGGTGATCAATGCACCGAGCTTGTTGTTTTCAACGATGAATTCGCCGATGAACTCGTGCAGGCCGCGTTGAAAAATGCCGTCCATGCGGCTGTTTTGCAGGCGGGTCCGAATGCCGCGCGCCTGCCGTTGAGCCGGACCCTGGCGGCCATAGGCGCCGGCAATTGAATCCAGATTGCGCACGATCGCCTCGTAGCAGGAAGACAGCGAGCGGGGCATCTCGTCGCGCAAGATCAGCAGATCGGCTACCAGCCAGGGCTGTAGGCTCTCCCGGTAAACCCAATGGTATGCGGTGAGAGCGGACACCGAGCGCAATATGGCGGCCCATTGAAAGTAATCGAGCGGACCGCCCACGCGTTCGTTTTCGGGCAGCAGGAGATGGTATTTCACATCGAGGATGCGGGCCGTGTTGTCGGCGCGCTCGATGTAAACGCCAAGCCGCGAAAACCAATAGGCGTCGTTGCGCAGCATGGTGCGGTACGCGGAGCCGTCAAAGCGAAGCGAGGATTCCTGCACCCACCGCAGAAAGCGGGAGAACTCTTCGCGCGAAGTCGGTCCGTTTCCATAGCGCTTGAGCTCAAGCCAGGTGCCGTTGATCGCGTCCCACATTTCCATCGTCAGGGCAGTACGCACGGCGCGGGCATTGCTGCGCGCAAGCTCGAAGCAGGCTCGGATGGACGATGAATTTTCGAGTGAAAAGGCAAGGAAATCCGTAACGTTTGCTTCGTTGGCTTCCTCGTACAGCTTGAAGAAGGCTGTGGCGCAGCCGGCGGTCGCGACCGCTGATTCCCATTCATTGCTGGTGCCCACATAGGCAAGGGGAAGTGCTGACAGGCGCTGAGTCGCGTCGAGAATTCGTGCGAGGTATTCCGCGCGCTCGACATAGCGCGAAAGCCAATACAGGTTATCGGCGGTGCGGGAGAGCATTGGCTATGACTCTTCCGCCGCCATCCTTCGAGGCTCAGGCGCTGCGCGCCCTCGCACCTCAGGATGACGGCGAAATAAGGTTTCGTCATCCCGAGGCGCTCGCGCGAAGCGCGAGCCTCGAAGGATGGGTCCGGTTGATTGCATCATCCGTCCAACACCCATGTGTCCTTCGTGCCGCCGCCCTGGCTGGAATTGACCACCAGCGAGCCTGCCTTGAGTGCGACGCGCGTCAATCCCCCCGGCACGATCCGCACGCGATTGCGTCCTGTGAGCACGAACGGCCGCAAGTCAACGTGCCGCGGCGCGACGCCTTCTTCCACGCACGTCGGGCACGTAGAGAGCGCAAGCGTCGGCTGGGCGATGAAATTCTTCGGCGATGTTTTGAGCTTAGCGCGGAATTGCTCGATTGCGACTTTGCTGGCGGCGGGCCCGACAAGCATCCCGTATCCGCCGGAGCCATGCACCTCCTTCACCACCAGCTCGTGCAGATGATCGAGAACGTAGGCAAGATGCTCTTCTTCGCGGCAGCGCCAGGTTGGCACATTCTTCAGCAGCGGTTCTTCGCCGAGATAGAATTTCACGATCGCCGGCAGGAAACTGTACACCGCTTTGTCGTCGGCAATTCCGGTGCCTACGGCATTGGCAAGCGTAACGTTGCCGGCTTTGTACGCCGACATGAGTCCGGGCACTCCTAGAGCGGAATCCGGCCGGAAGGTGAGGGGATCCAGGAAATCGTCATCGATGCGGCGATAGATGACATCCACCCGACGCGGGCCCTGGGTTGTCCGCATGTAGACGATCTCGTCCTTGACGATGAGATCGCGGCCTTCGACCAGCTCAACGCCTAGCTTGTCGGCGAGAAATGAATGCTCGTAGTAGGCCGAATTGAAGACGCCTGGCGTGAGCAGGACCACATTCGGGTCGCGCGGAGCCGACAATGGCGCGACCGATTTCAGCGTCGCAAGCAACTCGTCTGGATAATTCTCGACGGGCGCTATGCGATGGCGCGAAAATAGTTCTGGAAAAAGCCGCATCATGATTTCGCGGTTTTCGAGCATGTACGAGACGCCGGACGGCGTACGTGCGTTGTCTTCCAGAACGTAAAAGGTCTCGGCATCGACGCGCACGATGTCGATACCGGCAACGTGCACATAAATATCGTGCGGTACGTCCTGGCCGCTCATCTCGGGACGGAACGCGGGGTTACGAAATACGAGGTCATCCGGAACCACGCCCGCGCGCAAAATCTCGCGCGCACCGTAAATGTCCTTGATGAAGGCATTGAGTGCGCTGACACGCTGGGTCAGCCCCTTTTCGAGCAGCCTCCAATCACTGCCTGACATGATGCGTGGAATGACGTCGAACGGGATCAGGCGTTCTTGGGCATCGGCTTCGCCGTAGACCGCGAAGGTGATCCCGATGCGGCGGAAGATGAGTTCGGCTTCACGGCGCCGGTAGGCGAGCACGTCAGGCGGCACCTCGGCGAGCCAGCGGGAGAGTTCCCCGTAGGCCGGGCGAACGCCCCCGTCATGTCCCTTCATTTCGTCGAAGGCGACAGTCATGCGATTCCCCCACTGACTGCCGGGTAAGCAAGTCACCGGCCGGCAGGCCAGTCTCGATGTTACCCGCTATCTCTTGCAAGCTTCAGGCCATGGAAAATACCAGCGAAAACGGGATTTTAGCCGCTCGGGGCGAAAACTCGCACAGGCACTGCCCAATAATTGAGCGCTCAGGCGGGTGGCGGCTTGAGCGGCCACCTAGGCCACGCTAGGTCTTTGCATCTGCCTTTGGGAAATTCGGATGAGCGCCAAGCCCGACATCGTCACCGCTGCCGTGCTGGTGATCGGCGACGAAATCCTGTCGGGCCGCACCAAGGACAGGAATATCGGCTATATCGCCGATTATCTCACGGCCATCGGGATCGACCTGAGAGAAGTGCGGGTGGTTGCCGACGACGCCGCGGCAATCGTGGACGCGCTCAACGGGCTCCGTGCCAAATACACCTATATCTTCACCACGGGCGGCATCGGACCGACTCATGACGACATCACGGCCGATTGCGTGGCGGAAGCATTCGGCGTGCCGCTGGAATTTCATCCGGAAGCGGTAGCGGTCATCAAGGAACGGCTCGCCAAGACCGGTGGGGAACTCAACGAAGCGCGCCTGCGCATGGCGCGCATTCCGCGTGGCGCCAGGCTTGTTGCAAACAAAGTATCCGGTGCACCCGGCTTCTGGACCGGGAACGTGATCACCATGGCCGGGATTCCTGCCGTGATGCAGGCGATGCTTGATGAGGTCGCGCCGAAGCTCAAAACCGGCACCAAATTGCTGTCGGAAACAATCCGGGCTGATGCCAAGGAAGGCGATGTCGGTACCGAGCTCGGAGCGATCGCCAAGGCCCATCCGGAAACGATCATTGGCAGCTATCCATTCATCGACGAAAAACAGGGGCCGAATACCAATATTGTGGTCCGATCACGCGATGCAGGCAAACTTGCCGCGGTGAAGGCCGAGGTCGAGACAATGCTTGCGAAGGTGAAGTCGCAGTTGGGAACGGCGCGCTAGGATGCTGACTGAGGCACAAATTCCGTTTCATTCCCAAATTCGAAATTGTTCGCTTGATCCCCGCTTCCGCGGGGACGAACGGGAGTGTGCGCGGAGCGCAGCCACAAACTCCGTTCATTCCCGCGGAAGCGGGAATCCAGTCCTTCCGCGGTAGTCGGGAACGAACGGTGTGAGGGCCGGCAGATGGTCAACTCGATTGCGGAAAAAAAGCCACCCCGTCGGGAAAAAATCTTTCCTGTTTCGTGGGACCAGTTCCACCGCGACTCGCGCGCTCTCGCCTGGCGCCTGCATGAGGCCGGACCGTTTGATGCGATTGTTTGCATCACGCGCGGCGGCCTGGTGCCTGCGGCCATTGTCGCGCGCGAACTTAACGTGAGAATGATCGAAACCGTATCGGTCCTGAGTTATCGCGACTACGACAACCAGGGCGAAGTTTCGGTGATCAAAGGGATCGCGCCTGAGGTGACGGGACTGCACACGAAGGGCAAGCGCGTGCTGATCGTCGATGATCTGGTCGATACCGGCAAGACCGCGCGCGTTGTACGCGACTTATTGCCTAACGCGCATTTCGCCACTGTGTACGCAAAGCCGATGGGACGACCCCTGGTCGACACATTCATCACTGAGGTCTCGCAAGATACCTGGATCTATTTTCCATGGGATACGGGCCTGGCGTTCCAACCGCCGATCCGTCCCGGCGGAGACTGACAAAAAGAAAGCTTTTTGGAGGACACACAATGCTGACACGACGCCATTTGCTCGCGACTGCTGCTGCGTGGACTGCCGCCATATCTGGAGCCGGTGCGCAGAATTACGCGAGCCAGCCAATTCACATTCTTGTCGGCTATGCCGCGGGAGGGGGCGTCGACATTGTCGCCAGGCTGTTGCAGGAGCCGATGAAATCGGCGCTCGGCCAACCCATCATCATTGAAAATCGCACAGGCGCGAGCGCAATGCTGGCGACGAATGCGGTCGCGAAAGCGGCGCCTGATGGCTATACGCTGCTGATGGCGGCGTCCGGCGAAGTCGCCATCAATCATTTCCTGTTCAAGGACAAGATGAGCTACGACCCGGCGAAGGAATTGGTGCCGATTGCAATGATTGGCATCGTCCCCTGCGTCGTTGTCGTTGCCGACGCAACTGCGATCCGCAGCCCGAAAGAGCTGATCGCCTACGCCAAGGCAAATCCGGGCAAGGCGGCTTTTTCCTCATCCGGTATCGGAAATCCTCAACAGCTCGCTGGCGAACTGATGAACAGCATGGCGGGCACGCAGGTCCTGCACGTGCCGTATCGCGGCTCGGCGCCGGCGGTGACGGATGTTGCGACCGGTGCCGTCACGATGAGCTTCTCGAGCCTCGCAGCCGCGTTGCCGCTGATGCAGGCGGGCAAGATCCGCGCCGTTGCGGTCACCTCACGCGATAGGATGCCGCAGCTGCCTGATGTGGCGCCGCTGAGCGAAGGCGCGCCTGGGCTGGCTGATTATGAGCTGCTCAATTGGTTCGCCATGTTCGGCACGGCCGGCACGCCGCCCGAGGTCATCGAACGCCTGAACGGTATCGTGAACACGGCACTGAAGGATCCGGCAATCGCCGACAAACTTCTGCCTCAGGGGATCGTGCCGAAGCCGATGAAAGTTGCCGAGTTCAAGGCTTTCGTGGATTCCGAGCGCACGAAGTTCGGAAAGATCGTGGAGCAGGCCAATATCAAATTGAGCAATTGATCGCGTTTGGGTGTATTGTTGCTCACAGAAAAGGTCCCGCCGGGAGGACGCCATGAACGTCAAGCCGAATACCCAGGATGCCAGGCCGGTTGATGACAAGCGCTCGCATCATGTGCGTCCACAAGATCTGCCTTGGGAAAAAATGCGCTTTCCTGGGTGCCAGACCAAGACGCTGCTGTTCGATCCCAAGAGCGGGCTTGCGACTGTCCTGATGAAGATGGAGCCGGGCGCGACCTTGCCCGACCACGAGCACGTCCTGATCGAGCAGACGTATATCCTGGAAGGATCGTTGGTTGACAGGGAAGGTCCAGATGCCGGTCTCGAGATAAAGGCAGGCGAATTCGTCTGGCGTCCCGCAGGCAGCAGGCACGTGGCTTGGTGTCCCAATGGCGGCACCATGATTGCGATCTTCCAGGTGCCCAACAAATTCTTTGAACAAGACGGCAAGGTGACCGACGCCGGCGGCAAGGACTGGCAGTCGGCCTGGGGACACGTGTTATCGAAATAATCTGACTCGCCGTCGCGTGGGCCTGCCCGCCGCGCGCCGGCGGGGCGGTCAGGGCTTGCCACGCGGACGTGGCGGAATGGTAGACGCAAGGGACTTAAAATCCCTTGGGATGTTTTCCCGTGAGGGTTCGAGTCCCTCCGTCCGCACCAATAAAATCAGGGATTTCTTGCATTTCCGCTAAGTTGAGTCCGAGACCATGTCGCGTCCATGTTGCACAAAATAATCCCAAGCAATTTCAATGGGTGCTAACCAATGACGGCTGGTCGACGCGACACGGGCGCGACACGATGGAGAATTAATTCCTGTCACTAGCGCGTGTTGCATTTGCGTTACAGGCAAATCACTTGGTCGCTGATTTTTTCGGATGCCAGAAACGTGTACGCGTCAAGCCAGATTATTTTTGAAGACTAATTCGTCGGGCGCTTGCCGAAGCGCCTGATCGCGTTCAAACCGTCATCGTCGTTACGATTTCAGTGCGATCCGAGTCGGCTGGAATTGTGAGGGCGCTGCGTTGACGGCGCGCCTGATCTCGTTCAGACCGTAAGCGTCGTCATCATTTCAGTGCGGTGCGAGTCCGCTGGAATGGAAATGAAGGGGCGCCAGGAAGGTTCGAGCTTCCTGACGCCCAGAACAAGTTCTGTCGCTCTAACTGGGACGCTCCACGCGCCCCGCAACGAAGCCCACAGGAGGGGCCTTGATGCATGACTGATGTGACATTTGAGTCGCCACGAGTCAACGGGGAAAGCCCTGTCCCCCAAGGGCGACAGCTCTGGGGCGCCGCCGAAATCGGCGCTGCGATCAACCGCTCCCCGCGAAAAGCTATTTACTTACTGAGCACCGGCGGAATCAAGAGCGCCCGAAAGGTCGGGGGCTTGTGGACCTGCAATGAGACGGCCCTGCGCCGCGAATTCGGCGGCGAGACGGCGTGAGGTGGGGCATGACTAAGGGCAAAGTCTCGCGCAATGACGTCACCTATCGGTGGTCGCTAAAAGACGGCCTCATATTCGTCACAGCCCCCGATGGCCGCCGAAAGGCAACGCAGCCAGGCGGCAGTCCGCCTGATGCTCTGGCTCGCCTTCTGGCGTACGAGCTCGAGTGCGAAAAACCCAAAGACCGAAAATAATCTGAGAGCTTCCGCTGCGATTGTCCTTTCGAATCGCGACGAGTAAGGCGCGGCCAGTAATCCCCGAGACGGCTCAGCCCGGATGTACGGCGAGCCGTGGCCGCTGCTGTGTAAGCGTGAGTACCAAAATTGAAGGCCGGCCCCCCGTTATGGGCAACCGGCCTTGTTGAAAATACGTCACCACGCCGTGACGCAGCTACGAGGGCGACCCCTCGAAGGGCAAGGAATATATGCACGAAAATGGTTTTGGATTCAAGCTATCGCTTCAAGAAATTGCGAATGCATTGGGCGGTGAGATTTCAGGCGGCCAGCTATGCGCGCCAGGACCGGGGCACAGCGCGCGGGATCGCTCTCTTAGTGTGACATTGAGCGATAACGATCCGGCCGGGTATGTCGTCCACTCATTCGCGGGCGACGATCCGATTATGTGCAAGGACTATGTCCGAGAAAAACTCGGCTTGCCCCAGTGGCAGCCGGGCAATGGCAAGGGCAACGGTCACGATCATGATCCAGTTGTTGCGAGTTACATCTATCGCACCGCGGAGGGCAAACAATATCTGCGCGTTCAACGAACGGCCGCAAAGAAATTCTGGCAGCAACATTCAAATGGTGATGGGACGGGCTGGCAGAAGGGCGCACCGAAGGGACCGAGGATTCCATATCGACTGCCCGAATTACTCGCGGCTGACCCTGCCACTCCGGTCTACCTGGTCGAGGGCGAAAAGGACGCCGACCGTCTGGCCTCGCTCGGTTTTGTTGCCACTACAACGAGCGGCGGCAGCAACGGGAAATGGGCGCCAGAACTTAGCGAGCCGTTTGCCGGAAGAACCGTCTACATCATTCCCGACAATGACGACCCCGGGGAAAAATATGCGCAGCGAGCTGCGCAGCAACTTCATGGTGTTGCGGCCAAGGTGGCGATTGTTGAACTGCCGGGACTTGGGCCAAGAACTGCGGACAGCGGCAAAGATGTTTCGGACTGGCTCGATATTGGCAACGCAGCGGAAAACCTAGATCACTTCGGGGAGCGCGCGCCGATATGGGAGCCGCATATTCCCAAGGATGGCTGGCGAGCGCATGTCTTCACGGCGGCTTCGCTCAAGGAAAAAAAGTTTGATCCGATCTCCTTTGTGGTGCCCGGGCTGATTCCGGAGGGCCTTACGATCTTTGCCGGAAAGCCGAAGATCGGGAAATCATGGTGGGCGCTTGATGTTGCCCTTGCCAAAGCCGGGGGGCGCTTTGTGCTTGGCGATATTCATCTCATCGAAGGCGACGTTCTGTATGCGGCTCTTGAGGACAACGACCGCCGATTGCGCAGCCGGGTTGAGCGCATCCTGACTCAAAACATGCAAACATGGCCCGCGCGGCTAACGCTGGCGACCAAATGGCGCCGTCTCGATGCCGGGGGCGTGGCCGATGCGAAAGAGTGGGCGGCGAGTGTTAAGGACCCACGGCTGATTATTTTCGATACGCTCGCCGGTGTTCGGGGCGACCGCAACAACAAGGACTCACTTTACGAGGGTGATTACCGGGCGCTGGGTGAATTGCAGGCCTGGGCGGGGCAGGCGGGCATCGCCATCATCGTTCTGCACCACACACGCAAGATGGAGTCTGAAGACCCCATTGACGCCGTATCCGGAACGCTGGGCCTCACCGGCTGTGTCGATACGGTCGCGGTACTCGCCCGCACCAGCAAGGGTACCACGCTCTATATTCGTGGCCGGGATGTTGGCGAACAGGAAAAGGCCCTGCTCTTCAACAAGGACATCTGCCGTTGGACCATTCTGGGCGAGGCTGATGAGGTCTACAGGGCCGATACCCGGCAAAAGATTCTCACACTTCTGGACGATGTAAGTTTGGTGTCAGAACCGCTCGGGCCTCAAGACATCGCTCGGCAAACTGACATCAACGAGGTTCTGGTCAACACAACGCTTCACCGAATGGTCGGAGATGGCGAAATCCTTAGGGTTGGCAGGGGTCGATACATCTCCGCGAGCCGTCCGAACCTGAAACCCTCTCCCCCTGTCAGAAAGTAAGATTGTGAGATTCAGCCCCAAACTTACAAACTTTCAAACTGACAGCACTCTCTCTCTCTCTCTCTCTTTCTGACTATGATGATGGATTCATAGAGGCCGTGAGGGGATAGAGGGAGACATCGCGGCACCTAGTACAGCAATAAACAGAGAAAAACAGTGAACGAAAACTCATTAAGGAATTTGCAGAAGTTTCAGCCAGGCGTGAGCGGCAATCCGCATGGCCGGCCTCGCACACGCCTCACGGATAGATTCGTGCAGGACTTGGCAACGTCGTGGGAGCGGCACGGGGCGCGGATATTGGAGTCGCTGGCCAAGAAGGACGCGCGCTTCTTTGCCGACTTGTGCGCGCGCCTAATCCCGAAAGACGTATCGCTGACCGTTAGCGCGCGATTGCCAGGTGATTTATCGCCACCTGATTGGGAAATGATGCTGGAGCTGCTGAATACGATTAAGGCGCAGTTGCCTGACGATCGGCTAACACCAGGCGCGGTTGCGGAGCTCGTCACAGAAGCCTTGCGATTGCACTCGGCGAAGCTGGTGGAGGGCTAACCGCATGATTTACCAAGGGATATAGTATCCCATGCTACCACATTAAGTTATTGATATAACTATCTTACCAAATGCATGTCGCGTGGATGTCGCGCTCAGTATTCCTCTGGAACGGCAGATTGATTACCGGATCCAGAAGACGTGATGGCGCTATTGCGTGAATACCATGCGGCGATCGGTGGGATCATAAACAAGTATGGCGGCACGCT
>Ga0075424_100002052_pt1 | contig 18148 bp, 21 predicted proteins | sample SoiMethybrSBSTD3_FD_75301 | JGI IMG/M metagenome (GOLD analysis project Ga0075424, IMG submission 75301) | Bulk soil microbial communities from a Populus tree surrounding site in Tennessee, USA - Soil MetaG P. TD hybrid SBSTD3 | ecosystem: Environmental > Terrestrial > Soil > Tree plantation...
TCCGGGCCTGTCGACTACACGCCCTCCCAGCCTTGTGAACGTGTTCTGCGCTAGTCGCAGATACGCCCTTACTGGCTCCAGTGCGGCCACAAATTGCGATCTGAATTTGATGATTTCCATAGGCCCGGCCTATTCGATCTAAATTTCGGATAATCGGGCATCCAATCTTCGCTCTGCGGGGTCACAGGTAATTAAAGCGGAGAGTAAGATCGGCGGGACCTGTCAAGAACGACAGGTAGGATCTTTAGCTTTAGTCAACTTACGTCATCAACAGAGTTCTGGCAAAAAAGAAAGTACCTGCCGCCCAATGTTGGCATGCCGTTCTAAAGCGAGCCGGAAGTATACGATTCCGGATGCTCTCAAGAAAGATCTCTACTAGGACTAAGACCATGAGCTTCGCGTTTAATCTGTTGCTTTTAACAGTTCCGCTGCACGCCGAGCGAACCTAGTCTGTGTGCTTTCTGCTCTGTGCTGAACAAAACCTCAAGACACCCAGGCAATTCGGGCGCTGGGAGAAGTGTGTTCGATCCGAGTAATGAGCCTGAAAAAAACCTCGCAACGGTCGGCATCCTTAGAGATAAAGCGCAAAACCGCACAAGTGGATCGCTCAACATGGCGCATTTCCGGCAATCCGACTTGCCAGGCAAGTCGGATTAGTTGGGCGTTGAATCGACCCATAATTCAGCATTCCCACCGAGCTCAGTCGGACTGAAACAAAAACCAGGTAAATTATGACTAGGACCAAAACACTGGAAGGAATCAAACTTGAATCGATTTTTCATCCATCAGATTTTTCCGCGGCCAGCGAAGTCGCTTTCGTGCACGCCCTGAAGATCGCACTGGCGGCCAGAACCAAACTTACAATGCTCCATGTCGATCAGAGTAGGAGCGCCGAATGGCAAGACTTCCCAGGCGTCCGCGAAACGCTTGAGCGCTGGGGGCTCATCCCTAAAGGCAGTCCCAAGAGCGAGGTTGGCCAGCTTGGTATCAAGGTCGCCAAAGTTCTGAGGTTAAGCAAAGATCCGGTGAAGGCCTGTCTCGCTTTTCTGGAAGAAAATCCGACAGATCTGATCGTGTTGGCGGTTCACCAGGATGAGGGCCGCTTGCACTGGTTGAGGAAATCTGTGGGTGAGCCGATCGCGCGCAGGGCCGGGCAAATGACGCTTTTCACCCCACATGGAGTGGAGGGTTTCGTCTCACGAAAGGACGGTTCCATCTCACTCCGGAACATTCTCATTCCGGTCACGATCAAACCCCGACCGCAGCCAAGCGTGGAAGCCGCCGCGCGTCTGATCCGCAACCTCCAGTTGCCTGCTGGTGTGGTCACGTTGCTCCACGTCGGGTCTTCTGCGGAAATGCCCTCGGTAAAGCTACCCAAGGACACCGACTGGACCTGGAACAGGGTGGTCAAGGCTGGTGAGCCGACTGACACTATCTTGCGAACCGCCGCGGAGCTTCCAGCGGATCTGATCATCATGACAACGGATGGTCCTGACGGATTTCTTGACGCCCTGCGGGGGACCACCTCCGAACGCGTATTAAGGAAAGCGCGTTGTCCGGTGGCGAACCTGCCGGCGGGATCCATGTTGGGCTGAACTTAGAACGAGACGGTCCCTGAGCTTCGCCCGTTTCCACCTAACTCAAGGTTTATAGGTCCTGATGAACGCATAATAGCGGGCGCCCTTTTGGAGTATGTCTGATTGTTCGCACGGGCGCCCTCATGAATGATAATGCCAAGCATATCGGGCTGGATGCTCACCAAGCAACGATCTCCGCTATTTTGGATTCCGCAGGCAAATTGGTGATGGAAGCCATTCTCGGACTGAAAGCGCCACAATTCTCAAGTTTGTCCGCGGTGTGCGTGGCAGCCTGCACGTGCTCTTTGAAGAAGGAACCTGGGCGGAATGGTGGCACGATCTGCTCAAGCCTCACTCAGCGAAAGGGTCTCTCTGAGGCCCGGCGAACATGGCTTGCGAACTTTGAAGGAATTGGCACGGAGCTGCCTGACGATCACCCGGGACTGAGCCGTTCTTCCGACGCTCCGGTCGAGAGCGAGTATCTATAAGTACGTTAGGTGGAAAGTGCGCTGCGAAGCACCGCGAGTCTCATGATTAACTGTAAAACCAAGCAAAACGACAGGCCACCCGTCTCAGGAAAGCACCATGGTTGGTACTTCACAACCACACTGCTTGTGCGCATTGGAAGCTGAAAGCGTCGTCACGACCACCCAGCTGAATCAGCAAAAAGGAGGCCAGAGCCTCCCAACATTATTCCTGGCCCTCCTTCGGCGCTCGGCGGCAGCTAAGGCTCAACCAGCGGAAGAGAGCTTGCCAATTGCAGATCAATCATCATTTGAACGCGCCGGTCGATCTGAAAGAACAGCGCAGTGCCCCTAGCTGATAGCGCCTTGCGAAAGATGGGGATGTATTTGAGTCGGAGTTGGACGACGGATTCGTCAACGTCGAGCCACCTTCTGGAGAGGCTATCGGCTTGTTCCTCCGTCATGTTCGTACTTTGCAGATATTCTTTAACGAGAGCATATTTCGCATCATTGATTTTGACCAATTCGTTGACGTATTGGTCGTAGGTCGGCCAGAACTTCTCCGCTTCCGTGTCGGTCAATTTCATATTGGCGGCAACAATTTGTTTTCGGTTTGACCGCAAGTCTGACCGCAGCATCGCGATCTGTTGATCGATGGATGATGTGCCACCGTTAACTGCGACAGTTTGCGTGGCTTGGGCTGGCTCATGGTGAGCGAACAGCGTCTCTCCGCTGAAAAGAAACCCGCCCAGCGCCAGAGCCGCTACGGTACACTTCTTCATCAATTTCCCCTCCGTTCGGAAATGGGCGAAAACTGTCAACCGATCTAGCATCTGATGCGACTATTCACTGGCGTTCGCGCGGAACAGATTCCGCCCGACACGCCGAATCGCGAACCAATGATCGAGTCATGACGTATGCCTTAGGATGCTGGCCTGCTCCTACGGTCAACACTGTCACTCTTGACAGGGATACGCATTCAGGAAGAACGCTCGGACAATTTTTCCGACAACAAAAATCATCCCGCTGGTAAGTCTCGGACGAACCTCATTAAGCCCAGCCAGCAATCTGACCAAGAAAAGCTCTAAGATCTTCGCCCGGGTGCGCCCTCCTAAACTTTGCCCTTCCTGTCAGTTACGCGGCCTTAGCTGTGGCGCGAAAGATGGCGGTAACGCCGCATCGCTTGTGGGTACTCGGCGGTTGAGTTCGGCTGTCCGGATCGCAGCTCTAACTGGTACCGAGAAGGTGGAACGAGAGGAAGATAATTAGGAAGCAGTACCTACTGAAACAAGAACACCCACCTGGCACCGAGCGAATATCGCTCATAAAAGAGTGTGAATGGAAGGATGGCGACAGAGGCGGCTTCGCTCAATGGAAACAGACTCGAGGAAGAAGCGAGCGAAAGTGTGCCTTTACATCAACCGGCCTTCTCATGGATGGAGTTGGGCGGGACTGCTTGTTGCAGGGGGTTCACAGTCTTAGGCGCTTTTGTTGCCCGGCTGCGTTCGGCAAGCGTTTCTACGACTATTTCGGTTCGACCGTTTCTGCCAGGCTGTTCGATAATCGTGATGACATCCTGTTTGCCCATCCATTCAGCGCGGTGTGCGTCATACTTTACGCCATACACATCGAGCACGGGTTCGGTGTAGCTTTTCGACGGCTCGCCGTAGGCTTCCCGCAATCCCTCGAAGAGCTCAGCAAAGTACGTCGGGTGGTATCCTTCAACGTCCGTCGTCGAGACTTTAAATGCCATCACTATCTTGACCAAGAAGCCCCCATCCAAAGTAAATGTATCTGTCCTCATGGTCTTGTCGTCGCCGTCGCTGTACTCTTGACGTGCTCCGCTTATAGCTTGTTGCTTGACGAATGCCGCTTTGGCACAAATGTCTTTGGCATTAGGTTTGGAGGCGGGGTTAACGGCCTTTGCGAGCTGTTTCACAGCTTTCCAGTCCCCGGCTTTGCATACTCGTAACAGTTGCCCAACGGCGCCTTCGGAGAAGAAATGCTCAGCGGTTTCGCCAAGCAAATGTCCACCCTTCAACTCGCGGGGCGGCTCCTGTTGTGGTCCGGAGCTGAATAACATCAGGAATCCGAAGACAATCGTGATCGCGTTTTGCATTTTTGCTCCGTCACTGCATTGAAGGCACCGCCAACCACAATCTGGGAGCACTGCGAAACTTCGAGACCCTTCACCAAGAACGAAGGCAAGAGCCAATCATCAGCGTGCCGGACAATGCCTCGTTCGCGAGATGTCAGAACCGAAAGACGGCGCCCCTCAAACAAACTAAAGTTTTCGGAACGCTAGACTCTATTGTAGATGACCTTAGCCGGCTGAGTAGATCTGTAACAACTCACAGTTCTCTCGAAATCGCAAGCAGAGCTACCGTGAGTGCCCCGAAAAAGAGTGCGGGGCGAAAATGAAAACGAATCTCCTATGGGCAGCAATTGCTTGGACCGTTGTCGCCCCACCGACGGCGTGGTCACAAAGGGGCGTCGAAGTGACGCCCTTTATCGGCGGACAAATCAACGGTGGACTGGATCTCTCTACTGCCCGTTACAATCGTCTCGACGTGCAAAACGGCCTAAACTACGGGGTTAGTATAGGTTACTTGATAGGAACGCACGCCGGCGTCGAATTCATGTGGAATCACAACCAGGCCGACACCCTGGCCCAGCCCATAGGCGGAGGAGCCGACCTGAAGTTGTTCGGCCTCAGCACCAACCAGTATCTGGGAGACTTTGTATTGCACTTCAAGCACCGCGAAAACCGACTAAGACCATTCGTCCTTTTTGGTGCCGGAGCCACCAATCTTGCTCCCGACCGAAGTCGCGTACATAGCATTACTCGGTTCGCTTGGGTATTTGGTGGAGGCGTAAAATATAATTTCAGCAAGCATCTTGGAGTGCGCCTTCAGGCGAAGTGGTCACCTACTTATATCAATACAATCTCCGAAGGCGTCTGGTGTGATCCGTTCTGGTTCGGTTGTTGGACCAAAGGGGACAGCGTTTTTCTAAAGGAATTCGACGGTATCGCCGGTTTAACGTTCCGGTTCTAGAGACAGTGTGAACGTCGTTATTTGGCTGATTTATTTTTTAAAGACGCGTTATCGAGCGTGATGAGCAGCTTAGTTGCGTTCGGCTGCCTTTCCTTTTCCGACAGCACCGACAAAAGATCCTCGAGGTCTCTCGCATGCTCTTCAAAGTACTCCGCGGCTACTGGCTCCCTTCCCGCGTGAGTTCCACGATTCGTGCGCGCCGGTCACTCGAAATGTATTTTCGAACGGCCAAGCCACGCTTCTCGAGCTGATCGACCGCAGTTGTCAACGGTTTCAATCGGCGGGGACGCACGCCCAATGCGGTGTTGGCGTATGCGATTCAGAGCGGCGCGTGCTCCGGTCGCTTCAGCGTTGAAGCAGGAAAAAGGCGATGCTTGGCGTATTTCACGTCAGATGGTGCGTAAGACAGCGTTATTAGGCGCTCGAACACAAGCCGTTCCTGTTGAAATGGGAGAGATGAATTGGCTTGTTCATTCGGCAAGAATTGCAGAAAGCGAAGAAGGTCGCTCCAAAGGCGTGGTTGCGCGCAGAATTCACTGGGCACAGACAGTATTGTAGAAGTTACCGCAAGGATTCCAGTTCAGTTTGACCGGGCTTCTCCTCGTTGCCATCTTCCCAGCACGCACGGTCAAGACAAGCCATGATCAATGGAGTCGTTCCGACATCGTTTCAGAATAAAGCACCATGAATTGCGTCTGAGAGATCTTTTCCGCCACAAGCACTCCATCGAAGTAAAACATCCGCATGCGGTCGCCAATATTCAATGTCTTGGCAAATTCCTTGAGTTCTACGAGCTCTGAAGCAAAATCTAGCTGAAGCGGCTGGCTGTTGCTGGTGGTTCGCGCAATTTCGAATTGATTTTCTTGCCGACCGTCCATAGTTGACGCCGCAAGCCGCCGGAAGTCCTTTTCCACCAGCCAAGTGCCGCAGACAGCGGCCACCTGACGGCCCCGTCTTTTTTTTTGACATCCTTCGCCTTCTGTACAGTTCGCTTCCCACAAAAAAAACTATCTTGGGAATCGCCCTAAAGAATCTATGACCAGACGGGCGCTGTCGCTGCTCAAGAGCCAGCCATTGCAGAAAACGCTTGATCACCCTCAAGAGGCTCAAAGTGTGACTGTCAATTCTACGAGTCGCGGAAGGCAGAACCAGTGGCTTAGTCTGTGCGCTTCTCAGAAAGCCCTCACAGCATCAGAGGTTTAATTTGTCCCAGACGTAGATAAAGGGGAATTTATGCGATCTTCGCTGGATCTTTTCAGAAGAAACAATGATGGCAAATTCATCTGGCTTGAGGCCGGAGAGGATTTAAAAGCTGCGAAACTCCGCTTACAAGAATTGAGTGCTGGCGCTCCCGGGGAGTATTTGCTATTCGATCGAAGTAGCGCGCAAATCATCGAAAGATTGCGCAACGACGATGTCCGCTCGCGATGAATTGTTTAACTCCGCCCTGCGGGAGTGAGAGAGAATCACTCTTCAAGGGAACTGGACCTATCGATGAAGTGATACAAGCCGGAGCAAATCGTGACGCTGCTGCGGCAGATTGAAGTGGAGATTGGCAACGGAAAGACCGCCCCCCAAGCCTACAAGGAAGCCGAGAGCACAGTACAGACGTTCTGTTTCACCGGATATATCGTGAGAACATTATTGCGGCTCAATGCTGGACGAGTCCTTCACATGCGCCAACGGAATCTGCGAAAACAATTGCAAATCGACCATCATAGACAAGCGCCGATCCAATCGAAAAAACGTTGCCGCCTTCTTCCCTGGCAACGCCTGGGTCACCGCCGGCACATACTTCAGTCGCAACGCCTGCGCCTCAGCGTCCACCTCCATCCAGTGCCGCACATAAATCAGCGCATTCTGGTCCGTCATCGTTGCCCAGGTATCCGCGTACTGCTTCAACAGTGCATACTTCGAGTTGTTCACTTCATGCAAGTCGTCCGCGTAGTGCTTGTAGATGGGCCAGAACTTCTGCGCCTCCGTATCCGACAGTGACATGTTCTGCCCAATCACTTGCATTTTCTTTGCTCGCATATCTTGCCGAAGCAAAGCGATGTCCTCGTCCGTCACCGTCGGGCTGAAGACCCTCTTCAGGGTAACTTTGCTGTCCCTGCACCGCCGCCTCCAGCGTCTTCGCCCGCGCCGCAGCCATCCCCCCCAACCAACGCCGTTGCCAACACCACGCTCACGTACCAGTGCCCGAGTCCGCCCGCTAGCGCTCTTGCGGAGGCTGATACTTTTGACAGTTCCTTTGGGCTTGAGATTCACTAATTTGTAGTTTTCATGACACGTCGCGCGATTCAAGACTTTGCCACGAGGTGCGCGTCCATCGCTCAGTCACAAAAACCCGAACCCAACGGTCGGCACGGATTGAGTCACGCAGCCCCAGTCCGTGTTCTCGTTGCGGAGGATTTCGTCCCGTATCGGCGATGCATTTGCTCGACACTAGCGAGCCTGTGCGGCTTACAGGTCGTCGGCGAAGTCTCTGACGGATTGGAAGCGATTCAGAAAGCAGTAGAATTGCGACCGGATTTGATTGTGCTGGACATTGGCCTCCCAAGTCTGAACGGAATCGAAACAGCTCGACAAATCTGCAAGCTTGTCCCGGAAGCTAAAATCATCTTCTTGACTCAAGAATCGTCTTCTGACGTGGTGCAATTGGCCATTAGCCTGGGCGCGCGGGGCTACGTTGTAAAAAACAAGGCGGGAACCGACCTTGTCGCTGCTGTGGAAGCGGTCCTTTCGGGAATGAGGTTTGTCAGTAGCCCGCAGGCACTTGAGAACTTGAGCTAACCACCTAAAGCGCGCTCCCACTACTGAGTGCGACATCGGCAGCACTCTACTCCAACGTAGAGGATGTATTTGCCGGAGTGTCTTTCGCTACTGCCGCCAATTCCCTCTCAGGAATCTTTAAGTGGGAGCCGCCGCAATCCAAGCAGACCAAAAGCTTCGAGAATACCCAGACTCCGGGTTTGTCTAGATTTTTGAGGCCGGGGAAATGGATGACCATCTCCGTTGCGAGTTCTGCCTCATTGCTCGACTCGCATAGTCGACAAGACATAAATGACCTCCACACGAACTGGCAATAAACGAGGGAAAGGAACACGCGGCGGGCGTAAGGCAAAGACTGTATGCGTTTGAACCATTTCAAGCAAGTAAATCTATCTACCGTTGAGGTAAGCATCCTCCGAGCGCGGGTTACTCTTCAGGCTTTTCCTTTACTGCTGATTGATGTCTTAACGACGCTGGCCTCGCGACGGCCCGAGTAGACTTTACGGTGTTCACCCTACAGAGCTCGGACCGAAGGAGGCCAAGGTGAAGATTATAGGATGCGATCTACATGCTCGCCAGCAGACGTTGGCGATATTGGAAACCGACACGGGCGAGGTGGTGAAGAGGACTCTGAGGCGCGAAGACAACAACGTGCGAGAGTCCTATTCCAGCCTCGCGCGACCCGCTCGTCTGGGAATCGAATTCACTGGATCGATGCGTTTTTGAACCTCATGGAAGAACTCGGAATCGAATGTTTGCTCGGACATCCGGCCGAGATTCGAGCGGCCGAACCACGAAAGCAGAAATATAGTCGGCGAGACGCGGACTTACTTCTGTCCCTACTGGTAGAAGAGCGCTTTCCGGCGATCTGGCTGCCTACGAAAGAACTGTTGGACCTGCGGGCCCTATTGCGTCACCGACATCAGTGGGTGCGTCTGCGCGTCAAAATACACAATGCGCTGTAGGCCATTGCCTTAGCCAAAGGCCTGCGACGAGGCTCTTCTCTGTGGACGCGAGCAGGCCAATAGGCGATCTCATCTTTGCCGTTGGCGCCGTATGCCGCCTATCGGCGGAGGGCCGTGCATGCCGATCATGACTTGGCTTCCGGCTCGCTATTTCCAGGACTCCGAACTTCTCGCTAGTTCGATGGGGCTTTTCTCGGTAGCAGCCCGTCTTTCTCCATCTGCTTCGGAACTTCTTTGACCAGGCCATCGGCGATCTTCTTCGCGGACTTCGGATTGAACGACTTGCTGACGCCGTTCCACACCAAATCACCGTCTGGCTTGCTTGTAGCGTAAACGTTGGTCTCGACGCTGACTGTCGTGTCTTCCCGCGTATACCCAGGATCGTAGACGAGGGGATACACAGCGCCTAAATAGCCATAGAAAGAATAGTAGTAGGGGTATGGGGCGAGGTAGGTCGAGCTTGGGATGGATGTCACTTTCTTATCGACCTTCAGCAGACGCGAGACAACAACAGCTTCAATGTGATTGTCGCGAATCTGCCCACGAAGGTAATCGAGATCAAGTTTCACATTAGGATCTGGGCGGAGCAGGATATGGTTGCCGGGAATGGCCTCGATACCCGGACGCGCAATCTGGGCGGCCATTCCATCTTCGAAATCGGCGCGCACCTCCAGGTTTTGAGCGACGCCGATAACCAGAATTTTGTGGAAGGTGTGCCCTTCATAATTTGGGTTGAACCAACTCGTGATGATCTTGACAGACTTGCCGCTAACGGCAGCGAGAATGACCAGCAAAAAGAGGCTCAGAAACGTTGAGCAAAGGACTAGACGACGCGTGAAACGGGGAAATGTCATAGTTCATGTTGTAGGACCGAAATGCGCTTAGCAAGCGATTCCATGCGCACCCAGTGGAAGGAGCACCGCCAAAGGCGTCGCGGGCTGCCCCCTGCCACAATTGACAGTTGCTTGGGCTACATGATGGCAACCAACATCACCTCCACACATATGGAGTCTGCGGGAGGGAATCCTGGCTACGTCTTCATCAGGGAACACGCACTCCCCGATCACATGTTAAAGAGCAAACCGTTTCGACGCACCAGAAACTTGCAGGCTCGTAAACGGCGGTCCGACATTTGTGCCGCGGCGGTGCAAACGGGAGACTTGGACGAATCGAGAGGAGGATTCATGAAAAGAGCGTTGCTGAGTATTGGATTGGTTTCGGTGCTGGCATTGCCAGCTTCTGCGCAGAATAAGGAGCAAGAACGCTTGGAAAATGCCGGAACTGTAATGCAGGAAATTTTGAACGCGCCGGACAGTATCCCTAAGGACGTATTGGACAAGGCTGATTGCGTTGTCGTGCTGCCCTCAGTCGTGAAATTCGCCATTGGTATCGGCGGAAGCTACGGGCGCGGCGTAATGACGTGTCGTGGCGGAAAAGACTTTCAAGGCAAATGGGGTGCTCCAACTATGATGGCCCTTGAAGGTGGCAGCGCCGGTTTGCAACTGGGCGGTCAAGCAACCGACTTTGTTTTGTTGCTGATGAATTCACGCTCCGCGTCCAGTATCCTCTCTAGCAAGGTGAAGCTCGGCGGTGACGCTTCGGCTGCTGCCGGTCCGGTCGGGCGCACCGCTTCGGCCGAGACGGATGTGGCCTTGCGTGCGGACATTCTCTCTTACTCGCGCGCCCGTGGCCTGTTCGCCGGAATTTCCCTGGCGGGTTCAACTCTTCGGCCGGACAACGATGCCAACAAGAATTTGTACGGCAAGAAAATCGAGGCAAAAGACGTGGTGCTGAATGACGCGGTGACGCCGCCTCCGAGCTCAACGAAGTTGCTCACCACGCTCGATAAGGCATCTCCAAAAAATAAATCAGGCAAATAACAATTAACGCGTTAGGGGCACAAGAACTCACTAAACGGGGATATAAGATTCTTCGACAAACGCATTTGTTTGAATAAACAGGAACTTGCGCGTGGCTCTACCGGACAACTGGATTTGTGCCCGGCAAAGCGGCCGTTCTACCTAAGCGGCTAATTAGGCAATGTGGCATCTCGGAGATGGAGGGCAGCATCCGAGGCAATTCGACAAAAGCTGGAAGCCGAGACATTTCGTAGGGGAGAAGTGAGCGAAATAATTGGTGGTCTTAGGGAAAGGGAAACAGTCTGTGAGCTCAGCTATATGTCGAGGCGAGCTCGGTCCGGAACCGACCCTCAACTTCATGTGTTACGTTAGTGGGCCGCTATGGTTCCTCAACTGCCCACGCTATGACTTTCCATCGCTCCCTTTCCAGTGCCCATAGCAGTAGCAAGGCCGGTGATTCTTCGCCGTCTAGGTTGAGTTGGCTCGCAGACAGATAGTATTTTCCATACCGAGCATCTTTAGCCTGAATTTCCGGTGGCACCTTCTTTCGCCCTTGACAAAGGAAGCTGTCCGCCAGCTGTTCTGGCACAGCCATAATGCTGAAGCCCTCGGAATTAACGTGCTCGACGGCGCGTACCAATTCGTTAACGGGTCGGGAGCCGTGCATCACTTCTGAAAGCTTCTTCCCCTCAGGAATCTTTGCTAGCGGCCGTTCCAATCCTATGCGAATCCTGTCGACGGGCTTCATTTTTCTTTCTGCTTGTGACGCCGGACCAATGCAGCTGTAGGACCGTTCCGAAGCATAATGCGCCGCTTCTGCCGGATTGCGCGATATGAGCCATGATTTGTAAAAATCCGTAATATCGTTCACCGCATTTGGGTCACCCGTAAAGTCTTCCGGCGATGTATTTTGGTCGGATAGGGTTTTCGAAGCAGTTTTGGGAAGGATACTTGCTGTACTGCCATCCTCAATGCGAATGGCAACGACTTTCCAGTATCGTCCTTCCTCAGCCCAAAGCAGCGACATAACTTTGTTCCGACTATCGCCCTGCTTTCCTCGCACTACCGTCGCGAAGTATTTCTCTTTGTGTTTCTTGCTGCTCTCTTCGTCGGAAATGGGAGTACATTCGTAATCTTGACCCATGCCGGAGGGCACGCTCACCAGACGGAATTCACTCGCATAAGCATTTTTCGCATCCCTGAGGTTGGGGTACCAACTGGTGTCTGGTTCGAACACTTCCCCAACCTCTTTTGAAGGGGTGAGACTCGCTGCGAAGGTATCCATAGAGAGTCTGAGGCGTACCCGCACCATTCCTGGAAGTATCGGTTTACGGTCTCTTCTTGCTATGGCCTCCAAACACGGGTAACTCCGTTTTGCGAAATAAGCGATCGCAAGATTCGAATGCTTGTCGACAACCCAGGACTTCAAGAAATCATGAGCACTTTCATCGATGCCTTGTTCCGCTTTTACCGGCGGATTGAGCGGCACGTCATTTCTCTTGACAGTGGAAGAATCCTTCGCCTGAGACTCCTTTCCCCCAAAGGATCCAAATAATTCGCGCCACCACCCTGTCAGTCCACTCCAGCGTCTGTCGTGGCGATCTAGATTGTCGCCCGCACGAACATCCGAGTTTGAAGCCGTCAAATGTCCATTGAAGAGAGCTTTCGGAAAAGTTGATGATCTATAGTCCACGTCAATGTCCGCCATTCGCCGGTTTCGGGAAATAGAGATCTGTATAGAAGGGGGACCGTCTTTTAGCCGGAAACAAGCGGGAAAACCCTTGTGATATACCGTATTGTCGCGGTCGCGATGAAACTCACGACTTTGGCTAAGGGTTTCCAGAGCTTCCGGTTTGAGATAAACGTATAGACGGAATTGGCGATCACCTCCAACGTCGGCTTCTTCTCCTAGGATCTCGTCGACTGCGTCGACTAAGTCAAATGCGCGTCCAAGGCTTGTGCCTTTTGTGTTGGTCATCTTAGCTTGTATAAGCGCGTGGGTGACCGCATCGAAGGTCGTCCTAACGGAAATGCGCGCATTATCATAAGCTTCGCGAGCAACAATCGTGCTGCCTTTGGTTTGGTTGTATCTTCTAATGTAATCGTCAACGAGCTTCTTCTGTTCGGGCCGCAATGTGTCATAAGACTTTCCAAACTCTCTAGTTAGCTTGGCGTTTGTCATCGGAGCGCTAGCTTCTTGTTGTTCCGAGCTGGATGGGCCGAAGGTCGTATCGGCGCGGGCGAAACCAGCAATAAGAATAATTAGAATGATGGATGGTTTCTGGAAGTGCATGTATGCTCCGCTTACGAGATGGGGCGCGAACGAAAGGCTTCTGAACAGTCCGAAGAAGGGCATTCTCTGGAATAGAGATTTCTCGATTCGCTCCCACGTAGTTCGCCCTACGGGAGTTCGGACCGCAGATCCCGCGGGCAGGCAAAGCACTAACAAGAACGCCAACGAAAGGAGTTGTATAGCAGGCAAAAAGCGCGGGAGCAACTTGGCGAAAGGCTGCACAAGATGCATCAACGAGTTCACTGCGTTGAGCAGCAGCAGCGAGGCAAGGTAAATTGGAACGACAACGAGCGCCCCGGCAACCAGCAGATTCAAGACAAACTCGGCGATTTTCTTCATGCCGCGATCGAGTCCCTTCGCCTCCTGAGAACATCCTTGTAGTTCCTCCGCCGATACTGTCAAAACGGACAGAAGCTTGTACTGCGCAGGCCTCTGCCTTTTGGGGTAACGCGGTTACCGAACATTGTTATGCAATCAAATGGATCGGCTAAACGCGTACATGTCCTGTGATGTGGCCCTGTTACTTTTGCCAATGTTCGGGACTTCATCCACAACACAGACTCAGATGGGCGCGCCTTGCCAAGTCCACCGGAAATCGGGTGGTTGCCTCCGACCGAATATCTGGTTGGTGAACGAAGGCTCCTACCTGGCCATCGCTCGGCCGGCACAGCGCGCTCCTGACCTTCGTGCCCGGGTTCTTTCTCAAGAACAAATGGCACACCGTTCTACGCTCACCTCCTGACTAACGCTTAATCGGACAAGTCCCGAATCGCCGATGTCCAGTAAGGAGTTAGCCAGGTAGTTTCAAGCCTTGAAAGGGTTTAGATGATATTCGCCGCTAGTTTCTTGCCGCTAATGACCCTTGAAAGCTGTTTACTGCAGCTGCTTCTGAATCATAAACATCGAAGACAGTGAGTAGCTTGGTGATCTGCAAAACTTCGTAGAATTTCGCCCCCAGATTGCAAAGGCGCATAGAGGCGCTCTGAGATTTGGCGCTGTAGTGCGCGGCGACCAAAGCCCCTAGGCCCGAGCTGTCAATGTATTTGATGTCAGCCATGTTCAAGACAATTTTCGTTTTTCCTTCGGCAAGCAGACTCTTAAGTTTCTCACGAAGAGAATGGCTCTCTTCGCCAAGAACAATGCGACCCTCTAGTGTTACCACGAACACGCCATCCACTTCGCGGCTGGTTATTTGCACAGTCATGCTTATCCTTTCTCGCTCAATAAGAAGTACCCGCAGTGCCTCGCTCTACCTATCTCGAAATATTACGGTCAGAGGCTAATTGGCCTGCGGTGCGGTGCCATTGCTCGCTCCTTCTGCGAACCGGTCCGATTAGGTGAACCGAGGATAGTCAACGAGGGAACCGAGTCGCACTGTAAGAATTACCAGCGCCCGGTGAACTACTCTAAAATGAACTGAGTTGAACGTGATTCGTCGCAGAAAATAATGCCAACTCCTCATAAACGCATTTTAAAAGGGCGCCCGTTTAGACTAGGTTTTGATCGTTCGCATCAACGCCTACAACAAGGAGCGCCCTCATGGATGATGCCAAGTATATTGGGCGGGATGTTCATCAAGCAATGATCTCGGTGGCAGTTCTGGATTCTGCCGGCAAGCTGGTGATGGAAGCTATCCTCAAAACGAAAGCCGATAAAGCCATGGTTGACACCTTGCAACCACACTGCTTGTTTGAGTCAGAAGCTGAAGGCGTCGTCACGACAGCAACATGAATCCGCGAAAAGAGAACCCCCAGAGCCTCTCAACATTACTTAGGCTGGAAGCACAGCGAACAACTTCGCTTTCGCCAGTCGCGGGGATTTTCCTCTTGACTGTCCCCTTTATAGGACGCGCTTACCGGACATCAAGTGTCGATCCCCGGTTCCTCATGTCCGATAAACCGACATCGGGAGCCCGCATTGGAGTGCGACCGGAAACACAAAGCTGTAGATTTGCACCTCCAAGGTTCCGGAAGGGCTCCCGTCCTGTAAAGAATGCCAGTTGGCCTCTCACCGACCATCGCTCATCCTGCTTCAACGAATATTTCTCCCGAACCGAGCCTGGCAAGTAAGGAACGCTTCTATCAGTGAGCGCTTGCGGTCGGAAGGGCGGGCGCCTAGAGCTGAGTCGAAAACTCAATACCGCGCTGAAGGAGAACGCAATGGCGACATCGGGTCATGGTTCGCATTAGCCTAAAGCCTAGCCGCGTTGGGTACTCTTCCTCGTCGGGGGCCCTATGACAACCTCTCCTACCAGTGCAATTGCTCCTACTCCTAAAAAGACCGCGCTAATAGTTGCTTCCGGTGGCGATATCGACGAACTGCTTAGGAGTGTTTTGGCCGCCGAAGGCTGGAACATGCAACGCGTGGTTGACAATCAAGATGCGCTCTCTCTTGCAAGGACAAAACCGTTCGACTTGATCGTCACTGGACTGAAGACCTGCGGTCCTGAGGATATTGATTTTCTTCGCAAAATCAGAAGCGCTCGTCCTCACCTCCGCCTCATCATTCTGACCAATCAGTGGACTCCAGGAGACATCATCGCGGCCATGCGTGAAGGGGCTTTCAGTTATTTCGTGGCTCCGTTTGAGACTTCTGCGCTCGCCGAAATGGTGCGTGCGGCCATGGCCGAGCCCTACTGGGATGACGGCATCGAAGTCCTTTCTGCCACGCCTGCGTGGGTTCGCTTGACAGCCAGATGTGATCTACTCACCGCCGATCGCCTTGTCCAATTCCTGCACGGATTCGGAGGCATTCCACAGGCTGACAAAGACCAGGTCATTTCTGCCTTCAGGGAAATTCTGATCAACGCCATGGAGCACGGCGCGCATTTCGATTCCAGCCAGCACGTGGAAATCTCGTTCATCCGTTCTCGTCGCGCGATCGCCTGCCGCGTCAGGGATCCCGGGCAAGGATTTTCTCTCTCAGAACTTCGCCACGCAGCAATCGGCAGCTCACCCGAGGATTTGTTTAGCCATATGGCGGTTCGTGAGGAGCGGGGTCTGCGACCAGGCGGGTTCGGCATGCTGCTGGTGAAAAAGCTCATCGATGAACTGATTTATAACGAAAAGGGCAACGAAGTGGTGCTTGTCAAATATCTTGATCAGCCCATACTGCCAACTGTCTAGAAAATGTTGCAAAAACTAGCGCAGGGGTTTCAAACAGGATTTTGAGTTTACATCGCAGCGCAAGAAATATGCTTGCTCGTACCCAATTGCTGCATCGCTACGACCGGTTTCTCCCTAAGATCGGCAAGTGCCTTCCATGAGAAGGCCTGCCCCCGTCAAGATTGTTCTGCTCTTTCTATGAGTTTTTCTCTCTCTTTGCCGTTCAGCCAAGCCGCCTGATTAAGCGCTTACCGCGCATCGGCCGAAAGGCACAGATAATGCGAGTACACAGGAGTCATCACGTCGCTGACAGGCTTCAAAACACGGTCTTGATGATGCGAAGGATGAGTTCCTCCGGAGAGAAAATAGTGAGCAAGAGAGGCAAGAGAGGAGCTGCGGTGGCAGCGGCTAGACGGGTGATGTCCTCGAGTCCGAAGGGGACCGAACGCATATCGCGCACCAGGGCATAGCTGTTGCCGAGATCGGCGAGCGACTGGATATCAGCAGTTCCGAGAAGTTCCTCAGAACGGGCGGGATTGCGGAGGACCCATTTCTGTTCGAAGCTCTCGATGTAGCGCTGCGCGAGCACGCCATAGTCAGCCAATCCTTTCCTTTTCGCGCGCGCCATCTGGGGCGTAAACATCAAGAGAGGACCGAGAATGGCCAAGACGAAAAAGGCTATAAAGCCGCCGACCTGTAATTTGAAGGACTGCAAGCTTTCCCCTCTGTAAAGGACTCGACTGGCGACCAGACCGGCGAGCAAGGCGCCTTGCGCAAAAAGGAGCGGACCAAAGGCGTAAGCGCTCTTGCCCAGGAAGCCGAGACCAGCGGCGCGATCAGGATGAGTCGGAATGAGATTCAGGTTGATTCTGGAGACGTGCCAGAGAAAGCGAAACCAGATCAAGAGCCTCAAATACCAGCGCAGCAAGAGGAACTGTACAACCGGTATGCTAACGAACACGTACCAGAAGCCGGCTGGGGTCAGGTGCCAAGTTCCACCCGCCATTGCATACCAGGTCGAAGCGTCGAGACTGATCCGATGGTGCCAGAACCACAGGCCAACCGTGTAGACAACAAGCAAAAGCCCGACCTCGACTGGGATGGAATTGCGCAGCCCTATCGCTGATTCGATTGCGCGCTGAAAGCGGGACAGGTCCTCAGGCAGAACAATACGTCGCTCCACGAAGCTACGCACAACGGGACGTAGCCTTGCATGAACAATCAACTCCGCAGCGACGAGGATCGGAAGTGCAATAAGGAATCGGACGTGCACTTCAACATCGTGAAGAAAGGAGAGTCGAGCGAGGTTTCCAGCTGACGAGTTGAGGGTGGCGAGGAGCAACAGGGGCAGCCACGCGACCAAGGTGATAATGAGCAGCCGGCGATAAACGAGGTCTAAGCTATCTCCGGTAAGATGCGACCTCCGAAAGAGCTGGAAAAGCGGCCCGCCTAGTACCAAAGAAAAATCGTAAGGTTCCTCAGGCAGGTTGGGTTCCGTCATTGTGTGAAAAGCCCTACCCTTTGCGTTTAAGCAAGATAGTTACTATTTGTTTCACAAACCCATTCTTCTGGAACTGTCATTTCTGCTAGTAGAACTGCGAATCCGGTCGTCTTTAACGTACTTACCCTGGCGGAGAGTATAGAGTCTTTACGCGCGATAGCCCCTCCAAAGGGAATACCAGGAGGTAATTATTAGCGCTTTCGGGCCGAGCTTAGCAGCAACACCTCCAGGGCCTCTCCGCCTGTTGACGCACTTAGTGTCCAAAAGAGGATCGATCCATCTCGGCCAATTAAAGCCATTTTGTAATTCGGCCAAGAGCCCGCATCTTTTGACAGTTTTAAAGGATTCCGTCCACGGCCCAAGCTAAGTAGCGACGCGTCTCCCCAGGTCCATAACACCATTGGGATCAGCGGCGTGAACGGAAGGCTGGTGGCGAAGGTTGTCTTGGCAATTGTCATCGCATTCAAGACTGGGGGAAGTGGAATGCAATCTACTTCCAGTCTTTGCAGCCGCTATTCCAAGCTCGAGGTCTAGGATGGTCGCGATGAGTCTACCGA
>Ga0075424_100002053_pt1 | contig 18148 bp, 18 predicted proteins | sample SoiMethybrSBSTD3_FD_75301 | JGI IMG/M metagenome (GOLD analysis project Ga0075424, IMG submission 75301) | Bulk soil microbial communities from a Populus tree surrounding site in Tennessee, USA - Soil MetaG P. TD hybrid SBSTD3 | ecosystem: Environmental > Terrestrial > Soil > Tree plantation...
CTGACCGGCATTCCGCTCGACTACTTCCAACCGGTCGTGGCGCACTGGAACGTGACGGTGTCCGGCGGAACGCTGTCGACGGAGGGGGAAGTCGAGTTCGCCCCGAAAGTCCGCCGGCTCGTCCTGCCCGAGATCTCCATCGAGAAAGTCAAACTCGGCTACGTGCGAAAACCTCCAGCGGCCGCCGAGAAGGGACTCCTGCCCGCGGCGAATAAGAAGACGGCGGACGAGACGGCGCCTCCGTGGGACTTGCGGCTGGACCGGTTCCGGATGACGGAGTCCGAAGTGGAGCTCATCGACAAGACGAAGGACCCCGGTTACCGCGTCTTCGTGACGCACCTGAACTCCGACGTCACGGGGCTGACGAACACGCCGCCGGGTCAGAGCGCCACGGCGAAGCTCCGGGGCAAGTTCATGGACGCCGGCGAGGCCACGGTGATGGCGTCGTTCCAGTCGAAGGTGCGCGGCGGAGATTTCGACATCAAACTCGAGATCGGGCCCACTCCTCTGCCCAAGCTCAACGACGTCTTCCGCGCGTACGGCAAGTTCGACGTCTTCGCCGGCGACTTCCTGCTCAACGCCGAGGTGCGAGTGCACAACGGCTACATGCAGGGCTGGGTCAAGCCGATCTTCCGCGACGTCGAGATCTACGACAGTCGACAGGACGCCGGGAAGCCGTTTTTCAAGAAGGTCTACGAAGGCGTCGTCGACGCGGCCTCCAAGCTCCTCAAGAATCGCAAGCACGACCAGGTCGCCACGGCCACGACGATCGAAGGACCCGTCGGGAACGCGAAGTCGAGCATGTGGGAGGTCCTCGGGGGTCTCCTCGAGAACGCCTTCATCAAGGCGATCCTCCCGGGCTTCGACCGGGACGTCGGGACTCTTCCGAAGAAATGACCCTCAGCGTCGGCGCGGAGAGTTGACGGAGCGCCGCAGGCGCCGCGTCTCCGGCACGCTCTCTCGAACCGCCGCCTGGATCAGGCGCGAGGCGCCGCGCGACCCGACCACGGACTGGAGAAGCTCGCGGTACAGGATCTCCCAGTCGTGGAATTCCAGCGGCGTCCGGGCCAGCTCCGCGGCGACGTCGGTTGCTTCACGGTCGAACCGCTCGCGATCGGTCCGGATCTCCCAGAGAGCCTTGACGCGCTTCTCGAGCTCCTGCCCCTCCGCCGACATGCACTGGAGGGCTTCCGTCGTCGTTGCAGTCTCCGCGATCAGGGCGTGCGCGCGGGCCGTGGGCCCTTCCAGCCCGAGGATGCGGACGCCGTTGGGGTAGATCGTCAGCGAGAGATCCGGCGAAGTCAGGTACTCGAGGTTCGCCGGAAGGTAGGTCCCGAAGACGGCGCTGCCGAAGACGTGGAGGATGCGCCCGAGGACGCGCGTGCCCCAGGGCGCGGGCGCCGGCGACACCTCGATGCCTCCCCGCTGGAGCGCTTCGCGCAACAGGCCCGACGTGGCGTGGTATTCCTTGGCGGGCACGGCCAGAGGCACGTGTTCCTCCTTGCGGCCCCGGAGCACCGCCGCGAGCTTGCGCACGGGCACCACGAAACACGCGAAGAGAAACGCCAGACCCAGGCCCAGCGTGGCCGGGAAACCGAGCAGAAGGCGTCGAACCTTTCCCTGGGTCGAGCGGGCCTTTCGGCTCAACGTCCAGCCAACCGCCAGCGGATTCAGAGCCGTCGCGGTGATCCAGACGACTCGCACCAGCGAGTCGGGCGTGTGCTTGGGAATGGGGAAGAGCGCGATGACCAGCGCCGCCTGCTTCGGAAGGAAGATTCCGGCCACCATGAAGGGCCAGGCTGCTGCCGCGCCCACGATCGCGGAGAGAAGCGTGCGCTCGGACGCTCTCACTTCCCCGAAGAGCGCGAGCGTCGCCCAGCCGAAGATCGCACGGACGATGGTCCCCAGCGAACGGCGGAGAAGAGCGAAGAGGGCTTCGAGCAGCAGCATGCCGCTCGAAGCTGCAAGATCCCCGCCCGCTGAGTTAACTCGTTTTTTCCGAGGCGGGTCCCGCGAGGCGCTGGACGCAGGAGAGGAGGCGGCCGGCGTCTACCGGCTTGGACAAAAAATCCGCCACGCCCGGAGCGTCGCGGATGAAAGACAGTCCCGAAAGCAGGACCACGGGGCAGCGCGCGTCGGTCTCGATGGCGTTCCACTCCTGCAGGAACTGCCAGCCGTCCATCACCGGCATCTTCAGGTCGAGAAGGATCAGGCGCGGCGTTTCCGCGCGCGCCTTCGTCAGCGCCTCGCGCCCGTTGGTCGCTCCGGCCGCGCGGTACCCTTCGTCCTCGAGCAGGCGCACCAGTCCCTCGCGCACCGCAGCGTCGTCGTCCACGACCAGGATCGGCGGGCTCTTCTTTTCCGCCGGCCGCATCGAAGAGAGAGCATCCCGCATTTCGGCGGCGGAGGCGAAACGGTCCGCGGGGTTCTTCTGCATCGCCCGCGCGACGATCGCGGCGAGCTCCGTCGGGACGTCCGGAGCGACCTCGATCAGCGGATCGGGATCCTCCTTCACGATCATCTCGAGCAGCCGGAACAGGTTTTCGCTCTTGAACGGCGCCTGGAAGCTGATGAGCTCGTAGGCCAGGACTCCCAGGCAGAAGATGTCGGCGCGCTCGTCGACCGAGTCGCCGGAAACCTGCTCGGGAGACATGTAGCCGATGGATCCCACGGCGATGCCGCTCTTGGTGATGTTCGAGGAGGCGCCGAGGGCCTTGGCGATGCCGAAGTCCATGAGCTTGATCGAGCCGTCCTCGAGCACGCGCACGTTGGAGGGCTTGACGTCCCGGTGGATGACGCCCGCGCGATGGGCGTGGTCGAGGGCCTCGGCCACGCCTTGCAGGATCCCGAGCTTGGCCGAGAGCGTCGCGGGCTCGCGTCGGGCGATCAGCGCCGACAGGTCCTCGCCGCCCAGGAGCTCCTGGACGATGAACGGGGTATCGCCCTCCATTCCGGACTCGTAGATCTCGGTGATGTAGGGATGGTGGAGCCGGCCGGCGAGCTCGGCCTCGCGGAAGAACCTCTCGTGCATGTCGGGACCGAGCGTGCACGCCTTGATCGCGACTTCCCGGTTGGCCGCCGCATCCCAGGCCTTGAAGACGGTGGCGAATCCGCCGGCGCCGATCCGCTCCCGAATCTCGTAGGAGCCGATCGAGCCCGAGATCACGGCGCCGTTGTTCGAGTCTCCGCTCGGTGTCTTGCCGAACCCGATGCTCAAAGACGTCTCCCTTCGTGCCGAGATCCACGTAATGACTTAGCACGAAGCGTGCCGGCCTCATACTGGCGTCCGGATTGCTCGCCGTTAAGCCGTGAAGCCGTGAAGCGTTGGGACGTGATCGTCGTCGGAGGCGGCGCGGCGGGCCTGTCGGCCGCGGCCGAGCTCGTCGAAGCAGGACGCTCGGTGCTGCTGCTCGAAGGCCGAACGCGTCTCGGAGGGCGCGTGCGCACGGAACGCCCGGCGGGCTGGCCGTTGCCCGTGGAGCTCGGGGCCGAGTTCGTGCACGGACGCAGCGAGGAGCTCTTCCGGATCGTCGACGATGCCGGGCTTCTCGCCGTGCGTCTTCCGAGCACGCATCTGACCTTGCAGGGCAGCCGTCTCCGTTACCTTCCGGACGCCTGGAAGCGCTTCGACGACCTGACGCGACGGATGCGCACGAGCGGTCACGATCGCTCCGTAGCGGAGTTTCTCCACGCGCAGCGGTCGCTGTCTCGGCTCGACCGGAAGCTTTTTTCCTCGTTCGTCGAGGGCTACGACGCGGCGCCCGTGGTGCGCGCCAGCGAGCAGTCGCTGTCGACGGCGGGCCAGGAGCCCGAGACGCCGGACGAACGGGCGCAGTTCCGGATCGTCTCGGGCTACGACGGCGTGATCCGGTGGCTGCGGTCGCGGCTGGAAAGCGGACGTTGCGAGGTCCGCACGTCCGCCGCGGTGAGCCAGGTGCGCTGGCGGCGCGGACGCGTCGACGTGACGACGGCCGGCGGCGAGGGTCATCGGGCGCGGCGTGCGATCTTCACGGTCTCGGCCGGCGTCCTCCAGGCGCCGCCGGGCGCGCGCGGCGCGATCTCCTTCGACCCGGATCCTGCTCCCGTGCGCCGGGCATTGACGGGAATCGCGATGGGAGACGTGGTCCGGATCGTTCTGCGCTTCCGCGAAGACTTCTGGAGCGACAAGCTCCCCGACGGCCCGCTCACCGGCTTCTTTCATTCCTTCTCCGCGCCTCTGCCGACCTGGTGGAGCGCTGCGCCCGTGGAAGCGCCGATGCTGACGGCATGGGCCGGCGGTCCGCGCGCGACGCACCTGCTCGCGTCCTCGCCGCAGTCCCGCCTCGACGCCGCCTTCGCGAGCCTCGGCTCGCTCTTCGGGATCGCGCGTCGCCGGGCCCGGCGGCTGCTCGTCGCGGCGCACTTCCACGACTGGAGCCGCGATCCCTTCTTCCGCGGGGCGTACAGCTACCAGGTAGTCGGCGGCGCGACCGCTCCGTCGCGCCTCGCGCGGCCGATCGAGGACACGCTCTTCTTCGCGGGAGAAGCGACGATTGCCGAGATCAGCGGGACGGTGCCCGCGGCCGTCGTCAGCGGGCGGCGTGCGGCGCGGAAGGCGCTTTCGGGGGCCGATCGCCGTTCATGATCAGCCGCGAGAGGCGCCGCTCGGCCGACGACAGCGCGCGTGTGGATCCGCGAACGAGCGCATCGAGCGAGGGAGGATCCCAGAGAAGTCGGCCCTTCTCGAACGCGTCGAGCACGGCCGGGCTGACGTAGGAGGCGCGGCAGACGGCCGGCGTGTTTCCGAGCAGCTGTGAGGTCTCGCGCATCGCGCGGGCCACGGCGCTGCGGATCGACCTCGCCGATGGAGGAGACGGATAACCCGCGCGGGCCAGCGCGCAGGCGCCCAGCAACGTTCCCGCCCAGGTGCGGAAGTCCTTCGCGGTAAACCGTGATCCGCTGATCTCGCGGAGGTATTCGTTGATGTGGCGCCGGCGGACGTTGACCCACGTTCCGTCGGGAACGCGGTAGCGGAAGAGCTCGGGCCCGGGATCTTTGAGCAGCGATCGCACCACGCGCGCCGCGCCGGCATCGTCGATCTCGCGCACCTGCGGCCTGCCGCCCTTGCCTGGATAAGACAGCGTCACGCGGCGGCCCTGCACGCGCACGTGTCTGGGGCGCAGGGTGGCGAGCCCGTAGGTGCCGTTTTCGCGGGCGTAAACCTGGCTGCCGGGCCGCAGGAAACCGCGCAGGAGCAAACGCACCATCGCCGCGAGCACGCGCTCGCGCGAGAGCTCGTCTCCACGCAGGTCCCGAGCGACGCGCGCGCGCAAAGCGGGCAGAGCGCGCAGGAACGCGAGCAGGCGCTCGCGCTTGCGTTTTTCGCGGATGCGCGTCTGCTTCTCGGAGTAGAGGTACTGCCACCGGCCGGCGCGGTCCCTGCCGATCGCCTGCACCGCGGAGGCGGAGGATGTGTCGACGAACACATCGGTCCAGGCGGGCGGCACCACGAGCGACCGAATGCGCTGCTGTTCGGCCTTCGACACACGGGCGCCGTTCGGGCCCCGGTAACGAAAACCCCTCTTCGGCGAGCCGATGCGGCGGATGCCGCGCTCCTGCAGCCGTTCCACGACGGTCACGCCGGGGGGAAGAGCAGGTTCCGTGCCCGGTTCGAGCGGATTTCTCGGTTAGAATTGCGACAACTCACTCGCGGCTGGATCCAACTCTTGAGGCTTCCTCTGGGTACCCGGTTTCGTCCTGGTTCCATCGAGCTCGACCGCTCAATAAGGAGAAAGCATGAAGAGGAATTTCGCGACAGCGATCGTTTTCGTTTTGTCTTCGGCAGTTCTGTATGCGCAGGTTCAGGAACGGCGGGCCGCCTTGTCCGTCCTCGACGCGGGCGAGCGTCCCATGACGACCGCCGGCATGGCGACGGCCACGGAGCTCATGGAGCGGTTCCAGACCCAGCAGCTGGAACGCAAGGCGCTGCTTCTCGACGCAACCTCGACGGCGATCGTCTTTGCCGCCGCGGGACACATCCTCGGAGCGAACAATCAGGTCGTGTGGCGCTCGGACGTCCAGTTCGCGAACTACCGCAGCACGGCGCAAAAGGTGGCCGTCGGCTTCCTGTCCGCCGGCGTGCCGAATGGATCGAAGATCCCTAAGATCCTGACGATTCCCGCGATGACCGTGGTGTTCTACAGGGATTTCGTAGGCAGCCAGTTGCTAGAGTCGGGTCTGGGGAGCATCCTCGCCATAGGCGTCCTCTCGGACAACGTCACCCCCGACACCTCCGCGTCGATCGACGGCGGATCCCGAATCTATACGACCAACAGCTCCGGGGGCTCGCTCAATCAGTTTTTCCCGGCGGTGCCCGTGAACGACTTGTTCGGAGGAGGTCGGGGGGTTTCGATGGGACTGCGGCAGGACACCGTCTTTCGCACCAACGTCGGCGTCGCCAACTTCGATACGGCGGTGGCCCACACATTCTCGGTGAGGATCGTCGGAAACGGCACTTCAAACACCTCGTCCGTCACGGTGCCGCCGCTGTCGATGATGCAGGTGCCGGCGCCGGGCGGCAACTTCGGCGACGTGTTCGTGCAATTCGACGCTCCGGCCGGCAACTACACGTGGAGCGCCTATGGCGCCACCGTCGACGGCGGGACAAGCGACGGCTGGTCCGTCCACGCCGCGTTGACATTCTGATCGTTCCGAATCCGCCGGGCGCTGGCCCCGTCGCCGTGCGCCCTGGCGGAAATCTTCCTCCCGATGGCTCGCCGGCTGCCGTCCGAATAAACTTCCCGCACTGCACCGGCGAACGGCTCTCGCGCTTCTCGTCGCGGCCACGGCCGCGGCGGACCAGGCCGCCAAGGCGGCGGCGGTGGCGAGGCTCTCGGGGCGCCCGGCGATCGAGCTCCTCGGCGGACTGCTGCGGGTCGCGCTTGTCGAAAACGTTGGCGCGTTCCTGAGCCTGGGCGAGCGCCTTCCGGAGCCGGTTCGGTTCATCGTCTTCGTCGTCCTCGTCGGCGTGGGACTGCTCGCGGCGAGCGTCTGGCTGCTGCGCGGCGCCGGGAGCCGCCCGTTCGCGCAGAGCGTCGGCGTGGCGCTGATTCTGGGCGGAGGCCTCGGCAACCTGATCGATCGGCTGGCCCGCGGCCGCGTCGTCGACTTTCTTCAGCTGCGCACCGGAGCGCTGCACACCGGCGTCTTCAACCTGGGAGACTTCGCGATCGTGGCGGGGGTGCTGATCTGGGCGAGAGCGAGGCGTAGGATCGAACCGAAGGAGGAGAAGTCATGATCCAACGCAGCCTCCGGATCGCCGCGGGACTCCTGTTCCTCGCCGGCACCCTGATCGCCGCCGGGCAGGAGGACAAAGGGGAGACGGCCGAAGCGAAAAAGCTTCGCGGCCGCTCGAGCGCACCCAAGGCCGCCGACGTGGATTCCGCGGTGACGCTCGACGCGTTGCTGTCGAAGAAGGACAAGAGCGCGTTCTCGGAGTCCAAGGGAGCGACGGTCGAGGGCTACGTCGTCCAGGTCGAAAGAGAGGACGACGGAGACGTCCACCTCGTCCTCGCGCCTTCGGCCGGCGAGACCAACACGAAGAAGTGGGTCATCGTCGAAGTGCCCCCGGCCTGGCAGAAGAAGGGCGACAACCTGACGACCGAAGCGCTCCGCAAGCTCCACGGGCAGAAGGTGCGCGTGACGGGCTGGCTCTACTACGAGCCCGACGAGACTTCCCCCGATCCGCGTGGCACGCGCTGGGAGATCCACCCGGTCACGGAGATTTCCCGGGCGAAATAACTACGCCGCGGCGTTTCCTCTCAGCCGGTGCATCAACCGGCCGAGGCGGATGTTGAGGCCGTGCTTGCGGTCGAGGAAAGGCAGCGGCAGAGGCTGGCGCACGCCGAGCTTGCGCCGCATGCGGAGCAGGATGAAGTTGTCGGGAGCCGCGCGCAGGCCCTTCTCGACCGCCTCGAGCGCTTCCTTGCGCGAGCGGCCCAGCAGATACAGGTTGGCGAGCGCCCAGTAGATGTAGGGGTTGCGCGGGTCCGCGTGCTGCGCCTTCTTGCAGAGCTCGAGCCCCCGTTTCCACTGCGGACTGTGACCCAGGCACAGCGCGTAACTGGCGAGGCCCGACGCGGGCACGGTGTCGCCGCGGGACGAGTAGCGTTCGTAGTAAGCCGTCAGGAACTCCGTCGCTCGCGGCCACTGTTCGCGTTTGATCGCCTCGCGGCCCGCTGCGAGCAGTTCTTCCTCGGAGTACTCCCTCAGATCCATGGAATGGTTCCTCCCTCGCAGGCGGTTCTTGCCCGCCTATTTTAGGGCAAGTTCGCCCGTTCCGGGCCCGGTCCGGCGCGAGCGGAGGAACCGGCGGAGGGTCCGCACGATCCACGCGGCGGTGACGATGGCGAGGACGACGACCGCCGCGGCCACCGCCGCGGCCGCGAGAGGGTACTTGACGGCGAGGAAGATCAGGAACGCTGTCAGACCGTCCTCCGTCAGGGACGCGATCCAGTTCGTCACCGGTTCGGGGCTCGTGTTGAGCGCGACCCGGGTCGACGATTTGAGCCCGTGCGTCGAGAGCGCGACGCCTCCGCACAGAAGCGCCGCGACGAGGCGCCACCGCTCCGGAACGCTCGAGGTCGCCGCCCACGCCAGTAGGGACGCCGCCGGAACCCTGATGAACGTGTGGACCACGTCCCAGATCGAGTCGACGATCGGAATCTTGTCGGCCAGGAACTCGACGAGGTACAGCGACGCCGTGATGCCGATGACCCAGGGATTTTCCAGGACCTTCAGGTCTCCGGGAAGGGCGAGCGCTCCCGCGCGGCCGAGAAAGCCGAGCACGGCCACGGTCGCGTAGAGGCGGAGTCCGGAGGCGACGGAGGCCCCGAGGAGAAGGCCGACGAGGGGAAGCGAAAGACCGTTGTCTATTCCAGTTTCTCCGCCAGGATTTTCTTGGCCTGCTCGGCGCGGAAATCTTCCAGCTTCTTCGAAAGGTCCGGACGCTTGCCCGCGAGGATCGCGACCGCGAAGAGGCCGGCGTTCACCGCTCCGGGCTTGCCGATCGCGAAAGTCGCCACCGGGATTCCCCCCGGCATCTGCGCGGTCGACAGCAGCGAGTCCAGGCCTTTCAATGACGCGCTCTCCATCGGAACGCCGAGCACGGGCAGCGTCGTGTGCGCGGCCGCGACACCGGCCAGATGCGCCGCGCCGCCCGCGCCGGCCACCAGAACTTCGAGGCCGCGCGAAGCCGCCGAAGTGACGTAGTCGGTCGTCTCGCGCGGAGTGCGATGGGCCGAGAGCACCCGGCTCTCGCTCGGCACGCCGAACTTCGACAGCGTCTCCGAAACGTTCTTCATCACGTCCCAGTCGGACTTGGATCCCATCAGGATCCCGACGAGAGGCTTGTCCATCGTCACTCTCCCTGGCCGAGCGAGTATCCCCGCTCCCCGTCATAGGAAAACAGGCTGACCGTCTGGGCGACGGAGATTCCGGCGCCCGTCAGCCGGCCGAGCAGCGCGACGATCGCGGACTGCTTCGCCACCCCGCCGTCGGCTGAAATGTGCCGGCAACGGAACTGGTCTCCCCGGAACGTCTCGGGAAGCCCGTCCGGCCACACCTTGACGCCGCGGCTCGTTAGCATCGTGAGGCGGAACTCCGGCCCCGCCAGCGGTCCGAGCTTGGCCGCGAGGGCATCGGAGTCGCGGCTCTCCCAGTTGACGTAGATGTCGACGCCCTGCAGGGACCTCGACGGCGACTCCAGCTTCGGCTCCGGCGGAATGGTCTCGCGCGGCGCGGCCGCGTACGAGACGGCTTTCAACTTCCTGGGCCGCTGCCCGAGGCGCGCGACCACGGCCTGGGCGAACTCCCGCGTCCCGACTTTCTCGCGGGACACGCCGGCCTCGAAAATGTCGTAGGTGTGGATGCCGTCCTCGAGCGTGGCGAGCCAGGCGTTGTGCACCCGCTCCGCGATGTCGGACTGCCCGATGTGCACCAGCATCATGACGCCGCCCAGCAGCAGGCCCGACGGGTTCGCGAGGTTCTGTCCGGCGCGGCGCGGCGCCGAGCCGTGGATCGCCTCGAACATCGCGTAGTTGGTTCCGATGTTGGCCGAGCCCGCGAGGCCCACCGAGCCCGCGATCTGGGCCGCGACGTCCGACAGGACGTCCCCGTAGAGGTTGGGCATCACGATCACGTCGAAGATCTCGGGGGAGTCGGCGAGCTTGGCGGCGCCGATGTCCACGATCCAGTGCTCCTGGGCGACGTCGGGATATTCCTTGCCGACCTCGTCGAAGACCTTGTGGAAGAGGCCGTCGGTCATCTTCATGATGTTGTCTTTGGTGAAGCAGGTGACCTTCTTCCGGTTGTTGCGCCGCGCGTACTCGAAGGCGTAGCGGACGATTTTCTCGGAGCCCGGCCGCGTGATGAGCTTCAGGCACTCGTACACGTTGGCCGAGATCCGGTATTCCACGCCCGCGTAGAGGTCCTCCTCGTTCTCGCGGACGATGACGACGTCCATCACGGGATGCTTCGTGGCGACGAACGGGTGGTACGAGACGCAGGGCCGCACGTTGGCGTAGAGGCCCAGCGCCTTGCGGGTCGTGACGTTGAGGCTCTTGAAGCCTCCGCCCTGGGGCGTCGTGATGGGGGCCTTGAGGAAGACCTTCGTCCGCCGCAGCGATTCCCAAGCGGACGGCGCGATGCCGGCGGTGTTGCCGGAGAGGTAGACCTTCTCGCCGATCTCGATTTCTTCGATCGCCAGCCGCGCGCCGCCCTCTTTGAGGATGAGCAGCGTCGCGTCCATGATTTCCGGGCCGATGCCGTCGCCGCGCGCGACGGTGATGGGCGTTTCTTTCGCCATGTCCTGCTGGTCTCCGCTCTGTTGGATTCGCCGGGCGCCTGCCGGCGAGCCCGAAACCTTATCATCGAGGACGTGGCGTCCGAGGAGGGGATCCGGCGTCTGGCGGCCGCTCTGCGCGAGGCGGAACGGGTCACGGTCGTGACCGGGGCCGGAGTCTCGGCGGCGAGCGGAATCCCGACGTTTCGGGGACCCGGCGGCATGTGGCGCAGCTATCGGCCCGAGGAGCTCGCCACGCCCGAAGCCTTCGCCCGGGATCCGAATCTCGTCTGGGAGTGGTACGCGTGGCGGCGGGACCTGGTGGCGCGCGCCCGGCCCAACCGCGCGCACGAAGTGCTCGCAGCCTGGAGCCGCCGGTTTCCGCGCTTCACCCTCGTCACGCAGAACGTCGACGGGCTCCACGAGCGCGCGGGGACCGAGAACGTCGTTCGATTCCATGGCTCGCTATGGGAGCTTGCGTGCGCCTCGCGCTGCGCCGGCGCTCCTCCGGCCTGGCGCCACGACGGGCCCTTCGACGAGCTTCCGCCGCGCTGTCCCGCGTGCGGCGATCTGGCGCGGCCCGGCGTCGTCTGGTTCGGCGAAATGATTCCCCCGGAGGCCCTCGCACGGGCGCGCGCCGCGCTGGACTGCGACGTCTGCATCGCCGTCGGCACCTCGGCGGTCGTCTACCCGGCGGCGGCGCTCGTGGCGGAGGCGGCGGAACGGGGCGCGTGGACCGCGGAGATCAACCCCGAGGCCACGCCAGCGTCGGCGGCCGTCGACCTCGCCCTGGCCTGTCCCGCGGAGCAGGCCCTGGCGCAGGTCGAAGGTCTGCTCCTCGGCGGGTGACTCCTCCGCGCCGAACGGGTTTAAGCTAGGGCTTTGTGAAGAAGGCCCTCTGGGTCGTCCTGGCGGTGGGTATCGCTCTGGCCGGGGCATGGGGGTACGGGGAACTCGTCCGGCGTGAGAACGATTCCGGAGAGCCCGTGCGCCTGCTCGCCATCGCCGAGGAGCAGAGCCTCGCGCTTTCGTTTTCGCGCAAGGGAAGGCTGACGACACGCATTCCCGAAGAGGGCGAGCCGATCTCCGCCGGCCAGGAAGTGGCGCGCATCGAGGAGCCGGGCCTCTCCGAGGACGCCTCCGACATCGAGCGCCAGATCGCGCAGGTTCAGGCCCGCGACCACACGCGGCTGGAGGAAATCGAGAAGCTGCGCGCTCAGTTCGCCTCGGTCGCGGCGGACGAGCGGCGGATCGGCCGGCTCGTGAAAGAGGGCGTCTCGCCGACGGCGAGCCTCGAGGCCCTCCAGCACCAGCGCGAGGCGCTCGCCGCGGACATCCGCGCGCGCGAGGCCGAGAAGGGACAGCTCGACGCCGAGGAGCAGTCGCTGCGCGTGAGACTGGAGAAGATCCGCGTCTTCGAGAAGGAAGGAATTCTCCGGTCTCTCATGGCGGGCACGGTCCTCACGCGCCACCGCCGGATGGGCGAGTGGGTCGAGCCGGGGCAGCCGGTGATCACGCTCCAGATCGAGGCGCCCTATCTGCGCGCCGAAGTTCCCGAGGAGAGGCTCTCCTCTTTCACCGTCGGAGAGCTCGTAACCGTGTGGCCGCAGGCGCGGCCCAACGCCCGCTTCCAGGCCCGCATCGCGTCGATCAAGCCGCGCTCGGAGTTCGCCACCCGCAAGAACTGGGGCATCCAGAGCCGCGATCTGCAGACGTTCTCCGTGCGCCTCCAGCCGATGAACGCCGCGGTCGTGGCCGGCCAGACCTTCGTCGTCGAAGCGGGCGGCGGGCACCCAAAGGCGTGATCGCGCCGATCGAGGTCGACAAGCTCACCAAACGGTTCGGCGACTTCGTGGCCGACGACGCCGTGTCCTTCACGGTCAAGCGGGGCGAGACCTTCGGCCTGCTCGGCCCCAACGGGGCCGGCAAGACCACGCTGATCCGGATGCTGACGACGCTGATGCCCCCGAGCTCCGGCACCGCCCGCGTCGAGGGGCACGACATCGTGTCCGAAAAGGGATCGGTGCGGCGCGCGATCGGGACCGTGTCCCAGGCCCAGACCACGGACGAAAACCTGACCGTGCGCGAAAACCTCGCCGTTCAGGGAAAGATGTACGGGCTCTCCGGGCGCCTCCTGCGGGAGAGGATCGAGCGGCGCCTGAAGCAGGTGGGTCTGTGGGAGAGACGCAACCAGATCTCGCGGCAGCTCTCCGGAGGCATGCGCCGCCGTCTGGAGATCGCGCGCGGCGTCCTCCACGCGCCCCGCGTCCTCTTTCTCGACGAGCCCACGACGGGGCTGGACCCTCAGAGCCGCCGTTCGATCTGGGACATGTTCGACGACCTGCGCGAGCAGGAGCCGGACCTCGCGATCATCCTGACGACCCACTCGATGGAGGAAGCGGACTTTCTCTGCGACCGCGTCGCGATCATGGATCGGGGCAAGGTCCTCTGCGAGGACTCCCCGGAGTCCCTGAAGCGCGGCCTGGAGACGGGGGAGCGCGTCGAGCTCGAGACCGACCGCGTCATCGCCCCCGAGGACCGCGAGGCGCTGGCCGAGGCGGGAGTGGCGCGACCGCGGTTTCCGTCGGCGACGTCGGTGCATTTCTACGCGCGCCCGGGAGAGGGAACCGGGCGAAGGGCCGCGCGCCTGCTTGAGGACCGCGGGTATCACATCGTCCATCTGACGATCGCGCTCGCCACGCTCGAGGACGTGTTCTTCTCCTACACGGGTCGGGCGCTGCGCGAGGCATGAGCACCGCCCGCGGAGAACGGCGACCCGCGCGCGGCCCGCGGCTCGCCCTGCTGGGGATCGCGGCCATCGGCCAGCGCGCCTTCCTGACGCTGTGGCGCCAGCCCGTGCTGGTGGTCTCGACCATGATCTTTCCGATCGTCTATCTCGTGGTCCTCGGCAACGCGATGAACCGTCCGCTCGAAAACGTTCCGCTGGCGGTCGTGGACGAGGCGGGAAACGCGTACTCGGCCGAGTGCCGGCGCGGCGTGCTCGCGCTCCAGAGCGGCCGGCAGCTGGTCGCCGCGACGTTTCTCTCGGATCGCGGAGGTGCTCTCGACGGCCTGCGGAGGGGGAGATATCGGGGCGTCTGGGTCCTGCCGTTCGGCCTCTCGCCCGCGGGCCCGGCGCCGTCGTTCATCGGAGACAACACCGACCGCTTTTCGTTCGAGGCTCTGGAGTCGACGCTGCGACAGATCTGGCAGGAGGTTTCGGCGCCGCCCGAAACGCCCCCGGCCGCGCCCGCCGTGCGCCTCGAGGCGTATCCCTACCTCGACTACCTCACGTACCTGGGGCCGGCGATCGTGTGTCTGGCGATTTTCATGGGGTCCATGGTGTCGGGCGGCCTGCAGGTGCTCGAAGACCGGATGTACGGCTACCACGAGGGCTATTTGGTGACTCCGATCTCGACGGGAACCCTGGTGGCCGGCAACATCCTCGCGGGCGCGATCGTGGCCTCCATCGCGGGAGGGCTCGTGCTGGCCGCCGTCGTGTTCCTGTCTCCCTTGCCGGCCGCCGGGACGCCGAGCCTCGCCGCCGCCGCGGTGACGGTATTCCTGACCTCGCTGTCGATCGCGGCGCTCTGGTTCCTGGTCTTCGCGCGCGCGAAGAGCGCGAGCCTGCTGCGCGGAATGTTCGGCATCATCAACGTGCTGCTCTTTTTCCCGTCCGGGGCGCTGTATCCGATCGAGTCGTACCCGCCGTGGCTCGCGAAGCTCTCGTCGATTGACCCGCTGACGTACGGCGTGCGCTCGCTTCGCAACCTGCTGCTGCGGGGCGCCGCACCCGCTTCGACTTACCCGGACTGGGTTTTCCTGGCGACGTTTACCGTGGTGTGCGGGGTGCTGACGAAGGTGCTGTTCCGCCGAGAGGTGTAGGGGCGGGAAGCACGGGATCCCTCGGAGCTAAAGCTCCTCGGGATACCTGCGCGGGAGCTTACGCTCCGCGCAGGTAGTTCTCGAACTCCTCCGGATGCGCCGCGCGGGCGCGCGCGTCCTCCGTCTCGACGACGCCCTCGCGCGCGAGCTTCGCCAACGACTCCTCCAGCGTCACGGACCCCTGCTTCTTCGTAATCGCGATTTCCTGGTGCAGGTGCTGGAGGGCGTTCTTGCGGATGTGCTGGCGCGCGCCGTAGGAAACGAAGAGGAGCTCCGCGGCCGCGGCGCGTCCTCCGGACTTCTTCGGCAGGAGCGTCTGCGTCAGGATGGCCGCGAGCGCCATCGACAGCTCCTGGCGGATCGTGTTCTGCCTCTCGGCGGGGAAGGAGTCGCCGATCCGCGACACGCTCGACGCCGCGTCGGTGGTGTGGACGGTCGAGAAGACCAGGTGACCCGTCTCGGCGGCGGCCAGCGCGATCCGCATCGTCTCGGGATCCCGCATTTCGCCCACGACGATCACGTCCGGCGCCTGGCGCATCGCGGCGCGCAGCGCGGTCGGGAAGTCCGGCGCGTCCACGCCGATCTCGACCTGCTCGACCACGGAGGAGAGGTGCGGGTGCTCGTACTCGATCGGATCCTCGATCGTCACGACGTGCCGCGCGTCGCGGCGGTTGATCTCGTCGACCAGCGCGGCCAGCGTCGTCGTCTTTCCGGAGCCCGTCGGGCCGCCGATCAAGACGAGACCCCGGGGCAGGCGCGTCAGCGCCTCCGTCCCGGCGGGCAGTCCGAGCGAGGCGAGCCGGGGCGGATGCGCCGGCAGCGCACGCACCGCCGCCGCGGCGCGACCTCGTTCGCGGTGAAGATTGACGCGGAAACGTCCGAGCCCCCGGACGCGGTGGGAGGCATCCGCGATGCCGCTCTCGCGATACCGCGCGCGGGCGTGCGAGGCGAGCGCCGGCAGCACAGCCTCTTCGATCTCGTCGCCCGACAGGGGAGGCTCGGAGAGGGGCTGAAGGCTTCCGTCCAGGCGCACCGACGGCGGCGCTCCAGCCACCAGCAGCAGATCGCTGCCCGAACGGGCCGTGAGCTCCTCGAGCCAGCGGTCCAGCCGAACGGAGTCGGAGGCGCCCGAGTCCACCGCGCCCGCCCGGGTGGATGGACGGCCTTCGTTCAATTCACGGATGAGCTCGTTGATGTCCTGGGTCTCGTCGTCCTGCATCGGGAGCAAGCCTAGCCCGCGAGGTGCCAGTCGGTGTGCGGAGTCTTGTTCTCGAAGATCCAGGCCTTGAACAGCCGCCCGTACGTCGTGGGCTTCCAGCCGATCTCATCGAAGAACGGTCGCAGTGCGAAGTGGAGCCGGCGCAGGTGGTACATCGGCACGCCCGGGAAGTAGTGGTGCTCGAGGTGGTAGGCGGAGTTCAGGTACCAGAAGTCCCAGAACCGCGACGGTTTCAGGATCGAGCCCCACTTGGCCGGGTCCGCGGGGTCGATCGCGTAGTGCTGTCCGAGGCGGTTCAAAGCGAACGCGATCGGGAACACCAGGAAGACCGGGACGAGATAAACCCGCCCGAGAACACCGAAGCCGCCCAGAAGATAAAGAGCCGCCATCACGCCGACGTGGAACAGGATCGTCACGCGACGCTCCCAAACGATCTTGCGGCGGATCGGCTCCGGATAGCTCGCGGTCTCGCGGCGCGCGGCGCGGAAGTAGATCGGGAAGAGCGCGGGGGTGAAGTAGAGAAGCTTGTACCAGGGCTTGACGATCTTCGGGGAAAGATAGTGGCGCTTCGGGTCCGCTTCGGCGTCCCCGAGCTCGGCGTGGTGCGTCAGGTGCCAGCGCGTGAACTGCGAGGCCGAGATGCCGGACGGAATCGCATAAAGGAGCGAAAGGATCCGATCGCCCTTCGGGTGCGGACCGTTAAAGACGGCGTGGTGGAGGGCGTCGTGGAGGAGCACCGTGAAGTTGAAGACGGTCCAGCCTGAGACCAAAGCGGCGGGAATCCAGATCCAGGGCTGCGGGAATTTCCACGCGACCGCCGACGCCGCGATGAGCAGGAGGAACTGCCGCACGGCGATCGCCGCGTGACGGGCGGGGTTCTTGTGATGGAGCTCCTTCAAGAGGTCATGCGGAATCGCCTTATTGAGCCGGTGGCGCAGGTCCTTGGAGGCCTTGCTCCAGTAATGCTCTCCCGGCGCGATCTCGTCGGGTCGGGGCAGCGTCGGGGGAGTCGGATGGGCGCTCATGCGGTTCTCGCCCCGGAAAACCACCCGGGCGATACGGCTATTCTCACACACCGCATGAAGGCCCGCGCGCTGCTCCAGGCCCTCTACCGGGCCGCGCTGGAGGCCGTCGAGCCGGGCCGGCGGACTCAGGACGCGCTCTCCGAGACGGCGCTGCGGCGCGCGCGCGGGAGGGCGCGGCGCATCGGAGTCTTCGCCGCCGGAAAAGCCGCCGCGACGATGGCCCGAGGAGCCCTGGCGGAGCTCGGCCGCTGCGAGACCCTCGTCGTCCTGCCCCGGGGGCACCCATCGTCGCGCTTGCCCCGCGAGGCTGTCGCATTCGCGTCTCACCCCGAGCCCGACGCCTCGAGCATGCGTGCCGCGCGGCGAGCGCTCCGCTTCTTCGAGAGCTTCGGCGAGGAGGATCTCATCGTGTGCCTGATGTCCGGAGGCGCGTCGTCGCTGCTCGCGCATCCGCGGCCGGGAGTGACGCTCGCGGACAAGACGCGCGCGGTCCGGGCGCTCGTCCGTGCGGGCGCGTCGATCCTGGCGGTCAACCGCCTGCGCGCGTCGCTGTCGGCCGTGAAGGGCGGACGGCTGGGACGCGTGACCCGCGCGCGGCTGGTGACTCTGGTTCTCTCGGATGTGCCCGGCGACCGCGCGGCCGCCGTCGGCTCGGGGCCGACGCTGCGCGGACGCCGCGGTGACCTCGTGCGCGTGATTGGCTCCAACGCCGACGGCCTCGAGGCCGCGGCTCGGGAAGCGCGGCGGCGCGGCCTTGCCGCCGTGGTCGAGGCTCATCGGCTCTCGGGAGAGGCGCGTCGCGCGGGGCGCCGGCTGGCCGCGCGCGCGAGAGGCCTCCGTCCGGGATCCGTGCTCCTCGCCGGCGGCGAAACCACGGTGGCTCTCGGGCGATCCCGCGGACGCGGCGGACGCTGCCTGGAGCTCGCCCTCGGCGCTGCCGAGATTCTCGATGGCGAGCGGAGGACGGCGCTTCTCGCGGCGGGCTCGGACGGGCGGGACGGGTCCTCAGGCGCGGCCGGGGCGTTCGCCGACGGCACGACGATTTCTCGAGCCGGCCGTTACGGTCTCGATCCCGACGCGGCTTTCGCGGGCCACGACACGCGGCGTCTCTTCTCGGGGCTCGGCGATCTCTTCGTGACCGGGCCGACGGGAACCAACGTCGGCGACTGGGTGTTCCTAATCAAGAGCCGGTCATAGACT
>Ga0075424_100002054_pt1 | contig 18146 bp, 11 predicted proteins | sample SoiMethybrSBSTD3_FD_75301 | JGI IMG/M metagenome (GOLD analysis project Ga0075424, IMG submission 75301) | Bulk soil microbial communities from a Populus tree surrounding site in Tennessee, USA - Soil MetaG P. TD hybrid SBSTD3 | ecosystem: Environmental > Terrestrial > Soil > Tree plantation...
TGATCGCGACTGTGCTGGCGAGCTATGTGCCGGCGCGGCGCGCGGCATCAGTGGATCCGGTGGAAGCGCTGAGAGTGGAGTGATTCACTCGTACCGCAGCGCGTCGATGGGGTCGATGCGAGCGGCCTTGAGCGCGGGATACACGCCAAAGAGCACTCCGACGGTGACCGACACCCCGAAGGCCATCACGACGGACATCGTGCTGACGATCGTGTTCCACTCCGCGGTCCGCGCGATCGCCCAGGCGAGCACGAAACCGAACCCGATGCCGAGCAGTCCGCCGCCGGCTGAAATCAACACCGCCTCGCTCACGAACTGCCGCGCGATGTCCAAGCGCCTGGCACCCACGGAACGGCGCACGCCAATCTCGCGCGTGCGTTCCAGCACGGTGGCGAGGACGATGTTCATGATCCCGATACCGCCGACCAGGAGCGAAATCGCGGCGATCGCCACCATGACGTAGGTGAAGATCGCCTGCGTGCGCTGCTGCTGCGCCAGCAGATCGGCGGGGATGGTCACAGTGAAGTCGGCGGTGCCGCGATGAGTCGAGTCGAGGACCGCGGTCACCACCTTGGCCACCTCGATGCTGTCCTCACCGGCCGCCACCTGCAGGTCCACTCCCGCGAGCTCGTCCTTCAGCCCCCCACCGGGATCCTGAAAGCGGTATTCGAACGTGTTGATCGGGATGTAAATGACGTTGTTCACGTCGGGCGTCGCGCTGCTCTCGCGACGCGGGCTCTGCGCGATCTGTTCCTCGAGCACGCCGACCACCTCGAGCCATGTGCCGTCAACCTTGACGAACTTGCCGAGAGCCCGTTCGTAACCAAACAGGCTCACCTTCGCCGCTTCACCCAGGACGGCAACCGCAGCGCTCGTCTGATCGGCGCGGCTGTCGAAGAACGCACCTTCGGCGAGCCTCAGGCTGTGTATCTGGCCGTAGGACGCCTCCACGCCGTAGATCTCGGGCGGACTCTGGGACGGCTTCGGCAGCAGCGCTGCCGGACGCATCGTCTTGCGGACCGACATCGCCTTGATGGCGTCGATGTTGGTGTGGAGAATGCGGGCGTCGCGATGGGTGAGTCCCGGCGACGACTGTCGCCGCTGCTGCATCTCCTGCGAGCTCGATGCCGGCACCGAATCGACCATGATGTTGCGGACGCCGAGGCGTTCGATGAACTGCAGCGTCTCCGCCCTCGCACCGGCGCCGATGGCCATCATTCCGATGACCGAGCCGACGCCAAAGACGATGCCCGAGGTCGTGAGCAGCGTACGTGTCTTCTGTGCGCGAAGATTGTCGAGCGCCTGCGCGAAGTCGGAAAGGAATGGGATTATCACTTCGCCAGCGCTCCGAGCGGGCCCGTCGACCGCGTGTTCTGCTTCCGCTTGCCTGGCTCGGCGAGCGCGATCGTCACGCCCTCGTCGATCCCGTTGACGATGGCCTGACTCTCGGTCCGACGGATCAGCGTGACCGGATGCGTGACGTAGCCCTCTGACGCCTGGCGATAGACGAACCAGCGTCCTTCGCGCTGAAACACCGCCTGCGACGGCACCCACAGAACGTTCTCGAGCGTCTCGACGCGGATCACGACGTCGACGCTCAGTCCCGGTCGGAGCGCTTCGTCCGCGCGATCGAGGGCAATGCGACAGTTGAACGTGCGGTTCCAGGCGCTGCCGGCCGATCCACCAAGCACGCTGATGTGCCCTTCGAACTCTTTCCCCGGCATTGCCTTCGGACGGACGATGGCGCGTTGACCGACTTTCAGAAACGCCCGGTCGGTCTCGAGAATCTGCGTGCTCACCTCCCAGATGCTCATGTCCGGGATCTGCGCCACCACTTGACCGGGACGAGCCGAGTCGCCGAGTTGAAAGGTCGGCACTTGCATCCCGTAGAACAGCACGCTCATGCCGTTTGTGTTCTCGGCCAGTTGGACGTAGCCGGAGGTCGGTGCTCGCAGCGTCAGGCCTTCGATCGTCTGGCGGCTGGTGTTCACCTTCGTCTGGGCTTCTTTGACGGCGGCCCGCTGCACGTCGACACCCGTCTGCTTGGATTCTTCGCGGTGCTGGAGGTCGACGCGCGCCTGGTCGTAGTGATTGCGCGCCTGTTCGAGCGCAATCTCCTTCTTCCGAGCCTGCACCGATCCGAGAAAGTCGTTGCCGCGCTGATCGAGCTCGGCGATCTTGACGTCGGCTTCGCTGGTGACGACCTCGAGGCGGGCCTTCTCGAGGGCAACGAGCGTGTCGGCTTCGGCTTTGATCTGCTGCTGTCTCGCTTCCTCGAGATCGGCTTCCGCCTCCATCAGATCGAATTGCTGACCGCTCGCATCGAACGTCGCGACGACGTCTCCGGACTTGACGAGCGCGCCGGTCTCGCGAAGAAAGGTGATCGGCAGCTCCGATACGCCTGCCCTCGGCACGATCATGGGTCGTGAGCCGCCACCCTGCAATTCGCCGCGCGCGGACACTTCGATCGCCACACCTGCGCGTCGAACAGTCGTCGTCGGCACGGCGCTGTCGCGGCTTGTGGCGAGCGCGTTCATCGCCATTCGCAATCCGCGGCCGCCGCCGAAGCCGGCGGCGATGATCGCGGCCGACAGCGCCACCAGTCCAATCACCCGCCGAATCATTTCGCGCCTGCGGCGGCGAGCGCCGTCTCGCCGATGCCGTCCAACAAAGGATCGACCATTGCCACCTGCGCGCCCGGGCTCACGCCTTTCACTGCGACTTCGTCGGTGTTGCGCGCGAGGACCTCCACTTCGACGGGCGTGAACCCGTTCGCCGAGACCGCATAGATCGTGGGCTTTCCGCGGCGCGTGAACAGCGCCTTTGCCGGGACAATCGTCGCCGCGGGAATCCGCTTGGTGACGACGTCGATCGTGCCGTTCATCCCAGGCCTGACGCGCTCGTCGGCGCGAGAGCCGAGCGCCGCGTAGACGTGAAACTCGCGTCCGCGCGAGTCGATCGAGATCTCGGCGAGCGGAGAAATCGTCGTCAGCTTGGCCGGAATCGACGCATCGGGCAGTGCGTCGATGCGGACGATGACCTCGTCTCCCACCCGCATCCTGCCGCGATCGATCTCCTCGACGGACGCGTCGATCAGCAGCGAAGACAGATCGGGAATGGTCGCCAGGTTCATGCCCGCAGGCACTTGATCGCCGACGCGGTACGGCTGCGTCGAGCCGCTCACCTGCGCGGCCAGCGAGCTTCGATTGGCGGAGTAGATTGCGAATCCCGAAAGCGGCGCACGAATGTCCATGCGCTCGATCTGACCCTCGACGAGTCGGACCCACGCCTCGGCCGACTCGAGTTGCCGCCGAAGCGACGCCAGCTTCGATTCTCGCGACGCCTGCCGTTGGGCCACTTCGGCCTCGAGCTGCCGGAGTTTCTGACGGGCCACACCGAGGTCGATGCGATGGCGCTCCGCATCGAGACGCGCCACGAAATCGCTGTCCGCGGTATCGAGCTGGGCCGACTCGACGCCCAGTCGCGCATCGCTCAGGTCGTGCTGATCGTGTTCGGTTGCGGACTTGGCTTCGGCAATGGCCTGCGCCAGGCTGGCGCGCGCACGCTCGGCTGCGGCGCGCCGCTGAATCAGATCGCGCTCGGCCGTACTCGAATCGAAGCGAACCAGCGGCGCCCCCTCTTCGATGCGCTCGCTGACAGGGGCCATCCATGCGATCCGCAGATCCTGCACGAGCGGAGCATAGACAGGTACGGACCGATCCGCCTGAATCTGACCCCTGGCGCGGATGACCGCCACGAATTCACCCGAGCGCACCGGAGCGAGGGGGAACGATGCCCGCTGCGCGCTGGCCTTGAACTGAACGATGCCAACCCACACTGCGACAGCGACCGACGCCGCAATGACGATCATCGAGACGACGCGGAAGGACTTCACTGCGCGACTCCGTCCGACTTCGCTAGCGCAGGGAATCGTTCGCTACGATCGAAGACGATTGCGGCCGACAGATCAGGCATCAGACGTGGATCGGATCCGTCGAGGCGGAAGACCGCCATGAACGTTTTGACGCCGCGGCCCAGCGCGGCGGAGGCCGCCACTGGGCTTGCGGCGACGAACCGCGCGCCGAGCGTCATGTCGGGATAGGCGTCCACGTAGACCTTGGCGTTCAAGCCCGGCCTGAGCAGCGCGCCGTCGGGCTCGGCCACATTGACCCTCACCAGCATTTCGCCCGGATCGAAGATGTTGAGAAGCAGGTTGTTCCGGTATAGCTGGTCACCCACCTGTGGTCGAACCATCGAGCCGTTGTTGAAGAAGGTGGAGAGCGCCACCATTCCAGAGAGTGGCGCCTTGACGCGCAGCTTCTCGATGTTCGCGCGCGATCGATCCTGCGCCGCGCGCTGACGGTCGCGCTGCAACTCGAGAATCCGGAGCGCGGCCTGATCGGCGCGCTCCTCCTGCGGCTGCGTCCGCCGGAGACTCTCGATTTTGGCTTCGGCCTTGGCAAGCCGAATCGTGTTCTGCTGTGCCTCGATGTCGCCGACCACCGACGCCTTGCTGACATCGAGTCGCGCCTTGGCGAGATCGGCGTCGGCCTGCTCGCGCTCGAGGCGCCGTCGTTCCGCATTGGCGGCGTTGTCGGCCGCTCGCTGTCGGACCTGGTGCGAGAGGTCGTCGTATTTCGCTGCGCTTTGCCGCGCCTGATCGATTTGCTCCAGTGGATCGAATTCGGCGATGACGTCGCCCTTCGCAACGGTCGCTCCGTTACGAACGATTCGCGTGAGCGTCATCCGGAACGTCGGTCCCGTTACTTGCGGTACCGCGACGCGCGTCGATCGGACGGCCTCGAGTGTGCCAGTCCAGCGAATCGTTTGCGATCGCGACGGGGCGGCGTTCGTCGCATCGGGCGACGATGTCGCCCGCGCCCGAGTTGACGGCGCAGGCGGCCTGGAACAGGCTGCGAGAATCGCGCCACACAAAAGGACTGCCAGGACGCGCATGCTGGTTCGCGATCTTAGACTCCCTTGCGCGCGATTTGGGCTGCGTTTGTTGGGCGTCGGGTGAAGACCTGAGTCGACGCCCTTGCGGCGATTAGAACTCGTTGAACAGCGCGGCGCGCGGCATCTTCTGCAAGTAGTGCTCGGTGCCGTAGATGAAGAACGTTTCGCGCTTCGGATCGCGGTTCGGCACGATGTAGCTGCCGCCGCCAAAGCGGAACATCGCGCCGTTGATGTCATCGACGTGCATGTTCTTGTAGCTGTCGTGCGCGTCTTCCGTCCCGGCGCGAACCAGGCAGAGGAACGCCGTGCACTCGGTGCCGTCCGGCAGCCAGCGCGTTCTGCTGGCCCCGGACGCGGCCCCAAACACGACGCGCCACAACTGCACTTCACTGTTCGGACCCCATTCGACCTGCTGCCCTTCGAACGCCAGCAAATACAGCTGTCCGTCCAACTGCGTCACGAAATTTGCGCTCTGCACGTCGTCCTGATGAGGAAAGTCATGAGGCCGCCCGTTCTCGTACATCGAGACGAGGTTTGGGCATTGCGGCTCGCTCTCCGGCGGGAAGATCTGGTTGACGCGCTTGACGCATCCTGCGTAGAGCACTCGTCGAAGATCTGCTGCCTGCTGCTGCTCCGGCGTCCGCTCGCCAGGGCACGTGGCCGAAGCGAATGGATCGAGCACCGGCCCCTGTCCATTCGCCAAGAGGCGGTACGGCTTGATCTGCGCCAGCGACACGTAGCCGGTACACGGATCCGGTGGGATCGCATACAGGCTGAGACGATCGCCGTCCGGCACCATCACCAGATAGCCGTTGCGTAACGCCGGCGGTGTCCACGCCTCTCGCAGTTTGGCGACAGCCGCCCAACCCGATCCCTCACCCTTCCTCGCAATCAGCAACCGCGGACGCGGATTCGGCTCCGCGATGTTGTAGAGGACAACCTGACTGGATTGTCCCGACGGAGGAATGTTCCTGTCGCCGTGCTCGGGGCAAGTCGGATCCCACTGCGATCGCGTGCACGGCAAAGCGACGAATTCCGAGCTCGTTGCGATGTAGTTGCCGATCGACTGAATGCCGCCGGCGTGATCGAACCTGCGTCCGGTCGGGACGCCGTCCCAATCAGAGTCATTGCCGGGCTCGTACGCATCGTAGACGCCCGCGTTACTGGCCGCGATCACCGCATCGAACGGCGAGCCGTCATGCCAGATGATGTCGGGCCATGCATCGAAGACCACGTTGAGAACGTTCGTGCCGAATCGCTGCGATCGGGTACCGGTCCGCGTGCCGAGCTTCGTGAAGAACACGTTGTTGAATTCCGGACCGCCGTCGCCGCGCACCGAGGTAGTCCACACGAGGTCATAGCGCGCGCGGTTGTAGGTCCGTGCGATTCCCTGATGGTGATACTTCTCGCCCCACCCATCCCCTTGATAGTTGATGCCACGTATGAGCCGCGACGGGTCTGGCGAGATCTCGAGCACGCCATGGTCCTGAATGCGGCTGAACGCCGCCTTGACGTCGAAGGGACGCGGCGTCGCATCCAACTCGGTCGTCATCGCGATCGTTCCGCCGCAACCGATCGAGTTGGCATAGCAGCCGGCGTGCAACTCCAGGCTCATGTCGTAGGGGACGACGAGGTTGATCTGTGAGCCGCGGCCGAAGCAGTTGTCGTCGTTCGATGCCAACTCCGTCGTCGTGTTTGCGATGAACAGACGAAGGAACGTGTTTCGCTCGAAGGCGGCCTCCGCCATCCCGCAGGTGCCGATCCGAATGCTGGTCCCGGCCTGAAACGACCCCAGGTCGAACCGCGCGTAGTTGGTTGTCGCGTTGACCGTGGGACTTGGCGTCGGCCCGTAGATGCCGATCAGGTGCGACACGGCGAAGTCTGCTGACGCGTCAGCGGGGACGACGACGATGGTTTGTGTCTGCGTTACCGCTCGAAACGCGCAAACGACCAGGGTCGTGAGAAGAAGTAGCCGGAGTCTGTTCGTCATGGCGACCCCCTACCTCTCAGAACGGAATCCGGCGGAGGTTTTAGCAGAAACGTCCTGGTCGAGCGCGGTCAGTAGGTTCATCAAGCGTCGCAGCCCTAGCGCTGCTCACGCATCGAGATCAGACCGAACCGGGCCAAACGTCACGCGTTGAGGGCGCGAATGAGATCGCGGATTTCATCGTCGGCGGTGTTTGGTTCGGACAGCGTTTCCATGACCAGCCGATGGAGTTCGACCTGGAAACGGCGGCGCAAGCGGTGAACGGCGGTCTTCACTGCGCCCTCCGACATCCCCAAGCGTGCCGCCGTTTCGGCGTACCCACCGGGGGGCGGCATTCCGAGCAGGCATTCGCGCAGTTCGTCGAACACGGGCTCGCGATTCTGGTGGCGCCATTCCGCTCGCAGGCCGGCCAATACCTGGTCGATGACCGTCAGCGCCCAGCGCCGCTCGTACAGCGTCTCCGGCGTCATCGGATCGGGCGGCTCCCGCGCATATCGATCCTCGGCTCCATCGAGGAGCAAGGGCACGACCTCCAGGCCGCCGCCTCTTTTCAATGTGTGTCGGCGAGCGAAGTCGTTGGCGAGAAAGTGCTTCAGGGATGCGAGCAGAAACGCGCGAAACCGGCCGCGCTCCCGAGCCAACCCTTTGAAGTCGCGACGCTCGAGCAGCGAGACGAAAAAGCTCTGAACGATGTCGCTGGCCTCGTCGGCAGAACGACCGTGGCGGCGAGCGTATGCGTACAGCGGATACCAGTAGGTCTGGTAAAGGCTGGCCAGGGCAGCATCGGCGATGGATGTATTGTCGTCGCCCGCTGCGACCACGAGGCTCCACCGCGTCGTCGTGAATGACGGCACGTCAATCTATCGTGGCACGACCCACACCTTGGCGAGGGCATCGTGCAGACCGCGCGACGGGCGGAGCACGGTTGCGAGGGCCCCGACCGCAAGCACGCCATTCGTTAGCAACGCCGCGAGCATCGGCCAGTGCGGCACCGGCACGACGTCGGCCCCCTTTGGCGACGTGGCGAGGTAGAGGCACCACACCAGCACCGGCGACCAGGCAATGAGCGCGCGGCCAATCGAGCGCAGGCGGCTCGCTTCACGACCCTGCGAGGTCACGATCGCCAGTCCAGCGGCACGCGCCACCACACCGCCCGGTACGGCCGCAGCGGAAACCAGATGCGCGATCATCATCGAGACCAGCACGATCGCGGAGAGAGTGCTAGCGATGAGAGCGACGAACGCGCCTGCACGCTCGGAGACGATGCGGCTCTCGGTCGTCGCGCGATCGATCTCGGGCCCGAGTTGCACGACGATGGCATCGAGACGATCCGAGTCCGGGTATCGCTCGAGCAACTGACGCGCGAGCGTGTGCCGCGCGGCCTGCTGCGCGGGTTGTGCCGTCACCGTGCTCCAGAACTTCTCATCGCTCAGGCTCGCGCGGAAACGCGCGGCGACGTAGCGCTCAGCCGAATCCCGAACGCCGGCGTTTCCGAAGCGACCCGCTGGAGCAGGATCTCGCAGGGCGTCCAGCCACCAGATCATGCTCGCGTGTTCGAACGTCCTCATCGTCCGCATCGCAGGCATCGCGGCGAGCGCCGCGACGGCCATCGCGACGATCGGCACCATTGTCAACGTCACCGGGAGCGCGCGACGCACGCTCGTCGCGCGATCCGGCGTATGCGCAAGCGTCGCGACATCTTCGCGCAGAGACTGCACATTCGAGGGGAGCCTCCGACGCCATTCCTCGACCCGCCTGATGAGCGAGAGCGGATACAACCCGGCATGTGAGGCGCGCGCGATCGCGTAGTTCGCAACTGCCGGGAGGAGTTCCATCGGCTTCAGAATGACCGGCACCGTCGTTCTGTCAGCGCGCGTTGTCGGATACGAGAAATCGAGCAGGGTGATGTGGCCGTCATCACGCACCCAGACGTGGGCGAGTGTGACCGATGAAACGCTCTCGTCCTGCTCGAGATGCGCAAGCTCCTCGCTCAGGTCAGTCAGCCAGCCCCTCAACATGGGCCAGTCGATAGTCTCTTGCATCGCCAGGAGCGGACGACCAGGCGGCGCATCGAATGCATCCCACGCGGAGTTGTCGCCTCGTCCCATGAGCCAGTGAAGTCGGGTGACGCGCGATATGTCTCGTCGGGCAGACGATATCTCGCGCGCGTCGGACGACAGGTGATGAATCCAGACGTCGCGACAGAGGAAGGGATCGAAGGCCTTGATCAACGTCCCGCGGTCGGTGGCCCCGAGATTCGCGATGACTTCGAACGGACCGAGTCGTTCGCCCACGCCCGCCGCCAGTGGCGCCACGGGCATCTGATAAGGACCAACGCGCCGGCGGGACGGCGTTGGCGGCGAGATCACTCGAGTCGCGCTCGCGAGATCGTGGATTCCGCTCCAGCCGTTGCCGGGTCGAGCGGTGATGAAGAGCAGAGCGACCTGGATGCAGCCGAGCAAGGGCCGCTGGAGCGCCACTGGAAGAGTGCCGGCTGGAAACAGAGAAAACGGTCCATGCCACAGACGCACCATGAATAGGATCAACGCTGGGGCCACGAATATCGAGGTACGCAGCAGCACAGGCCAAATCCCCGGCGGGCCCGTGGCAGACACCACACGCAGACCGAACAGACGCTTGCCGACAGACGCGCCAGTCATCCCCTCGACCGCCACGTAGTACAGCGCGAGGAGCAACCAGGCTGCGTTCAGGAAACCATTCGTTCCGACCTCGGTTGGTGGATCACCAGCACCGGCGAACGCCCGCAGCATGTCGATGAGTCCGAGCGGCACTCCGATCAAAACGTTGTCGACGACGCCGGCGAGGATCCGCACGCCAGGGCGCGCAGGCTCCTGGTCGTCGCGAACGAATCGGCGCAACGCGTCAGCGAGCTCCGCATACGACTGAGGGCGTCCGGCCGGGAGCTTGTTCAAGCAGCGACTGGTCAGCGCCGCCAGACTTGCCGGAATGCCTTGACGCACCGACGATGGTGATGGGACCGGATCGTGGAGCACACGTTCGATCAAGTCGTGAAGGTCTTCCGCGTCGTACGGCGCCTGTCCCGTCAACACATAGAAGAGCGTGGCGCCCACCGCGTAGATGTCGGCTCGGACATCGAGCGGCTCACCGCGAAGCTGCTCGGGTGGGGCAAAGTGCGGTGAGCCCTCGAACCCGGACTGCGCGACTTGGGACCCGAGGATGCGACCGAGCGTCGAAATGGAGATGCCGAAGTCGCCAATCTTGACCGCCCCTTCGTGATCGAGAAAGCAATTGGACGGCTTGACATCGCGATGGAGGATTCCAGCGACGCGCGCGCCCTCGAGCCCGCTGACGACGTCGAGCATGGCGGTCGCGGCCTCGGTGGGGGAGAGCGGGCCCGACGCGCGCACGCGATCTTTGAGCGTCCCGCCCGCCAGCAGTTCCATCGCGATGACGGGCACGTTGTCCAGTTCTTCTGCGGCAAACACGAAGACCGTCTGCGGATGGCGGATCGAGGCGGCAATCTGGCCTTCACGCAAGAAGCGCTCGCGCTCGGCGCCGCCGAAGCGCGACCGTCGCAAGACCTTCAAGGCAACGCGGCGACCCGTCGGGACGTGGATCGCTTCGTACACGTCGCCCATCCCGCCTCGGCCGAGCATCCGCCCGACTTGATAGTCGCCCCGGCGCGCGCCTTCCCACACCAGATCCGCGTCACCATTCGACGCAGATCTTCCCGACGGCGACGTCACGGTTTCGGAGATTGTCAGTTGGCTCTCGTCGTTGCTGAACGTGTCCAGACCGGCACGCAGCAGACAGATCGCGCACAGGCCTTCGGCCGAGTCGGGCGGCAGTGTCCGGCCACACGAGGCGCATCGAAATGGACCGCCTGCGGCTTCGTCGCTCATACCTGGATCAGACGGAAGTGTGGGTCAAGGTTACCAGTCAGGATTAAAGAAGCCGAACCGATCCTCGATCGAGCGCTGGCGAGGCCCACACCCGGATTCTGCTAGAGTTCCGCGCATGAAAGCGCTCACGTTCTCCGCAGCGTCCTATGCACTCGCCACGGCTCTCGTCCTCGCGGCATGCGGCGGACCCTCGAAATCCGTACAGCCACAGGCAGGACGCGACGCAGCGCCGCAGGCGCAACTCGCACCCGCAGAGTTCAACGCGCTTGCTGTTCGTCTGAACGTGCCGCTGTACTGGACCGCAGACACGAACGGCAACAAATCGGCCGACGAGAATGAAGTCGTGCCGCTGATGTTTTATCCCGGCACGACTCCCGATCTGAGCACCGCCCAGCGCGAGCTGCTCGCAGCGAAATCGGATCCGCCACTCGACGAGACCACAGCGGAGGGAAAGCGTCGCGCGCTCGTGCGGCAAGAGCTCGCGCAGGGCCGTCCGACGCTCGTGCGGTCGGATCTGCGTCAGCGTTCGACTGCGGAGAAAGCGTTCGTTCAGCATATGTTGCAGGTCGCTGCGCGCATCGACGAGATCTATGCTGCGCAGAACGGAATCCCGGCGCTGAAAGCCAAGGTTGCTCCCGACCGTGAGAGCCAGAGCCTGTTTCGGCGCAACTGGGGACCGAAGTGCGTCGCGCCGGCGACTCAGAAGAGTCCGGAGTGTTCGGCGATTCCCGGTGCGCCGCAGCCGATCGTCGACGTCTGGCCGCCCTCGTTCGGCAACACTCCGCAGGCCGACCGCGGGTTCTGCGCGACGATAGAGAAGCAGCAGAACCTCGACTCGCCCTTCACGGCGATACGGGAGGTGAACGGCAAGTTGTCCGCCGTGCCGTATTCAGAGGCCTATCGCGCCTCGATGGCTGCAACCGCAGAAGAACTGAAGGCGGCGGCCGATGCGCTGAAGGGCGCGAACGAAGAGCCGCTCGTCGCCTACCTGCGCACTGCCGCCACGAGCTTCACGACCAATGACTGGTGGCCCGCAGACGAAGCCTGGGCGCGCATGAACGCGAGCAACTCGAAATGGTACGTACGCGTGGCCCCCGACGAGGTCTATTGGGAGCCATGCTCCGTCAAGGCCGGATTCCACCTGACGCTCGCGCTCATCAACGAGGGCGCGAAGGAGTGGCAGGACAAACTCACCGGCATTCGGCAGGAAATGGAAGCCGCGATCGCTCAGCGCGCAGGCGCCCCCTACACGGCGCGGCAAGTCAAGTTCCACTTGCCGGATTTCATCGATATCGTCGTCAACGCAGGCGACGACCGCTCGCCGTTGGGTGGGACTATCGGCCAGAGCCTGCCGAACTTCGGGCCGGTCGCGAAAGAGAGTCGAGGCCGCACCGTCGCAATGGTGAATCTCTCCAACGATCCCGATTCGCTGGCGTCCCGTCGTCGAGCGACCTCGAGCCTCCTTGTCGCAGACAGCATGACTGACTATTCGAGCGATCCACTGGCGTCGGAGCTCACCACCGTTCTGCACGAGGCGACCCACAACCTGGGTCCCGCGCAGGAATACGCCGTGCGCGGCACGCCTGTCAGGAAGATCTTCGGCGGGCCGATCGATACGATGCTCGAGGAGCTCAAGGCGGAAACCGGTGCGTTCTTTTTCGTCGACATGCTCCGTTCGAAGGGGATGATCAACGATGCGCTCGCGCGGCATCTCTACGTCAACAACGTGGTGTGGGCGTTGGGACAGGCGTCCAAGGGCATGTACACGTCGAGCCATGAGCGACAGCCGTATCCGCAGCTTGCCGCAATTCAGCTCGGTATTCTCACTGAGGCCGGCGCGCTCACCTGGGACCCCACGGTCATGGCTGCGAACGGGCGAGATAGAGGTGCCTACACGATTCACTTCGACAAGCTGGTCGCGACCTCCGAAGCGATGATGCAAACCGTCGCCGGCATCAAAGGTCGCGGCGACCAGAAAGGAATCGAAGAGCTGCTGCGCAAGTACGTCGACAGCAGCGACGTGGTCCCACACGCCGCGATTGAAGATCGCTGGGGACGCGAGCCGCAGGTGAGCTTTGTCTATTCGTTGACGATGTGAAGCGGCGCACCATGGAAGCGGCGTTCACGTGCACGCACTCATCTCAGCATTGACCCTCGTCATTCGCACGGTCTGAAGCGATCCGACGGCAGTTTTTACTCCCCCTGGTGGACAAGCTAACGCCACCACAAAATTCGCTCCACACACATTAGGCAGTTTTGGCGCCGATCCAGCAGGCACGCACTGTGCCGATTGTCGGCGACACGTGATCCCAAATCTGAACTACACGCCGACTGGATATCGAGGCTCGTTGCCGATGTCGAGAGTTGTACGTCGACGCGCTCTCATCATGACCGTGGCGTCGATCGTGGGCCTTGCCGGATCCATCGCCGGCTGGATGCGAGTGGTGGACGCGCAAGAGCCCGGGGGATGGGTGTTCTGCGCGAATGAGAACGAGACCTGCGCGTTCACCGGGACGAGGCAGGTCCGGTATGGAGCAGCTGGGCTCTACGCTTATCGCAACGCGACCGATGGCACCTCCTGTACGAACGCGGTCTTCGGCGATCCGGCGCCCAACATGGCCAAGCACTGCGATTCCACGGAGACACTGGCCCCGCCGCCGCCGCCGCCACCCCCGCCCGCGGACTGGGTGTTCTGTGCGAATGAGAACGAAACCTGCGTCTTCACCGGGACAAGGGATGTCCGGTATGGCAGCGATGGGCTCTACGCGTACGACACCGCGACTGATGGCGTCCCGTGTACGAATGCCGTCTTCGGCGATCCGGCTCCTAACGTAGCCAAGCACTGCGATTCCAAAGGGACAGCGGGAACACCGCCGTCCGATCCCGCACTGGTGGGGTCGTGGTCTGCGCTTCAGGATTGGCCGGAGGTTGCCGTTCACGCGGCGCTGCTTCCGACGGGCCGCGTGATGCTTTATGGGTATTCGGACGATCCGCAGCTCTGGGATCCTTCGACGTCATCGGTCACCGCAACAACAAAAGTCGGCTACAACCCTTTCTGCTCGGGACTCACGCTGCTCGCGAATGGCGGTCTGTTCCTCGCGGGCGGTCACATCAGCAACAACGTTGGCCTGAACGATGTGAGCATCTATGACCCCGTCACGAGTACATGGTCGCGACAGCCGGACATGAACGCGGGGCGTTGGTACCCGACCACAACGATGCTCGCCGACGGAAGCGTCTTGGTCGTTTCGGGTGATGTCGACAACACCGTCGGCGTCAATCCTCTGCCGCAGGTATGGACCGATGGACACTGGCGAGACCTCACTGATGCGCTGATCCAGATGGATCTCTACCCGAGGATGTTCCTGGGACCCGACGGCAGGGTGTTCAACGCGGGACCGCAGCAGACGGCGCGGTATCTGGATACGAGTGGCACCGGAAGGTGGACCGACAGTGCACGAAGCACCGGCGGATTCCGTAGTTATGGCACGGCAGTCATGTACGACCCTGGCAAGGTGCTGATCGTTGGTGGCGATGATCCGCCGATCGCCTCCGCCGAGAAGATCGACCTGAATCGTCCGTCGCCCCAGTGGCAACCGGCGGGAGCGATGAACATGCCACGGCGTCAGCTCAATGCCACCGTTCTTCCGGACGGCACCGTCCTGATGACCGGCGGGAGCAGTGCTCCGGGGTTCGACAACGCGGCTGGAGCGGTGCTGAACGCCGAGCTCTGGGACCCGTCCGCCAACGCGTTCACGCAGCTGGCGCAGGCGCCTCGCTATCGCGGCTATCACTCGGTCGCGCTGCTGATGCCCGATGGTCGTGTGCTGTCGGCGGGCGGCGATATCAATTCGCATAACGCCGAACTGTTTTCGCCGCCCTACTTGTTCAAGGGGTCGAGGCCGATCGTGACAGCGGCACCTTCGAACATCACCTATGGGCAATCGTTCGTGGTCGAAACACCGGACGCCGCGTCGATCAGCGCCGTCACGCTCGTGCGCTTGTCTACCGTCACCCACGCGTTCAACATGAACCAGCGGTTCGTCCGGCTCGCGTTTTCAGCCGGCGCCGACCGATTGACCGTTACGCCACCTTCTGTTGGCGAGGTTGCGCCGCCGGGCCATTACATGCTGTTCCTGTTGAACGGCGCCGGCGTGCCATCCATCGCTCCGATCGTTCGTCTCAGCGCCGCCACGGTGCCGTCGCCACCAGCGGCACCGACCAATCTGACGGCCACGGCGGCCTCGAGCAGCCAGATCAATCTGAGTTGGACTGACAACGCGAGCGACGAAGCTGGATTCCGCGTCGAGCGTTCGTCCGATGGGACCACGTTCGCGGAGATCGCCACCGTCGCCGCCAACGTCACCGGTTACGCGAACACCGGGCTGACGGCGGCCACGCAATACTGGTATCGGATCCGCGCCTACAACAACACCGGCGCGTCAAGTTACGCTGGCCCGACCAGCGCGACGACGCTCGCGGCCGCCGTCTCACCAACGGCACCGACAAATCTGACGGCCACGGCGGCCTCGAGCAGTCAAATCAATTTGAGCTGGGTCGACAGCGCGAGCAACGAGTCGGGATTTCGCATCGAGCGCTCGCCCGATGGGACCACGTTCGCCGAGATCGCCACCGTCGGCGCCAACGTCACCAGCTACGCGAACACCGGGCTGACGGCGGCCACTCGATACTGGTATCGGATCCGCGCCTACAACAACACCGGCACATCCAGTTACGCTGGCCCGAGCAGCGCGACGACGCTCGCAGCCGCGGCCGTATCACTAACGGCCCCGATGAATCTGACCGCCACGGCGGCCTCGAGTAGCCAAATCAATTTGAGCTGGGTCGACAGCGCCGGCAACGAGTCGGGATTCCGCATCGAGCGCTCGCCCGATGGGACCACGTTCGCCGAGATCGCCACCGTGGGCGCCAATGTCACCAGCTATGCGAACACCGGGCTGGCGGCGGCGACGGAATACTGGTATCGCATCCGCGCCTACGACGACACCGGCGCATCCAGTTATGCTGGCCCGACCAGCGCGACGACGCTCGCGGCCGCCGTACCACCAACGGCACCGACGAATTTGACGGCCACGCCGGCCTCGAGCGGTCAAATCAATCTGAGCTGGGTCGACGGCGCGAGCAACGAGTCCGGGTTCCGCATCGAGCGCTCGGCCGATGGGACGACGTTCGCCGAGATCGCCACCGTCGGCGTGAACGTCACGAGCTATGCGAACACTGGGCTGACGGCGGCGACCCAATACTGGTATCGGGTTCGCGCCTACAACAACACCGGCGCCTCCGGTTACGCGGGTCCGACCAGCGCGACCACTCTCGCCTCAGAGCCGCAACCGCCGTCTGCGCCGACAGCGTTGATCGGAGTTCTCAGGAGCGACGGAATGGCGCTCTCCTGGACCGACACGTCCAGCAACGAGACCGGCTTCGCGATTCTCCGCTCGATCGACGATGGTAAGACGTTTACGCAAATCGCGACCGTGGCTCAGAACGTTTCGACGTACGTAGATACCAGCCCAGGGACGACCAAGTTCGTGTCCTACCGCGTGCGAGCGTTCAACACATTTGGCAATTCCGCTTTTTCCAACACGCTGAAACTGCGGAACCGCTGATGCGCAGCAGAGAGGATTTCATGCGACACACATCGCTTGGGGGCGCCGCGTCCATCGCGCTCTACTTGCTCGTTCAGGGCGTCGGAGCGTCCGCGATTACGCCGACTTATACAATCACCGATCTCGGTTCGCTCGGCGGTCGGCAAACGACACCAATGGGCATCAACAACCGCGGCGCCGTCGTCGGGTTCGCGTCGACGGGCGACGGGTTCACGCGAGGATTCCTGTATACCGGCGGATCCCTCATCGATCTCGGCACGCTCGGAGGCGAGGACAGCTTTGCCTATCGCGTGAGCGACAGCGGAATCATCGTCGGCCGCGCGCAGGACATGACCGGGCGCTTTCACGCGTTTGTGACGACGATCATGGGCGGAACAATCGAGCTCAGGTCGCTCGATCCGCGCGTGGACGGCGACTTCGGCAGCGCTGTCTCGATTAACAGTCTCGGCGATGTGATCGGTTATTACACCACTGCCGGCGAACACCGGTCGGCTCACAATCGCATCTTTCGCTATCGCGACTTTCAGGTCGAAGACCTGGGCACGTTTGGCGGCGAGGATGGCGTTGCTGTTGCGGTCAACGACCGGGGCAGTGTGGCTGGTTATTTCAGCTCGGAGCCTCACGCCGACTACGCGCAACACCGCTCATTCCTGTTTGGCGGCGGCAGATTGGTGGCGATCGGGTCGTTGGGGGGACAGTTGACCACGGCGCGCGATCTCAATAACCGCGACGAGGTCGTCGGTGATGGCGATGTAGGTGATGGTGAGCATCGCGCCTTCTTGTTCTCGGATGGCCGCCTGCGAGATCTCGGCACGTTGCCGGGGGGCAGGCAAAGCGCCGCCTACGCCATAAACGAGCGCGGCGACATCGTGGGTTTCTCCCAGGGCAGTAACGCTTCGGCGCGCGCGGTGATCATCGTGGATGGTGTCATGCGGGATCTCAACGGGCTCATTCCCGCCGGATTGGGGTGGGTCTTGACGGAAGCGCGGGACATCAACGACTCCGGACAGATCGTCGGTACTGGCTGGCGTAACGGCGAGCACCACGGGTTCCTGCTCACGCCGTTGTGAGGCGGTGCGGGAACGCCTGCCCAACCGGCGATGTGTCCGCTAAGTGTTGATCCGGACTGTCGACTAGTGCGGCAGGTGCGTGAGCGTCTTCGGCAGCTCCATGATCTCGAGCGCGTTGCCTTGCGGGTCCACGAGCATCGCGATCTTGATCGGTGCACCACCGATCGACACAGTGGCCACGTCCCGGTCGACCTTGGCACCTGCGGCCTTCGCGGTGGCCACCGTGGCGGCGATATCAGATACGCGGAAGATCGCGTGGTGCATCGGGTCCTTCGCATCGCCCTCGCGCTTCTGGACGAGGAACTCGGGCGAGGAGCCCGCCTTGGCGTCTGCAACTGTGTTGCCGAAGCGCATGATGATCTCGGTGGCGGGATTGCCGACGCGGTCGATCTCCTTCAAGCCGAACGCCGCGTCGTAAAACTTCGCCAGCGCGACGACGTCGCTGGCCCCGAGCCGAACGGCCATGACGGTGACATCGGCTCGTGCGTCGATACCCAGAACCGCTGCCCAGATCCCCACCACTGCCGTAATCATTCGTCTCATGTTGCGCATTCTCCTCGAAGTGGTGCGATGGTGCCAAGGCTGCAGGCCACATTGCTTTACGGGGCCTCTGGGAAGACGA
>Ga0075424_100002055_pt1 | contig 18145 bp, 17 predicted proteins | sample SoiMethybrSBSTD3_FD_75301 | JGI IMG/M metagenome (GOLD analysis project Ga0075424, IMG submission 75301) | Bulk soil microbial communities from a Populus tree surrounding site in Tennessee, USA - Soil MetaG P. TD hybrid SBSTD3 | ecosystem: Environmental > Terrestrial > Soil > Tree plantation...
ACGGCCGATCATGATTACTACTTCGAACTCCTCCGTGAAGAGGAGCGGGACGCCCAATCAATATGCTCGATGTTCTACTGCACACCATGGCGATTTCCGAGCTTCCCGCGTGTCAGTTTGGGCCTGCGGCCCGCCAAAACTCATGAAAATTAGCTCGAGTCAAGTGCAGAATAGAACCGGCTCGGAGCGACGAGATTGAGTTCGCACTGGAGAATTTAAGGCTGTCCGCGTGTCTGATCCGGAGCGTGCGTGGTTGAGCGAATAATTGGGCGTCGTTTCTCCCCGTCGGTGGGAGCGGCGACAGCCTGTGACCCTGGTTAAGGAAGTCGTAGCACGCTCTCCGCTCCCGCCAGGAGGAACCCTATGTCTTATAGGATAGCGGGAATTGACGTACATAAGAAGATGTTGGCTGTGGTCGTCAGCGATGTGGAAGTCGATGGCGAGTACCAGTTTGAACGGATGCGTTACAGCAGCGGCCCAGAGCATCTGCGATTCCTTGCGGAATGGGCTAATCGCGCAGCAAGTTGAGGAAGTAGTGATCGCTACGTGAGTCACACCGAACTGCCGTAACCATTCGCCAAGCTCGCGCAGATCTTGGGTCATCGCACCAAAACGACGCTGGTGCTTCTGCACTCGTCCCGCTTCACGCAGCAAAATGCAAGCAGAAATCGAGCTCTTATGTACATCCAAACCGCAACATCTCGGATGCAGCACGTCCATGATTACACCTCCATTGGCGTGTGATCCAGGACGCGCCGATAGGGTGAATCTCCCTCGCGTGCTCTCCCCTCACGAAGAGGCTACAGTCCGTTGTGCCAAAGCGCGTCCCCGGTCAAACTCATCCTCGGGTGGAGCGAACCAAGTTCCCGGGCGGGAGTTACACCCCCCTTTGCCGTGAACACACGCGTGCCGTACAATGTCACGCAATTTAGGGTATTCCGACGGAATCGAGGAATCCCGTATATGTCGCGTTGTGTTTCCGCCCTGTTCCTGCTCGCATCGCTCACGTTGGCTTTTTTTGGACAGACCTCATCCTCTCCCAAACCGGATACTTCTGAGGAGCCTGTGGTTTTCGACCGCATGGACAACATTGTCCGCTTCGAAGACGACGGTACTGGCGTCCGGGAAACGACGGCCGTCTTTCGAGTCCAAAGCCAGGCCGGGGTGCAGCAGTTAGGACAATTGATTTTTGGGTACTCATCCGCAACGGAGAGCCTGGAAGTAATGTACGTCCGAGTGCGCAAGCCCGATGGTCGGGTGATTGCGACTTCCACCGCCGACGCACAGGACTTCGCGCCCGAGATTCTCCAACAGGCTCCTGCTTATAGCGATTATCGTCAGCGCCACATCTCCGTGGCGAGTTTGCAGCCGGGAGATGTGCTCGAATATCGAACTGTCGTCCACGTCACCACTCCCGTTGCCCCGCACGAATTCTGGTATGAACATTCATTCTCTAAACGGGTTGCGGTCCATGAGGAGCGCCTAGACATCGATGTTCCCAAGGCGCGCGCGGTTAAGCTAAGGAGTCCCGAACGAAGCTACCAGGCGCGGGAATCGGGAGAACGTCGAATTTACACCTGGACCATCCAGGACTTTGTTCCTGAAAGAAAACATGAGGACGACGAGGAAGCGGAGCCGGACTTCGCCCCCGATGTTCAGATGTCGACATTCTCTGACTGGCAACAAGTCGGTCAATGGTACGCCAGGCTGCAGAGTGACCGTGTCGTCGTAGATGAGAGCGTGCGTAAGAAGGCTGCAGAGCTGTCCCACAACGCCGCAACACCCACCGAGAAAACTCGCCGCCTATACGACTACGTCGCCCGCAACATACGCTACGTCAGCCTTTCCTTCGGCGTGGGACGTTTACAACCTCACGCTGCGTCTGCTGTCCTGCAGAACGGTTACGGCGACTGTAAAGACAAACACACGTTGCTCCAGGCCCTGCTTAGGGCCGAAGGTATACAAAGCTATCCCGTGTTGATCAGCAGCTTCCGCGAGCTGGATCCCGAGATACCTTCTCCCGCACAGTTTAATCACGAAATCACGGCCGTTGAGTTGGGTAGCGAACTCACCTGGCTGGACACGACAGCAGAAGTCGCTCCTTATGGCCTAATCATGTACCAGCTCCGTAACAAGCAGGCACTGATTTCTTCAGAGGGTAAGCTGAGTGGCCTGCGACGCACTCCGGCGATCTCTCCTGTAGCGAATCAATTGGTGATGAAACTAGATGGCAAATTCACCGAGGCGGGAGCGTTCGATACCACTGTCGATATTACGGCTCAAGGCGACAGCGATCTGCCGCTAAGGGCGGCTTTTCGCAGCATTCCTCAGAATCGTTGGCAAGACGTGCTGAAGCCACTGTCTGGGATGTGGGGGCTTGCAGGTGACCTGTCAGATCTCCACCTTGACTCCCTGGAAGACACTACTAAGCCGTTTCATTTGACGTATCGCTACCACAAGGACAACTATTTCGTCGTTCCGAATTCCGGTGTCAGTTTTCGAATCCTCCCGCCCATGGGATTGCGCCGCTCGCCCGCGCCGAATCAGAAAAGGCTGCTGAAGCCTCTCGACATCGGACCTGTGAAAGAAGAGATCTTCCGGGCCCACATCCAGTTTCCTCCAAACTATAGCGTCCAAGCGCCCTCCACCGCGACCATTTCTCGCGATTATGGGCAATACTCAACGTCGTACGAACTGAACAAGAATGTGCTCGATGCCGAGCGGCGCCTCACGCTAAAGGTCAACGAACTTCCACCATCGCGCCGCAACGATTATGAATCTTTCCAGAATGTTGTCACCAACGCCGTCGAGCAAGTTCTTAACGCCAGAATTGCGCCAGCGTCAGCGGCAGCAATGGCCTCGGCAGCGAAAACAGTAGGCACACCCGAAGATTTGCGAAAAGCAGCAAACTCGGCCCTACAACGCAGAGACTTCGGCTCGGCTGCCGATCTGCTCAAGCGCGCGCTTGAGGGTAACCCAAATTTAAAGGATGGTTGGGATACTTTAGGCCGAGCTTACGCCGGGCTTAGTCAACACGACGAAGCCATTCGCGCCTTTCGCAAACAGATTGAACTAGACCCTTTCCACAAAAACGCCAACCAAGAACTAGCCTCCGAACTACAGCAGCAGGGAAAATTAGACGAGGCGATTGCCAGCTATCGCAAACAGCTTGCGATCACGCCATTTGACAAATCAACCCACAAGAATTTGGGACTTTTACTCGCTCAAACGAATAAAGATGGTGAGGCAACGACCGAACTCGAATCGGCGGCATCCTTGTCCCCCGACGATCCCGAGATTAAGGTTACGCTCGCGCGCGTATATAGCAGAAGCGGGAATACCGGAAAGGCCGAGACGCTCATGAAAAGTGTCACCGGCGTCTCGACCTCCTCTTCCGCCACGGACATTTACGCTTCGGCCCTGCGCGATGATATCGACCCGAACCAGACGCTACGTGACGCGCGCAAGACTCTAGACGACATCGGCGAGCAATTCGATTCCGGTGAGTACGATCGACTATCACAATCCGCCTTCCGTGCGATGGATGTGCTTGCTTTGGCATGGGCTCGCATCGGATGGGCGAGGTTTCTGCAGGGGGAGAATCTCGACGCTATGCAATTTTTGGACGCAGCCTGGCGGCTGAGTCAGTCAGGTACGGTTGGAAATCGGCTAGCTCGCGTCCTGGAAAAGCTAGGACAGAGGGAGAAGGCGTCGCACGCATTTGCTATGGCCGTGGCGGCCGGCGGCGGAGATGTGTCAGCCTCAAAGGATGCCCTTCTGAAACTGTCCCAAGCTGCTGATTCGGTCGACGAGGCAGTCGTGAAAGCAGGCGCCGAGTTGCTGCGGATGCGCACTGTCAAACTGCCAAGCCTCGCCAACAGCATGTTCTCAGCTCAGTTTGCCTTGGTATTCGACGGATCCAACAAACCGGAACGTGCCGAATGGCTCGACGGCGATGCAACCCTCCGATCCGCAGGGGATAAATTGCGCGAACAAGAGTATTGGGTTAAGTTCCCAGACGTGTCGTCGGTGAAGATTGTCCGCAGAGCAACTCTTTCCTGCGATGGATCAACTTGCGCCGTCGTTCTAGAACCACTCGAAGGCTTGCAGCCCATCCAAGCGGGCGCCCCGCCCTCGGCCAAGAAGCAGTGATTGGCATAGCCGCGTGGGGCACCAATCTCCGCCGCGCTGAAGGCGGTGGCTGTCTTGATCGCTCTGCTACCGGGGTCATGGGTTCAGAAGGCGCGCGCTATGGCCATTTACGTCAACTACTCTTGCGGAGGACGTGTAATCGCCTGTGGCTGTTGAAAAACTCTTTTCGCAGTGTTTCCAGGCAAGATTTGTGTTCGTAAGTTATTGAATGTTCGTTCGCCGTGAGTGCAGAAAAAACATCGAAATTACTGCTCTGGTTCCTTTTTCAACAGCCACGCCTGATTTCGACAATTGCGAGGTTCGGCGCTTGCGCCCCTTTCACCGACCGTCAACTCGACTTGCTTTTTGTTGGTGCTTCCTGCTGCGGCTCTGCGCCGGATAGGTTGAGAACGGTCAAATGGTCATCTTCTTTGTTAAACGCGTCCTGCATGTACCAGGGTTTGCCCGCTCACGCGCCCGAAGTACTCTCTTGGGGACAAGCAGGAGAAAGACTTGTGGGTGCAGTAAGCACAGTGGGGGCGTTAAGAATTAGGGCAGCCGCCAATGACAGCGCCAGTGGCAAAGCCCCCGACGTGTGCCCACTACGCGACGCTTCCCGCTCCCAGCCGTCCGAAAAACTCTCATCTGAATTAGGTGAGCCTATTTTTGGATCGTCGGATTATTTGGGTAGAGTTCAAATGAGAACGGAATCACGGGTACGTTCGGATGGTTGCAGGCCCCCGCAACCAACGCAATCATAGGGTTACGGGCAATTGGGCTGTTGTTGTGACTGTCCAAAACTGTCCAATAAGGGGAACTGCCACACAGTTCTCCTTATTTATTGAATGGAGATCTGCTGAGTGGCAGACCTTCTCAACAGGCGTTGCACGATTGGCCGATTGGCTCTGCGTTTTGCCAAAGATGTGCCGAAACGTGTGGAACCCGATCCTGCCAAGTCCCAACTGAAGACCTGTCGGAACCAAGTAGTCGGCACGAATCGAATCGGCGTGATAAGCACATGTGGAAGGTGGCGTACGTATCCTTCCAGGAGTCCAGAGGCAGCGCAGGCCAGCATTCCGGACGGTCGCCCACTTCGAGCACGCTCATGTCACTCCTCGCTCAGCCTCCCCTAGGCTGCTCCGGCAGTCACAGACGGTTCCTTGGCTTCGACCAAAGGGACGTTGACCAGATGTTCGCTCAAGAACCAGGCTTGAAGTTCATTGGTGCGCAGCACCTCACTCACAACCAAGTCATTCGTGCCATCGTCCCCAAGTTCAGAAGCACGCCGCGCCAACTTCCGGGCCTGGCGGATGATCACTTGGTGAGCATCGAGCAATCGCGACAACTGAACTGGAGCTGCTTCCCGGCCACGCGGCGGCCGCTCGATTTGCGTGGTCTCAGCCACGTCGGCCGCCATGGCCAGGCTGATACCGCCCAGCAGCTGAATTCTCTCGGCGATTGAGTCAACCACTTCCACCTGCTCGCCGTAATGCTTGTCGTAAAGCAGGTGCAGTTGGTAGAAGGTCGGACCAGCCACCTGCCAATGACACTTCTTGTACAAGTCGCGGAGCGTCATCGTGTCGGCAAGAAGCTGGTTCAATTGTTCCGTCATCTCCAGTCGCACGGGTTCTTGGAGTTCCAACGGCAGCATATGGCTGACCGTGCCGTAGGTCTGGATTTCCCGGGCGCGCTGGTGAAGGCGGGGCTGTGCGCTGATACTCCCGCTCACACCTATATCGATCCGTTTCTTTTGCATTGGCATCTCCTCTCTGGTGACATCGCTCCGCTGCACTCCTCGACTCAATCGTTCTTTTCCCATGAGTTCCTCCTGTTCGTTGCTATGCCGCGACCCTCTTGCGAATATTGCCTTTCGAGAGCCAAGTCTTCGCGGCACGGACGTCATCCTCGGCCAGTTCGTGTCCCCTTTGGCGCCACGAAATGGTCACGTCCGCTCCGCCACTTTCGAAGATGGAAGCGAGTTCTTCAACCTGCTCTGACGGGACGATAGGATCCAGGCGCCCTGCGCCCACAAATACCGAAAGGTGACTGAAGTCCCGAATCAGATCGGGCACAAAAGGCACCATCGCCCGAAAGAGAACTGCGGCTGCGAGGTAATGCGGATGAAGGAGAATCAAACTCGCAGCCATGTTCGCGCCGTTCGAATAGCCAACCGCGATCAACCTCGTCTTGCTGAATTCGTATCGTTCGGATGCGGCGTCGATGAACTGTGCCAGTTCTTCCGTCCTATACTTGAGATCCTCGATATCAAAAACTCCCTCCCCAAAACGGCGGAAGAATCGTGGCATTCCATTCTCCAAGACCTTTCCACGCACACCCAACAGAGCGGCGCCGGGCCACAGTTCTCTTCCGAGTGGCAGCAAGTCTCGCTCATCACCACCTGTACCGTGCAGCATGAGGAGAGTCGGCGATTTGGGCTTCTCCAGAGGAATAAAAACGTGCACAAATCCCAGATCGTCAGGCGGCTTCATCGACGTGTCCTCCACCAATCTTTGGCAGCTCGATTCGTGGCAACAACTTTTCTAATTTCGGACGAGCTTTCTCAAGCCACGGCGGCAGTCTCAAAGACGTACCAAGGCGCTCCACACTCTCATCCGTCGCAAAGCCGGGAGGATCCGTCGCGATCTCAAACAAAACACCGCCGGGTTCGCGGAAGTAAATGGAACGAAAATATTGACGGTCGATAATGGGCGTCACGTCGTAGTCGAGTTCCCCCAGTGTACTGCGCCAGTGTACTTGCTCGTCATTAGTTGCAGTTCTCCATGCCACATGATGAGCGGTTCCGACTGCCACTCTTCCGGGTCGTCCTTCCGGAGCACAGACCATGTCGACGATAGTGCTGGGCACGCTTTTCGCAACCGAATAGCGGAAGCGGTTTCCCTCCTTGGCGATTTGCGTAAATCCGAGCGTCTCGGTCAGCAATAACGCAGTGCGCTCGTAACCATTTTCAGATAGCGTCACATGGTGGAAGCCACGAACTGCATTTTCAGTCGGGACCGGTCCTCGCTCCCATATGTGATCGGCGTCCGCATTCGAAGAGCTGATGAGTTCCAGTTGAAGGCCGTCCGGATCTCTGAGAAACAGCATCTCTTCTCCGAAATCCGAGGTAGCTTCCTCAAATTCAACTCCACGCTTGCGGAGGCGCTTTCGCCAGTACGGCAATGATTTTTCCGGTACAGCAAAGGAAGTGACCGTCAGTTGCCCAGTGCCAATATGTCCCTTAAGTGCACCCGGCCACGGGAAAAACGTCATGATGGTTCCCGGATGCCCCTGACCGTCTCCGTAATACAAGTGATACGTGGTAGGATCATCGAAATTTACGGTCAACTTCACTAGGCGGAGCCCAAGGATGCCTGTATAGAAGTTGATGTTCGTTTGTGGTTCGCCGGCGATTGCCGTCACATGATGTAGTCCTTCAATTCCAGCCATGTGTGCCTCGATTCAGAGCTGAGCCAGAAACCCCGCCGTGTTGATCTTTGTTCGTTTCCATGCACGCCGCTCATCCGCGACCCGAGGATCGTATTGGATGAGTGAAGATGGCATCCCTCAGGCTGCGTAGCAGACTTCTGATGGCCGAACTCGCTACAAGGTCAACTTGCCCGGCTTAGAGGTCTCCTGTTGGGCCTCAATCGCCTTCCGCTGACCAATTGGCGACACAGCCGGCCAGTCCGCTCTCCATACATCCGCACCGGTGGCATTCGCGTACCTGATTCGTATCGGCATGACAGCCAGTCGATCTGAGAGTCGTGCTCATTGCGAATCGGCCACCAGTCATATAGGAAGACTTCAAGCGGACGCCACATTGAGACCCAGCCGCCGATCGTGAGGCTTTCGCGCACAACCTCGCCGACCCGGCTGCCCCTCAGCAGAGTGGCAAGAAAATCACCCAGTCCAATCGCGGCCGCTAGCGCGACCAGACCAATCACCAAACTGGTCCGGCCGACCCGCAACAGTTCTCGCAGCCGTTGTCTCTGTGTTTCAGCGCGATGCCGGAAGAACTCGTGAATCGCATCTCGCAGAACAGCAGCCTCGTCTGGCAGACCTGCCTCCCGGTCGAGGTTCACCACCAAGGCAAGCGATGATTCACGGGGCAGGTCCTTGGCCCAACCCACGATGAATTCCTCGGCTTTGGGATCCAGGTCTCTGTCGCGAAAAGGCGAGGGGTCGATGGCATCAAACAACTGCTTCAGTTCACCAACGTGCACCTCAATGACCGCGCACTTGGGAGGAATTGGGTCACCGGCAACGTTCGTATCTTTGGCGCTGGAAGTACTCGACATCGAATGCCCCGTGCATGATAGTTTAAACCGTCATGGGTAGCGATCATGCTCGTGCATTTCTGGCTCAACCCTCGGCCCAATACACTTGAAAGGAAGTGTGCCGAATTGAGATGACCAACGTGTGTTTTCCTGCGCTCCCTTGATGAGCCTCGCCGATTTCTTCGCTGAATCTTTGATGGGAACGACCTGGTCGTCTTCACCATGCATGACCAGTGTAGGCACGTCGAACTTCTTGAGGTCCTCGGTGAAGTCGGACTCGGAAAATGCCTTGATACTGTCGTAGGTGTTCTTGAGACCGCCCTGCATGCTCCATAGCCAGAACTAGTCCAGCATCCCCTGCGAGGCTTTCGCGCCTGGCCGATTGGCGCCATAGAACATGATGGCGAAGTCTTTCCAGAACTGCGAACGGCACTTCGCGACGCCGCTACGCAAACCGTCCAACACTTCGATCGGGATCCCTTCCGGGTTGGAAGCGGACTTCACCAGGATTGGTGGCACAGCGCCGATCAAAACGGCGGCGGCAACTCGTTTTGTACCGTGCCGTCCGATGTAGCGCGTCACTTCGCCTCCGCCCGTGGAGTGACCCGCCAGAGTGACATCTGTGAGATCGAGCGCCTCAATGACCGCTGCCAGATCGTCGGCGTAGCCATCCATGTCGTTCCCGGACCAAGCTTGACTCGATCGGCCATGGCCACGGCGGTCGTGTGCAACCACGCGGAATCCATTCTGGGCGAGGAACAGCATTTGGCCGTCCCATGCATCGGAACACAGCGGCCATCCGTGGGAAAACCGCGAAAGTGGACATGAGGTTCGAGGTGGTCGTCATCCCGGTCACGGATGTTGACCGCTCGAAGGCCTTCTACAACCAACGTGCCCGGCATCTGGGCTCTGGGTGACTGTAACGGACACGGTGCTTTTACACACACTTCATACAACGACTACGAAATCGTCGCTGACGATCTCTTCAACGCAGACCATCGCCGCGTTTCAGATCGGATTCAAGCCTACGCGTTGTACATAGATCCGCCGCTAGGCCACTGCGGCATGACGGACGGGGAAATACGCAAGTCCGGTCGTCGTGCACTGGTGGCGAAATATCCCATGGCTCGAGTGAGTCGCGCCTACGAGAAAGGCGAGACACAGGGCTTCATCAAAATCAGCGTTGATGCGGATACAAAACAGATTCTGGGCGCCGCGATTCTCGGGGTCGGAGGCGACGAAATAATTCATGCTCTGCTGGACATCATGTATGCGAAGGCGCCTTACACGGTGATCCAGCGCGCGATGCACATTCATCCCACGGTTGCTGAATATCTGCCAACCGTAATGGCCAAACTGGAATCCTTCACATAGGAAACGAACATGGGCACTCCGATTCTGGTCACCGGTGCAGCCGGCCGCGTTGGCGGCGTCGGACGGAACGTGCAGAAGACACTCTGAATTTCTGCGTACTGACTGGCGTGCGCCCCATGATCGAAACCTATCCGCTCGAAAGGGCGGCCGAAGGCTACGCACGGATGCTGAGCGGCAAGGCAGAGTTCCGCGTGGTCCTAACAATTTGAAACTCACACCACAATCGGTGGCGAAGCGGTCGTTCATTTCCTACCAAGCGAGAGCCACGGCATGACATCTCTTCTGGAATTCCGATGCGAAGTCTGCGGCCGGGTCACCAACACTCCGAACCACTGTTTTGTAATTCAGTGCAGCGATTCCCAGTTCACTGTGGTCAAGTGGAATTCAGAAGCGGCCAATGCGGCAGGAGTTCGCCACTTCTGCGGAGAAGCCCATGCTCATGCGGCGCGCGCTCTGTAATAAGCGGGGCCCCTTGTTATTGCATCTGGCGACACTTGTGATTGCAGTCACTTGAGCCAGCATTTGTGGTCTCTAAACACTATTGATGTCGAAGCCGGGCGTTGTGTGCGGAATGTTAAAATACTCCTGCCGAGAAAGTAGTGCCGCAACACTTCTACAACCTGAACCCCTGATTCCGAAATAATGGTGCTCATATGACGGCAACCCAGATTCATCTTTGCGAAAGACTCAAACAGTTAGGCTTTTCACGACAGAACCACATTAGGCTCTATGGATCACAATTCGAATTGATGGGTGACCCTCTGGTGATCAGTGACGATGTCGTGTTGGTGGACGCAGTCGAGCGGAAATCAGGCGAGTCTTGCCGCGTTCGGATCCCCCTGAATATAGTAAGGATGGCGACAGAACAAGCGTCTCAGACGTACGCTGCCTGAATTCAGGCAGCAAGAGTCGTACCTCCCCGCGTCCTGACTATCGCGAGCTAATCTTCTTATTCTTTCAGTCCATCTTCGACGCTCAATGCTTCAATGGGCCGACGCTTAGGCGAACATCGGCGCCTTCCTGGGCGATGTCATGACGATCGATACGCTGAAACGGCCTTTCTCAAGGGGGGTGGGTTGCACCACCGTTATGATCGGGCGGCCTAGCCGAAGACCTTTTCGTCCATCCTCATATATGTGGGCGCCGTGTCGAGGTGTGAGCCGCGGACTATTTGTTTGGCCGTGGAGTCAAGCTGGCACGAACCCTCAACGTCAATTTGTTGTCTCCCCTGGTTCTCACGCTTGCGAACGCTTCTGCCCTTGAGGTTCCAAAACCAACTCCACAGCAGATCGGACGAGAAGTCTTTTCGACCGCGCGGCGCGATGCCCGGTTCGACGACATCTATCAGCTGCAAGATTCTGCGACGTCAACCTATAACGGGACCTCGCTCACAGAAGACATTTGAAGACGCCTCGGACTTCGACGAAGCCCCAAAATCTTTTCCATCTGCGTGCCGAGAATTCGGTGTCCCGCGAGCACCAGCAGCAACGATTTGTTTTCAATGCACTCTGGGAATCGCCAACTGGGGAAGAAGAGGATAGGAGCGGGATGCGCCAGCACAACACGGTCTGGATCACGCGGACCTTTCGCCACATTGAAGTGGCGCCGATTGTGACCTTAGAGAGCGGTCGGCCGGTGAACCCGTTGACGGGCGTTGACTCGAATCAGAGTCACTCTTTTCCGTTGTCGGCACGACCACTGGCCTTCCGCAGAAACTCTTTGCCCACACCCGCACTGGCAACGATGGATTTCCGCGTCCTAAAGTATTTTCCATACGGCGGCGTGAAGCGCCTCGACCTGGTGGCGGAATTCTTCAATTTGTTCAACCGTGCGAACGTCTCCCAAATCAATCCCGTTTTTGGTTCGTGGCTTCGATACCCGGATTTGGCCAACCCGTTGCCGGAACAGGTGCCCGCCAAATCCAGTTTTCCTTGGATTTTGAATTTTGAGAAGTAGCGGGAAGAGGCCGATAGAGAACACATTCGAGTCTTGAAAGGAGATCCAAACAGAATGATTGACGGACCTTTCCGGGGAGATCATGCAACACGCCCAAAGCCGGAACCGCATCGAAGCATTGAGGCAGCTAAAGAGATACCATGAACGTACCTCGGTTGTTCCAAATACTCGTCATTGCAGGGGTTTTCGCAACCGCGGCCAGCGCAAGCGATGACGTATTGACCTCCGCGCAACTGGCCCCAGTCAATGTCTTTTCGCAGCAACCAACACTGCCGAAGCCGACGCCAGCAGCGACGACTCAGGAAGCCAACCACCGCAGGTCTTAGACCGCCGATGAGACGGACCGGCCAAAACCGCTTCTGCGAAAGTTGATTCTGAACACCACTCGATCAGAAAGACATTTTTACTGGTCCCTTACACGTAAATCGGCACAATGCTTTGGAATGGCTGGTACCAATGGCCGTGACCGGCGCATTAATTGCGAGCGATACACATCGCGAACGCTTTTGAAAACAGCCGTGGGCAGGTTCGCTGGGGCGGTCGGATTTCAAACATTGGCGCCTCTTATACGTTGATCCCGATTGTCGCCGGCTCCTACGTCTATGGAGCCTGGCGGGACAATCCCAATGGACGCGAGATCGGTGTCCTGGGAACGGAGTCTTTGCTCGACAGCCTGATTGTTGCCGGAGTTTTAAAGGAGGTGTTTCGGCGTAACCGTCCTGACGAGAAGAATCCCGGTGACTTTTGGGGGCGGAGGAACTTCGTTCCCGTCTGGTCATGCAATTCAGAATGGGCGATCGCCTCTCTGCTGGATCACGAATACAAGCACAAGAAAATTGTCGGCATAACCGCATACAGTGGACTGCCTTGCCAGCGACCACGGGGAACACAGGCCGCAGGGATTTGATCTCGTCTTTATGCGGAGCGCCCAAGGGTGCTTCGATAATCAGCCACAAATCTCTGGATGCCTGTGCTTGTGAGTTCATGCGTAGTGTCAAAACTCTGCCACGGAAGCTTGAGATCCAATTCCTTATAGGGGATCGGCTTCAGCGGTTTACCCTTGGCATCAAGCGCTCTGTACCTGAAGTCTTGATCCGGCATTGGCAAGCCTTTTGTGATGGCCGACACCATACACAATGGGACGAGCTTTTTGGCTCGTGTAGTTCCACACCACGTAGCGAAACTGGGCTGAGTCGACCATTCCTTCAAACCAAAAAGCCATTTTCCCGTAGCGTTTCGTCAGGCACATCTAGGTCGTCTACCTTGACAAGATCACCAAGCCCAACCTGGCGCAGCAATGCCGTCCTCTGAGTAATCAGATCCCCATTCACACCTAGGTTCCGAAGGATCTCCTCTATTTCTGCAACCCCATTGGGATTGAACGGAGGAAGAGCAAACCCCGTGCCAATACCACCACGCTCGTTGGTGCTCCGAACACAAGCCAACTGGATTCGGCCTGTATTCGTTTTGGTCAATGTGATTTGGACTCTCATGGCGTTAGTCTTTCGAAATTGCTCTAGGATGCGTGTGCGTCGCGGACACTTTGCCGCACAGTTTGCAACTCTTCGAGATCAGATGTTCGTTCCTCAAGTTCTGCACCATAGATTTTGGCACACTACGCCGCGCATTCTGAATTGCGGCCGCTGCGGGAATAGCCAATGACGTGCCGAATCGTAGGTCTTCCTGGCTAAAGCTGTCGGGTCGGAAGTGGCCTAAGGAGAGCAAGCCTAGTGCTGATGATCCCAGGGGGCCACGTCGTCTCAGCACGAATACTGACGTCCGTCTTCTCATATTCAGGCATCTGATAGACATGTTTCACGCTCACTGGCTGAAGACGCCACCTCCACCACCTATCCCAAGCCCTGCACCCGATCCAGAGCCACAGCCGGGATCTGATCCCGACGTAGTCCCTCCCATCAACCCGGAACCGCCTGAAGGATTTCCTCCGGCGCCAGAACCTGAGCCCATGCCGATTTGAGGCGGTCGCCGACAACAGACTAAGTGGTCAAACTAGCCAATTTTCTAGGCGTGAACTGGCTGATTGGCTGATGTGCACGTTCGATTCTTGCCTCATGCTGATTCTGCGTGGAACAAAACCACCGCGCGAAGATCAATTTCGAAGGGAGAACGTATGTCCTCGCCAAGCCTACAGAATCTATCAAACGATCTAGCGGCGGCCGCGGAAGCTATTGGGCCGTCGGTCGTTGCGGTTCACGGTCAGCATCGAATCCCGTCGAGTGGCATCCAATGGCGCAAGGATGTGATCGTTACCGTCAACCACGGCATTCGACGAAATGAGGACATTAGCATCTTACTCGGGCCTGAGAAGTCAGTGCCGGCCAGCCTCGCAGGACGAGATCCATCGACGGACCTCGCGATTCTAAAGCTCACGGTTGGGGCGAAGCTACCGCTGCCCGAAGTTGCTGATGCATTGAGCGTTAAACTAGCCAATTTTGTGCTCGCACTGGGTCGGAGCTGGCGGGGAAATCTGGTAGCGAGTTTCGGAATGGTCGGCGGGTTAAGCGGAGAATGGCAGACATGGCATGGTGGAAAAATTGACCAGCACATACGGCTCGATCTAGAGCTCTATCCGGGTTTTTCTGGTGGGCCCTTGGTCAACGCCGACGGCAAGGTTATAGGTATCAACACGCGTGGTATCGCACGCGGCAGAGCTGTCACCATACCTGCAACTACGGTCAATCGGGTTGTGGATGAGCTGCTTGAAAAGGGGCACATTACGCGCCCATATCTAGGTGTGGCGATGCAGCCGGTTGCAGTTCCGGCGTCGCTGCACAGCAAGCTCAAACCTGGATTGAGTAATGGCCTGATCATCGTTCATGTCGAACCGTCGGGCCCAGCAGATCGAGCGGGAATTTTGTTGGGTGACATTCTCGTCGAGTTGCAGGGCAGGCCGCTCGAAAGCGTGGAGAGCGTTCAGAAGATATTGTCGTCGGCAAGGGTTGGGGACAAAATTTCGGCGACTTTGTTACGCGGAGGTTCACCCGCAGAGCTTGCGGTCACGCTCCAGGACCGCCAGACACGGTGAATTGATGAAAAAAGGCAGGGAACGGCAGATTCGAGTCGTGGTGTCGGCGAACTCTGCGGTTAGCCGCGCTGGACTTGAGTCCATCGTTCGCAACTCAGAATTCCTTGATCTGTCTGGTAGTTTTGCAGGCTGGTCCCACGTCGGCTCCCATTTACGCGAGCTTCAGCTCGATGTTGTCCTTGCTGAACTCGACCGCGATGAACTGGAATTTGTTGAGCGTCCGCAGGGGTTAGGGTCTGTCGATTCATCAATTCCGATTGTGGCTCTGATGAATCGTGCAGAACGTACATGGATTGCGCGCGCACTGCGACACGGCGTGAAAGCTATTCTTCCGCGAAACGCATCCTCGGAGGAGATTGTTTGGGCCATTCAAGCCGCTAGCTCGAGTTTGTTCCTATTCGATGAAGATACAACGCGGCAACTAGCTGCTGGCTTTAGCTCGGAGTCTCCGGTTGAGTCCGCCGAACCGGTTGAGGAATTGACCGCGCGGGAAATCGAAGTCCTTCGTAAGCTCGCCGAGGGCCTGGGTAACAAGCAAATTGCTTCGAGCCTGGCTATTTCGGAGCACACCGTAAAGTTCCACATCAGCTCGATTCTCGACAAACTTGGAGCCTCAAGCCGAACCGAGGCTGTGACAGTCGGCATCCGGATGGGACTCGTGCTCCTGTGATTTATTCGGACAATTCGTTTTCATCTAGTGCCAGGTCAAAATAAACCGCGTTGATCGTGACGATGTTGACACGTGCGAGTGAATACGGGCACATGCCGCGTCACCAGGTCTTCGGTGGCTTGGCGGTCCATGCTTGGCAAGGCTGCCGTTTAGACGGGCCGCAAGCTGTAGACGCCGGGAGGTTCTCCCCAAGCTGTGCAAGAAGGTGAAAGCTTGAGGTCGGGAGGGCCATGGAGGTACGGGAGGCGCCGTTTTCCGGGCCACCCGTGGTGTGAGCTTTGGCAGTGTACGTACTTTTCGAGGGCCAAGGGTGTTCTCCTTATACACAAGATGAAAAAATGTTTGTTGCGCGCGTCAACTAGTAACAGTCAACGTCAATGACGGCATTAAAAGTTGGCAGAGTGACTGATGATCGCCAACTTATTCAAGACGGTATCCACGAATACGGCGAGTTAACCGTGCCGGGGGGTGGTCAGCAACTTCGAGCAGCACTCTTGATTCGTTGGCTCAAGAAGCGCCTGAGCGCTTGTTACGCTATCATGATGCCAAGGTCCCGCGATTTCCGGGATCTAAAGTTTCGCACTAGTTGGTGCTAGGGCACCTGCAGGTCTCCAGACAACACAGCTTCAGGGATTACTGCGCTTGCCGTTCGAAAATCAATCTCTACGTGACAGGCTAAAGAAATTGGGGTTCGTACAGGGTAGCCGCATGAGGCTGTACGGAAGCCTCTACGAACTCGTGAGCGAACCGATTGTTATTACGGAAAATGTGGTTTTTGTGGATGCAATCGAGATGAAATCAGGAAAGTTGAGACGCGTGAGAGTACCATTGCCAATATTGAAAATGGCAAATGTGAGCCTCAGTGCGGCGTAAGAGTGGTTGTGTACGCCTATTTGGTCTAAGCGGGTTAGAATTCATGGTCGAGCGGAGGACACACTCTTTCATACGACAGCCGTGGGTTTTGAAGCGCCTTAGAAACCTCGCCTCGTACGACAGGTTTCTTTATCGGAAATACGAGAAGAGAAAAACAAACAATCATCACTCTTCTCTCAACATTATTATTTATGCTGTGGGCGGAGCTGTGCTTGGAACATGGAGGTGAAAAACCTCTCGGTACGGCTCGACGGGATAACCCATCGCCTTCCAGGCGGCTAATCCACCTTTGAGGAATTTGATTCGAACGAACTTAAGCGCTAATGCACGACGCAGAATTGTTTGGCTCGTTTTGTCGCTTGGACAGGTACAGTACACAACCACATCTTTTTCTTTCGGGATCAATGATGGCGTTTCGAGGACCTCCTGTGGCGGAATCCGGTGCGCCCCAGGAATGATCTCGGGATATGCGAGCAAGTCGAGCGGCTGACGAACATCAAAAAGAAGTGCTCGTTGACTTGAAGCCAACAACGAATGGAGTTGCTCTGCGGTAATGCTGTGCTGCTGTATCTGTGCTCGATCTCTCGTGTGTCTCCAAGCGAAAATCAGAACGCACAGTGCGGCAAAGCAAACACTGATGAGAATCAGCCACATCGGGTGCTCCTCCTGTGGTCCGCTAATACCAGATTCCGCGAGACCATAGGAAGATTCAACCGGCCTCGCGCCTTGCGAATTGTCTATTGGGATAGGCCTAGTCCGTCCGCTTGATTTTCGCTCGATCCGTCGTTTTGCTGAACGCACCAACGGAATTGTGACCATTCTGTAACCAGCGCCGATGTTCGCCTAAGCGTCGGCCCCCATCTTAGCCGTGCTGCTTGCCAGCGACCAGTCGATTTCGTCAGTCCCAGGCACGAATGAGTGGCCGATCAGAACGCAACTCCCCGCTGCAGCCGGCCTCTCAAATCTTTATTTTCCGCGAGCCAATCGTGGCGTTGGCCTTGTCTTTGGAAATTTTGCAATCGGAACCGCGGAACGGATCGGAGCCAGCCTGGCTCAAGAATTCATCATTGGAAGATTCACGAAGAGGGGTGGTCACATGCAGTGATACGCTACTCCGCAAAGGGTGTACATTAGAGTTTGGTATTGCTTTTGGCCTTTATGAGCACGAGACCATATCATGCCACGTCCCCTGGATTAATCTGCTTGGGCCGTTTGGGTGTCCAAATGTCGGTCGTCTACGACTCCATCAAGGCGTTCTCGGAGACTGATCAAACCGAGGACCTGAAGAATTCGATGTCCCGACACTCATCCTGCATGGAGACTAGGACCAAATCGTGCCCTTTGCCGATTCAGCACTGCTTTCGGCAAAGCTGGTGAAGGCGCGACACTGAAGGTCGTTCCCGGCGCTCCGCATGGCATGTGCTCCAAGGTTTTTGCATTTGAGCTCACGCAGCAGCCTTCTTGCTTTCTTTAAAGAAGGCGAACAATTCCGAGTTAATTTGATCCCGGCGCGAGACGGCTCAGCTCGCGGCTCGCAATGTCCTTGCCGTTGCTCGCCAGCATCTCAGATCACTACCGCAGATGTTCGCGATCAGCTGGAAAAGGCGAACGAGGCTTACGCGCGAATGATGCGCGGCAAGGCGCCATTTCACGTCGTTCTTATGTGACATTGCGAATGAGCCGGAGCACGGCTGTTACGAACTACGACTGGCGACGAAGCCGTGGTTCACATCATTCTGGAGTTCAAGGAAAACCTACAAAGCGAGAGCCACGGCATGACATCTCTTCAGGAATTCCGATGCGAAATCTGCGGCAGGA
>Ga0075424_100002056_pt1 | contig 18136 bp, 10 predicted proteins | sample SoiMethybrSBSTD3_FD_75301 | JGI IMG/M metagenome (GOLD analysis project Ga0075424, IMG submission 75301) | Bulk soil microbial communities from a Populus tree surrounding site in Tennessee, USA - Soil MetaG P. TD hybrid SBSTD3 | ecosystem: Environmental > Terrestrial > Soil > Tree plantation...
GTCGGTGAGCACGTGAACGTTGGGTACACGCTGGCCCAGGGAGACGTCGCGGGGACCCTTGCCGAGCAAGTGTCCGCGTCGCTTCCAGATGAAATCAACTATTCGGGAGGGGCGGAGTTCGTCGTCACCCCGCGACTCACGCTCATGGGCGACATCATTGGACGGACGCTGCGCGGCGCCGGTCGCCTCGATCTGGTCGGCGACAAATTCGAGTACTCGGATCCGAGTAAGCTGCCCGGATTCAATCTCACCCCGCAGCAATTGGTGGAGATGGGAATCCTCACGTTTCCTGTGTCGACAGCGACGTTCGATGAATTCCAGCCTCGACCGGGGAACCTCACACTGCTGCTCGGTACTGGTGGCGTCAAGTTCAATCCGTTCGGCAACGTTCTTGTCTCAGCAAGCGTGCTGTTTCCCCTCACCGATGCCGGGCTGCGGAGCCGCATGACCACCATCGTCGGATTGGATTACGCGTTCTGAGTGCGGTGACAGGTGATCCGGCCGACGCCAGATAAGTCGGGTCGACTCGGCCGACTCGCGGGGCTCGCGGCGAGAGTGGAATCGCCGCTCGATCAGCTGTGGGCTGTCCGGAAACCTCACGTCACAACGCGCGACGTCGTCATCGTCGTGCACGGCACGTTCGCGAATCCGCCGCGCGAGAGTGGATTCGGCTCCTCGCCACTGCAGTGGTGGCAGTCCGGCGGATCGTTCACGAAAGCGTTGGACGTCGCGCTGCACCGGCGCGGCAGCACGGCGCGTTGTCATGCCTCGTTCGATCTCGACGACCTCGCGAGGTGGGATAGCCGACCGTCCTGGTTCGGGTGGAGCGGCGACAACTCGGAGGTGGAACGCCGTCGAGGTGCCTACGATCTGGCCGCGTATATTCGCGCGTTGCAGAACGATGAGCGAATCGGGACCATCCATATCGTCGCGCACAGTCACGGTGGCAACGTGGTACGCCGCGCGTTGCGGTATCTCAACAGACCGCAACGCAAGCTTGGCTCGGTGGTGTGTCTCGGCACGCCGTTTCTGCATTTCAACGACCGCGCGGCGTGGCGCCGGTGGATGGGCCGCGTGCACTGGCCGATGGTCTTCGTCCTCGCGGGGCTGCTGACCGGAATCGCGTGGCTCGGCGTCCGTGACGACTTCGCCACCCATATTCTCTTGGGCACGATTCTCCTCGGAGTCTTCCTCTCGATCGTGGAGTACGCGACGGCGAGTCAGGCGAGCTCGTACGAGGGCGACGCGATCGCATTGAGATTCGCGCACGACGAAGCGATCCAGTCGCTACGAGTCTGTGCACATCTTGCGGCCGAGCCGCATCTGTACGTGCGCGATCTGCTCGGCGGCGCAGTGGAACCGCGAGCGTTCAAAGAGCGCGCACGATCTCGGCAATCAGGATGGTGGGACCGTCTCGGTCGCATCTTCTCAGCGATCGGGAGGGTCGCCTGGAACATCTTCGCTGTCGTGTCGAACGTATGGAACGGCCCGGTCTGCCGCATCGCCGAGCGAATCACCAGCGCCTGCTATCGATTTCCTCTCCTGGGCGGTGTGCTCGGCATCGTCGCGTCGCTGATGCTGACCGTCGCGTTCCGTCCGTACAGGCCTCGACTGCGCCCGTTTCTGTTGTCGCGCATGCCACGGCTCGCCACGCTCTTCTTCCACTCGGTCAACGAAGTGGGCGAGCGTGCTCTTCGCAACAACCGGTCTCTCGACGACGCGCTGTATTCGGGTGAGGTGCCCGAGTCATCGGGCGTTCCGGATAGCGTGAAAGCATTCGCTGCCTTGCTCGCGTTTCTCCTGTACCCCCTGTGGTACCCAATCGATCTCTTGCTCGGCATTCCGTCGTGGCTGTTTGGCGGTGTGATGACCCGGTTCGCGATTCTGCTGGGCGCGCGAGCGGCGGCGGCGTCGGCACCGGGCATGGACATGATTGGCGCCGCCTTTCGCGGCGCACGCACTGGACAGGTGCCCGACGGCGTGGTCGATGTGATCGTGCCGGAGCCGATCGAGCGGGACATCGAACGGCGCCTGTCTGCGGGACCGATCGACTTCACCACCTTGCGCGCCAGTCTCGATCCCGCCGCGCGTGCGTCACTGCTCGACGCATTGAAGAAGGTATTCACGGACGTCGGGCTTCTCCACGCGCAGTACTACCAGGACGAGCGCGTCATCGACTTCATCGCGCAGTGCATTGCCGGGTCGACCCAGACGTGGGTGCATGACGCGACGGCACTCGTCGCCTCAACTGCCAATACGTCGTCAGCCGATGCGCCAATCGCGTGAACATGCCGTTCGGGCGATCCGCGACCACGACGCGAAGTGCGGCGCGGGCGTTCGGGCATAATGTCGCTGTGCCGAAACAGTCGCCCGACCGCAGCACACGGATCGTCACGCGGCGCTTCGACTCATCGGCCGAAGCCGATCGCCACGATCTCGAATACTGGATGCAGATCCCCGAACGAGACCGGATTCTCCAAGTCTGGCGTCTGAGCCAGGAACTCTGGCGTCTGCGAGGCGAGTTGCGCGATGAACCAGGACTTTGTCGATCTGTTGCGCGCGTTCATCGCCGCTGACGTCCGCTTCCTCATCGTTGGTGCGTACGCGCTCGCGCTGCACGGCAAGCCTCGAGCGACGGGAGACCTTGACGTTTGGATCGACGCGACACCTGACAATGCGGCGCGAGCGATGCGAGCCTTGAGGGCGTTCGGCGCGCCGCTCACCGACGTCACCGTCGACGATTTCAGCCGGCCCGGCGTGACGTATCAGATCGGGGTCGCGCCCGGGCGCATCGACATTCTCACGGAACTGACCGGTATCACATTCGATGAGGCGTGGCCCGCACGGATGCGACGGCCGTTTGGCGATGTCGACGTCGATTTCATCGGACGCGACGACTTCATTCGCAACAAACGCGCAACCGGTCGCGCGAAGGATCTCGGCGACATCGAGGGCATGTAAGGCCGCTCCTGAAACGATCCATAATCACGCGCATGCGCGTAATTCTGTTGTCGATCTGTCTCGTCAGCCTTGCGATTCCAGCCGCAGCGCAGACCAGCGATGGCGGCGCCGATCAGTCGCTCTCGAAATCGATGGCCGCGACCGCCAAAGCGATGCACGCCATCATCCGGCGCGACCTCGCCGAGGCCGCGGATGCGATGCCCGCCGATGAATACGCCTTCAAGCCGACGCCACAAGTGCGCAGCTTCGGCGAGCTGATCGGCCATGTCGCCAATGCCAATTTCTATTTCTGCTCGCAGGCCAAAGGCGAGAAGTCGCCGGCGACACAGAACTTCGAGCGCGCTGCCGACAAGGCGGCGATCGCGAAAGGGCTGAAGGACTCGCTCGCGTATTGCGACGACATCTACGGGGCGACGACCGACGCCAACTTCACGCAGGCAGTGAAAGTGGCCGGACCTGGTGGCAGCGGCACCGAGACCACTCGCGGCCTGGTGCTGATGTTCAACACCACGCACAACAACGAGCACTACGGCAACGTCATCGTCTACATGCGGCTGAAGGGGCATGTGCCGCCGTCAACTGCGCGCGTGCAACAGAAGAAGTAGGACCTCGGGAGGACAGCACTGATGAAGGGGAAAGTGATCGTCACCATCGGCGTTGGTGTGCTGAGTTCGATCGTCGTGCTCGCGCAGAGTCAGGTGCCACGATTGCCGGCGAGGTCGGCCGACTACGCGCCGGCATCGCTGCAGGCGCCGGCCGATCCCGGCTACGAGGCGTTCGTGAAGATGATGTGCAAGACGCCCCCCGCTGGCCGAGGCCGCGGTGGTGGCGGGGCAGGACGTGGCGCAGCCGGCGGTCGCGGCCCGGCTCCCGCCGCAGGCGTGCGAGAGGTGAACAGCGAAGCGATCCCCGGCGTCATCGCCGCTGGCCAGCAGTGGAAATTCCTGTGGCAGGAGGAGGGCAACAACGGCGACGGCATCGTCGGCACCGACGATGGTGGATTGATGCTGGCGCAGAACGACAACAGCAAGGTAGTGAAGCTCGATAGGAATGGCAAGCCGTCGATCGCCTACTCCGATACGCACACTGGCGGCGCGCTGTCGGTCAGCAGAAAAAAAGCGACGTTCATCGTCGAGCGAGGGCTCGGGCAGCGCATCGAGCAGCTGACGCCGAAGCGCCGCGTGTTTGCCGACAAATACAACGGCGAGCCGCTCGATTGCATCGGCGGCGTCATCAACGACATCACTGCCGACGGCAAGGGTGGCGCGTATTTCACGATGGGCGGCGTCTACTACGCGAACCCGAAGGGTGAGATCACGAAGTACGGTGAGAACATCACGCCGAACGGCATCGTCCTGAGCGCTGACGAGAAGACGCTCTACGTGACCAACGGCACGACGATGGCGGCGTTCGATGTGCAACCGGATGGATCGCTCAAGAACCAGCGCGAGTTCGCGCAACTCGGCGCCGGCGGCGGCGACGGCAGCACGATCGATGCGGCCGGTCGCGTGTACGTCACGTATAGCGAAGGCATCGCGGTGTTGAGTCCCGAGGGCAAGAAGCTGGGGACGATCCCGACGCCGCGTGGCGTGATCACCACAGTCTTCAGCGGCAAGGACAAGAAGATGCTCTACATCCTCGCGCGCGGCGCCGTCGCTGCGGATGGCAGCGAGGTCGCCAACGCTGCGCAGGTGTGGGTGATCCCGACGCTCGCGCAGGGGTACAAGGGGAAAGCGAAGTAGGGCTAACAAGGACGGAGTTCGGTGATCTGTCCCAACGCCCGCGGAGCGAGCGGCCCGACCATCGCGCCGAAGCCGCAGGCGAAGGCGGATGGCCCTACGCGCCTCGAAAGGGCGCGCCCTACGGCGCCTGAAAGGGGGCAGCCCTACTCTGCTCGCAGAACCGCGTTCGAATCGATTCGTGTCGCTCGTCGCGTCGGGAGATAGCTCGCGACGAGAGACACCCAACCGCGCCGTAAGGCGCGGCCCTATCGTCACTCCGCTCTGAGCACCGCGTTGGGATCCAGCCGCGACGCGCGCCACGCTGGCAGCACGCAGGCGACGAGCGCGACGAGCGTAATTGCCACGATGACTCCTGTCATCGTCGTCGCGTCGGTTGGCTTCACGCCAAACAGCAGCGATGTCAGCAGACGGTTCAGGCCGAACGCGCCTGCCAGGCCGACGATGATGCCGACTCCCGTGAGCAGCAATCCTTGTCGCATCACTTGAGCAACCACGTTCGATCGATCGGCGCCCAGCGCCAGTCGAATGCCGATCTCACGACGGCGCTCGGCCACCATGTAGCTGAGGACGCCGTAGGTCCCGATGGCCGCGAGCAGGAGCGCGAGCCCCGCGAAGGCACCGATCAATTGCGCGAGGAGACGCGGCCGACGGATCGATTCCGCGAACACGTCTTCCATCTCGCGGAGACGAACGATAGGAACGGTGCGATCGGCTTCATGCACAGCGCGTTCGACCGTCTGCAAGAGCGCCGCAGGCGGCAGCGTGGTGCGCAGCACGATGTTCATCGAGCCTGGTACCTGTTGCGCGGCGGCGCTGGAAATCGCCGCGACCTGATCGACGAAGAAATACAGTTCGGTACCAGTCTTCTGATCGACGCCGCCCTGCTTCACATCCTTCGCGACGCCGACCACCGTGAACCACGGGACCTGATTGCCGCAGCACGGACGCAGCCGCTGACCGATCGGGTTCTTGCCCTTCCAGAATGTGTTCACGAGGCGCTCGTTGACGATCGCGACCATGCCGGTCGAGGCGATGTCGGCACGCTGGAAGCTGCGACCCTGTACGATGGGAATGCCCATGGTTTCGAAGTAGTCGGCCAGGGCGTTCTGGTAGTAGTCGACGACCTCATACGGACCTTCGGGCGGCGCCGTGTAGTTGTCGATGTCGGTGTCGTTGGCGTTGAGCGGCCGATTCGGCGGCAGCCCCGACATCGCGCTGGCCGCCTGCACACCGGCCACACCGCGAAGCTTCTCGAGAAGCCCCTGGAACAACTGCATGCGCGCAGTCCCTTGTGGGTAGGTGGCGCGCGGCAGCGTGATCGAGAAGGTCACCATACGCGATCGGTTGAAGCCAGCGTCGACGTTCGTCAGGTTACGGACGGTGCGCACCAGCAGGCCGGCCGCGATAACAACCATCACCGCGAGCGCGATTTCCGCCATCACCAAGCCGCGACGCACGTGATGGCGCGCGGCGCCGGTGGCACCCTTGTCGCCGCCTTCTTTCAGTGCGGTGACCAGTCCCTTGATGCGTGTGTGCATGATCGGCGCGAGACCGAACAGCACGCCGCTGGCCAGAGCGACCGCAAAGGTAAACAGCAACACGATCGGATCGACGGCGATCTCAGTGGTACGGGGCAGGCTGTTCGGATATGCGCGCACGAGCGCCTGCACGCCGACGCGGGCGAGCGCGAGTCCGAGCACACCGCCGGCAACCGAGAGCAGCACGCTCTCGGTCATGAACTGCTGCAACAGTCGCCCGCGACTCGCGCCGATCGCGGTACGCACCGCGAACTCGCGATGACGCGTTTCCGCCCGCGCGAGCAGCAGGTTGGCGAGATTGGCGCAGGCAATGAGCAGCACGAAGCCGACTGCCGCCTGCAGCACCCAGATCGATCGACTCGCGCCGCCGAGCATCTGGTCGGTCAGCGGTTTCATCTGGAGGATATGGCCGCCGCCGCCTCCGGCCTGTGTGAGGAAGACATGGCTGCCGGGACCTTTGAGCGGAATGTTGTTACGCGCGCCCCAGGTCTTGATGAGCGAGTCGAGCTCCACTTGGGCGGCTTGCTGCGTGATGCCGTCCTTCAGACGGCCGATCAGATAGAGATAGTGATTGCCGCGGTTCAACCGGTTGGCCGGATTGAGCGCGAGCGGCAGCCATACCTCGGTGCGGTTGTCCATCACGTCGGTGCCGGGTGGCATGATGCCGAGCACTTCGCGCCGGCGCCCGTCGATCTCGACCGTCTGTCCGACGAGCGGCTTCCCGCCGAATGCCGACTGCCACAACTCGTGCGACAGGATGACGATGGCAGGCGGCGGCAGTTGTTGATTGGTGGGTTGACCAGGTGCGGGCGGCGGTGCCGTGACATCGGTCTCGCCGGCACGAAACACTCGTCCGTGCGCGGCCGACACACCCAGCGCTTTGAACAGGTGCTCGTCAACCGCAGCGGTGCGGACCCGCAACGGCCGATCGCCCGCGGTCAGATTCGCCTCGCCCGTGGTGAACGCGCCGACCGCCGCGAACGACTGATTCTGCTCGCGGTACTCCATGTATTCGGGCGGCGACACCCAGAATTCGAGGAACCCGAGCGACGGGAACTGGGTCGTCAGATACATCAACTGCTCCGGCTTGGGATAGCCGAGCGGCCGCAGAATCACCCCGTTGACGATGGAGAAAATTGCGGTGTTGGCGCCGATGCCGAGCGCGAGCGTCAGGAGGGCGGTGGCGGTAAACCCCGGACTCCGTCGTAACACGCGAAGCGCATACGTAACGTCCGGCATGATGGCGCTGGTCCAGCGGGGCCGTTCCATGGATGCTCCCTCGAAGGTGACTGGCCTTTTGACGGGAACTCGAGGACCGGAGTTCGTGGGCTGACCGTGACACCGTCTCTGAGACCGTCGCCGTTATTCCGCCCGCAGTACGACAGCAGGATCAGTCGCGGCAGCCAGACGCGCGGGCAGAAGCGTCGCCAGGACGACGACGATGACTAATGTGCCCGCGCCGCTTGCGAACACGAGTGGATCGAGCGGCTGCACGTCGAATAGAAGCGAACGCAGCCCCTGCGTGGCCATGGTCGCGACGACAACGCCGGCTGCGGCACCGATCGCGCCGACGATGGCTCCACGCTGCAGCACGGCACCGAAGATGTCGCGCGGACTGGCGCCGATCGCGCTTCGCACCGCCAGTTCGCGCCGGCGCAGCCGCACTTCGTTGGACGTCACGCCGTAGACGCCCACGGCGGCCAGCACGATCGCCATCAGTGCGAACACGCCGATCACCGTCAACGCCGTGAACGGACGCGCGAGCTCGCGATCGAGGAGAGCCTGCATGGGTCTCGCCGAATCGACGGTTGCCGCCGGCTCGATGGTGCGAAGCAGTTGTTGAACATTCGCGGCCAGCGCAGACGGTGGCGATGAGCCGCGGATCGCCAGCGACGCTGCCTGGAAGTAGAAGAACTGATCGGCAGGAAAATACACCGTCATCCACGACTTGGTCAGCTCGCGGTAACGCGTGTCGGCGGCGACGCCGACGACAGTGACCCAGGGCCAGTCGGATGCGTCGACGAATCGCACCCTCTTGCCCAGCGGATCCTGGCCAGGCCAATACCGTCGTGCCACCGATTCGCTCACGATTGCCACAGGTGCGCCGCCGCGGCGATCGGCATCGGTGAACGCGCGGCCGTTGACGATCGGCACGCCAAGCGTTCGGAAGTACGACGGCAGTATCGGCTCCCACGTCGAAAACGGGTTCTTCTTCGCGTCCTGTAATGACTGACCCTCGAACACCATCGGCGCACTGAGGCCAAACGAGCCGCTGCCCGGGCCGACGTGGACAGGGGACACCTCACTGACACCTGGAAGCGCCCGTATCCGCGGCAACAGATCTGAATACATCGCGAGCAGCGCGCGCGGATCGCGCTGCCGCGATTCTGGCAGCAGCATCGATACGAGCGTGAGCTGGCGCGAATCGAAGCCGCGATCGATCGCCTGGAGGTGCGCGAATGTTCGAATCAGCAAACCCGCACCGATGGCAACGATGACGCCCGCGGCGATCTGCGCGGCCGTGAACGCGACGAGTCCGCGCGTGCCGCTCGTGGATCTCAACGAAAGATCCGGTACCGTTGCGCGGGTCAGCCGTCGCTGTGCCCACACGGGAACGGTGCCGAGCGTGAGCACCCACGCCAATGCTGCAGTGGCGCAGAAGGTCAGCACCCGGAGATCGATCGATGCGAGCTCGATGCGCGGCATGTCCCCTGGCGCCAGCCATTGCACGGCGGCGAGCAACACTCGTGCGAAGAACGCGCCGCCAGCGGCGCCGCCGATGCCCAAGATGCACGCCTCGATCGTCGACTGTCGTACGAGCTGGCCCCAGCCTGCGCCAAGCGCCACGCGAACGGCGATCTCGCGCCGTCGGCTGGCGCCGCGCATCAACAGCAGCACGGCGACGTTGACACCGGCGGTGATGAACACGAGCGCCGCGGCTCCCGAGAGCCCCAGCAGCATCTGGCGGCTGTTGCCGACGACGAAGTCGACGAGTGGCTCGATCGCGACCTCCATCGTGAGGTCGTCGTTGGGGAACTGGTCAAGCACACGGCGATGCACGATGCTCAGTTCCGCGCGGGCCTGATCGATCGACACACGTGGCGCCAAACGCCCGAGCAATTCGAATTGCGCGAAGGTGCGACTCGCGGCATCGAACCGCCCCGGGCGGCCATCGAAGACCGCTGCTGCAGGCGCCCACAGATCGGTGCCGATCGGATAGTCGACAGTCGCGGGTGCAATGCCGACGATCAACACGCGTCGATCACCTGCGAGCGAGAGCCTGCGGCCAATCAGCGTTGGATCGCCACCGGTTGCCCGTCGCCAGAACCGCTCGCTCACCACCGCCACGAGCTCGGCGCCAACCTGTTCATCGTCGGCGCGAAGCCACCGGCCGAACAGTGGCTGGCCCGCGTACACGACGCGGAAGAAGTCGGCTGACACCGGTGCGAGTCGTACGGGCGAGAGGCGTCCCTCGATCGTCACGGTCGTCGTGCCGGTGGCTGCGTGATCGACAGCCGCGGTCGCCTCGAAGCTGCGCGACTCGTCGCGCCATGTCTTGAACTCCGGAAGCGACAAGGGGACGGGAAAGGCGCCGCGGCGTGTATCCAACTTCGAAACGACGACCACGCGGTCCTGTGCGGGCACGATCGGTCCGAGCAGAACTGTGTCGACGACAGCAAACAGCGCCGTCACCGCGCCGATGCCAAGGCTCAGCGTCAGAACGATGAGGATGGCTGCAAAGCCGCTGCGACGGAGACCTCGCCCGGCATAGCGAATATCGCGCAGAAGATGATCCATCGCGCGATTGTACGGCCTGCCCCGGGCCTGCCCCCGGCCTGCCCCCGGCCTGCCCCCGGCCTGCCCCTTATGCGCCCCTGGCCCAATCGTCGATGAAGCGCGCGGCGAGGGCAGTCCAGCCGGTCTGATGACTCGCACCGCAGCCACGACCGGTGTCGCCGTGGAAATACTCGTGGAAGAGCAGGAGGTCGCGCCAATGCGGGTCATCCGCATAGCGTGCATCGCTGCCGTGGCATGGACGATGACCGTTGGTGTCGCGCAGAAAGATCGACGCGACGCGGCGTGAGATCTCGCGCGCGACTTGCTTCAGCGTGAGAAACCGGCCCGATCCGGTCGGACACTCCACCGTCAGCAGGTCTCCATAGAAGTGGTGATAGCGCTCGAGCGCCTCGACGAGCAGGAAGTTCATCGGCATCCAGATCGGTCCGCGCCAGTTCGAATTGCCGCCGAAGAGCGTGGTCGTGGATTCGCCGGGCGAGTAGTCGACGCGATGCTCGTCGCCATTGTGACGGAGCACGAACGGATGCGCCGCGTGCACCCGCGACACCGAGCGAATGCCGTACGGCGACAGGAACTCGTTCTCGTCGAGCATGTAGCGGAGCACGCGCAGCAATCGTTCGCGCGAGGGAATGGCCAGAAGTCGCCGCGGTCCGTGATGGTGGTGCGGCGCCGCCATGTAGCTGATGTGGCGCGCGAGGTCGGGGCGGTTGGCGAGAAACCAATCGAGCCGTTTCTTGAAGCCTGGCAGTCGATCGATCGTGTCCTGATCGAGCACCTCGACCGCGCACAGCGGCAGCAGTCCGACCATCGATCGGATCGGCAGCAGCATCTCCCGGTGGTCGACACACAGGCGGTCGTAGTAGAAACCGTCGGTCTCGTCCCACAGGCCTCCGCCGCCGAACGCGTTCATCGCGTCGACGATGGCGACGAAGTGCTCGAAGAACTTCGACGCCATGTCGGCGTAGGTGGCATCCTCTCTGGCGAGCTCGATGGCGATCGACAGCATGGTTGCGCAATAGAACGCCATCCATGCCGTGCCGTCGGCCTGCTCGAGGCTTTGTCCCGACGGCAGCGGCTGCGAGCGATCGAAGGCGCCGATGTTGTCGAGCCCAAGAAAGCCGCCAGCAAACAGGTGTCGTCCGTCGACGTCCTTGCGGTTCACCCACCACGTGAAGTTCAACAGCAGCTTCTGAAAGACACGCGCCAGGAATTCGCGGTCGCGTTGACCGGGTGCCGCCGTCATCTTGTAGACGCGCCACGCTGCCCATGCGTGCACCGGCGGGTTCACGTCCGACAGCGCCCATTCGTACGCCGGCAGCTGACCGCTCGGATGCATGTACCACTCGCGCAGGAACAACACCATCTGCACCTTCGCGAACTCGGGATCGAGCCTCGCGAACGGAATCATGTGAAAGGCGAGGTCCCATGCCGCATACCACGGGTATTCCCATTTGTCCGGCATCGAGATCACATCGCGGTTGTAGAGATGGTTCCAATCGCGGTTGCGTCCCTGCGCGCGCTCGGGCGGTGGTGGCGGCTGGCTTGGATCGCCTTCGGACCAGTCCTTCACCACGTAGTGGTAGAACTGCTTGCTCCACAGGAGGCCTGCCGCAGCCTGGCGAACGACGTTGCGGGCATCACCCGTGATGTGCGCCGGAATCGTGGCGTCGTAGAACTCATCGGCCTCGCATCGACGCTCGACGAACACGTCTTCGTACGGTGCGCCGAACACTGGTGCTGACATGCTGACGTCAACGCTCGTCAGCCGCAGGTGCAGTTCCGACGCGCCAGTTCCAGCCACATCGAGGATGTAGTGATACGCGGCCTTCGTGCCGCGTGATGCGGGATTGACCGCGTCCTGCCGGCCGTGAACCACGTACTCGTTGAACGCATCCTTCACATACGAGGTACCGTTGGCGACGTTGAACAATCGCTCGCGGTTGGTTTCGTTCTCGGTGAACAGCATGGCCGGTACGACGCCGGCGATCGAATCGGCTCGCAGTGCGAACGTGCCGAGCGATTCCTGAGACGCGACGATGCAGTCGCCGTCCGCGCGCGATAGCTGCGGTTTGCTCCAATACCCTTCGCCGCTGCGTCCCCACGACCAGGTGTTGCGGAACCACAGCGTCGGAAGCACGTGGAGACGGGCTGCGTCCGGTCCGCGGTTGCTGATCGCAATGCGAATCAGGATGTCGTTCGGCGCCGCCTTTGCGTATTCGATGACCAGGTCGAAGTAGCGGTCATCGGCGAATACACCGGTATCGCCCAACTCGAATTCGAGATCCCGCTTGCCGCGGCGGCGGTTCTCCTCGACCAGTTGGCTGTACGGGAAAGGACGCTGCGGATACTTGTACAGCGCCTTCATGTAGGCGTGCGTCGGCGTGGAATCGAGATAGAAGTAGCACTCCTTCACGTCTTCGCCGTGGTTGCCCTCGTTGCCGGTCAGTCCGAACAGGCGCTCCTTGAGAATGGGATCGCGCTCGTTCCAGAGTGCGAGGGCGAAACACAAGCGGCCCTGCCGGTCGCAGATGCCGAGGAGGCCATCCTCACCCCAGCGATACGCGCGGCTGCGCGCGTGATCGTGCGGGAAGTACTCCCACGCGTTGCCGTGAGCGGAGTAGTCCTCTCGGACCGTGCCCCATTGCCGATCGGAGAGATACGGTCCCCACCGCTTCCACGCCTGCTCGCGCGAGGCGTCCTGCTGCAGACGCAGCGTTTCCTCTGTCATCACGACACTACTTCGCAAACCTTACGCCACATCGATTCGCCGTCGATTCGTTCATATCGTATTTCCCGCGCGGCGGCCTGGGCATCTCTATCTGCGGGCGCTGGACAGCTTGTCCGCTACGAAGCAGCAGTGCGTGAAGATCGCCATCTGCCCTCGGGCTCAATCGCGTTCGACCGAAGACCATCAGCGAGTTACGCGCATCTCCGCATCTCACGCACGCTGGCACGGTTCTTTGTATGAGACCGGTTGTGATGACTACGACGTCCAAACGAGTGGTGATTGTCGGCGGCGGGTTCGGCGGCGTGCAGTGCGCGAAGACGCTGCGGCGGCTGCTGCCGGGTGGCGAGTGCGAGATCGTGCTCTTCAACCGCGAGAACCATATGGTGTTCCATCCGCTGCTGCCTGAAGTGGCGGGCGCATCCCTCAACGCTGGCGGGGTGGCAGCGCCGCTCCGACAGATGCTGCGCGGCGTGCGGTGCCGCACCGAGAGCGTGCGGGCGATCGATGTCGAACGACAGACGATCGAGTACGAGGCACACGACGGTCACACGCGCAGTCTGCCGTACGACCACGTCGTGGTCGCCTGCGGCCGCTCGGTCAACCTGGGCGCCGTGCCCGGAATGGCCGATCACGCGTTCGCACTGAAGAGCGTCGGCGATGCGCTCGCGCTGCGATCGCACGTCATCCAACAGCTCGAGAACGCCGAAGTCTCGAACGATCCGTCGCAGCGGCGCTGGTATCTGAGCTTTCTGATCATCGGCGCCGGCTTCAGCGGTGTCGAAGTCGCCGGCGAGATCAACGATCTGGTCCGGCACAGTACGCGCTTCTACCCCAACATCTCGCCCGACGAGATCTCCGTCACGCTGGTCCACTCGCGCGATCACATTCTTCCCGAGATTGGCGCCGACCTGCGCGCGTTCGCCGAGGAGCGCATGCGCGCCGCCGGAATCACGATCGTGCTCAACGAGCTCGTCACCGCCGCAACGGCGGAGAGCGTCGAGCTCAAGGACGGTCGCCGGCTCCGCGGCGCCACCATCGTGTGCACCGTGGGCACGGGCGTGCCGCTGCTCGTCGAGCGCATGGCTGTGCCCAAGGATCGCGGCGCGCTCCTGACCGAGCCCGACATGCGTCTGAAGGGCAGCGCCACGGCATGGGCGATCGGCGACTGCGCGCGCATCGTCAATGCGCACGACGGATCGATCTCGCCGCCGACCGGGCAGTTCGCCGAGCGCCAGGGCCGTCAAGTGGCGCAGAACATCGCGCGTGCGATGGCCGGTCGCGCGACGCGACCGTTCTCCTACACGCCGATCGGCGTCTTCTGTGCGATTGGCGGACGAAACGCGGTGGCGGAGATCTTTGGCCGGCGCGTGTCTGGCTTCGTGGCTTGGTGTCTCTGGCGCGCCATCTATCTCTTCAAGCTGCCGTCGTGGTCGCGCCGCATCAAGGTGGGCGCCGACTGGGCGTGGGATCTGCTCTTCGCGCGCGACCTCGTCAACCTGAAGACCGATCCCACCGAGCGCGTGTCGCACGCGCATTATCGGCCAGGCGATTTCGTGTTTCGTCAAGGCGAGCCGGCGTTGAATTTCTACTCCGTAGAGAAAGGCACGCTCGACATCGTGCGCACGAGCGACGACGGCGCCGAGGAGCTGGTCGCGGTGCTCGGGCCGGGCGACTTCTTCGGCGAGATGGCGCTCATCGAAGGACGGCCGCGCAGCGCGAGCGTGCGCGCCCGCACCGAGGTCGAGGTCACGACGCTCGGCGCGCAGGTCTTCTCGCGCATCTCGAAAACACTGGCGCCGCTGCAGCAGCGGCTCGCGCACGCGATCAAGCAGCGCACTACGCGCGTATGGACGCGGATGCCAGAGGCGCGCGCGGTGCTCGTGCGCGAGACCGTCGCCTCGTTCGTCGAGCCGGCAACCTTCACGTTGCGCGGCGACGACCCGTTCGAACGCGCACTCGAGCTGTTTGCCATGCATCACGCCGATACGGTCTACATCGTCGACGACGACCAGCGGATTGTGGGTGTGCTCACGCGCACCGATCTCCTTCGTGTCGTCGAGGTGATGTCGTCGCGACCGATGGCGGAGCGTGAGGGCGTGACCGTTCGACAGTTCATGACGCCCGACCCGGTTGTCGTGGCGCTCGATGACAGCGCATCGGTGGCGACGCTGTCGATGTGGAACCGAGGGCTGAAGAGCCTTCCTGTCGTCACCACCGCGCACGGCGGACGCCTGGCCGGATGTCTGCGCGCGGAAACCGTTATGCAGCGAGTGCTGCAGACACTGCTCGTACGTGGGGGCCGTCTGACGGCGGCACGTGCGTAGGGGTCGCCTCGAGGCGGCCCAGGGAGTGATCCATGTCGATCGATTCGCTCGTCCCCCCGAAATCGGGACGCAAGAACCCTCTCAAGGAGCTTCAGGAGTACGGTCAATCTGTCTGGCTCGATTACATTCGGCGCAGCGCGATCGCGAGCGGCGAGCTGCAGCGTCTCGTCGACGAAGACGGCCTCTCCGGCGTGACCTCGAACCCGGCGATCTTCGAACGAGCGATCGCCTCGTCTGACGATTACACGGTGTCGATCGAGGAGCTCGCCCGACACGCCCATCTGGACGCCAAAGCGATCTTCGAGGAACTCGCCATTCTCGATATTCAAGCGGCTGCCAATGTGTTTCGTCCCGTGTATCAGCGCACCAGGTATCGCGACGGCTACGTCAGTCTGGAGGTGTCGCCGCACCTCGCGCACGACCAACTCGGGACCATTCACGAAGCCATCCGATTGTGGAATCGCCTCTCTCGTTCGAACGTCATGATCAAGGTGCCGGCGACCACGGCCGGCATCGAAGCGCTGCGCGACCTCATTGGCGATGGCATCAACGTCAACGCGACGTTGTTGTTTTCATCCGACGTCTACGAGCGTGTCGCCGACGCCTACATGTCGGGGCTCGAAGATCGGGCCAGTCGAGGCGGCGACATCACACGCGTGTCGAGCGTGGCCAGCTTCTTCGTCAGCCGCATCGACAGCGCCATCGACGCGGAGGTTGCGTCGCGGTTGTCCGGCTCGACCACCGCGATCGAGCGTGCGCATCTGGGGGCGCTGCGCGGACGGGTGGCGATCGCCCATGCCAGGCTCGCCTATCAGCGCTCTCGCGCGATCTACGCGTCGCGGCGCTGGCGCGACCTGCAGCGACTCGGCGCGCAGCCGCAACGTCTGCTATGGGCGAGCACGAGCACGAAGAACCCAGACTATCGAGACGTGGTGTACGTCGAGGAGCTGATCGGACCCGACACCATCAATACGATGCCGCCCATCACCTACGCGGCCTTTCGCGACCACGGCGAGGCACGGCCCGGCTTGCTGGAGAGTCTGTCGGCCGCGTCGCGCACAATGGAGATGGTCGACGAAGCCGGCATGTCCATGGACGGGCTGACCCGACGGCTGTTGGACGAAGGGCTCGCGCTGTTCGTCGAGGCGTTCGACTCGGTGCTCGATGCAATCGAGCGTCGGCGCCGAGCCGTTCTCGGAGAGAATCGTACGTAAGGAGATTTCATGACCATCGGGATGATCGGTCTCGGTCGAATGGGCGGCAACATGGTGCGCCGGCTCCTGCGCGGCGGGCATCGATGCGTCGTCCACGATCTCAACCCGCAGAACGTGTCGGCGCTTGCGGCCGAGGGGGCGATCGGTGCGGGGTCCTTCGAAGAACTGGTGGCCAAGCTCGAGCCGCCGCGCGCAGTGTGGATCATGGTGCCGGCCGGTGACGCCACCGAACAGACCGTGCACGCGCTCGCTCAGCATCTCCAGCGAGGCGACACGATCATCGACGGCGGAAACTCGTACTTCAAAGACGATGTGCGGCGGGCGACGGAACTGCGGCAACTCGGCATTCACTATCTCGATGTCGGAACGAGCGGCGGCATCTGGGGACTCGATCGCGGCTACTGCCTGATGATCGGCGGACCGATCGATGCCGTCGCGCGTCTCGAGCCGATCTTCCAGACGCTCGCGCCCGGGCGCGGCTCGATTCCCCCGGCGCCCGGACGTACGAAAGGCGGAACCGCGGAGCAGGGGTACCTCCACTGCGGCCCCGAGGGCGCTGGGCATTTCGTCAAGATGATTCACAACGGCATCGAGTACGGCCTGATGCAGGCGTACGCGGAGGGCTTCGATATCTTTCGCAACGCCAGTTCGCCCAGTCTTCCCGCGTCGTACCGCTACGACTTGAACCTCGCGGACATCGCCGAGGTGTGGCGTCGCGGCAGCGTCGTCGCCTCGTGGCTGCTCGATCTGACGGCAAGCGCGTTGAGTGAAGACCCATCGCTCGCCGGATACGTCGGCCGAGTCCAGGATTCAGGCGAAGGCCGATGGACGGTCATGGCCGCCGTCGAAGAGGCCGTTCCCGCGGACGTGCTTTCGGCGTCGCTATATGCGCGCTTCCGCTCGCGGCAGGACCATACGTTCGCCGACAAGCTGCTCTCCGCCATGAGACATCAATTCGGCGGGCACGCCGAAGCACCGGCGCCGGCCACCGTTGGGAACAAACCATGACGTCGACGAAAGCGCAGGCGCCACACTCGCCGCAATCGCACAATCCAGCGCCGCCGTGCGCGATGGTGATCTTCGGCGGTGCGGGCGACCTCACCAAGCGCAAGCTCGTTCCCGCGCTCTATAACCTCGCGGCAACTGGTCTTCTGGGCGAATCGTTCGCCGTTGTGGCGATCGCACGCTCGGAGATGACGCACGACGAGTATCGCCAACGGATGGCGGCCGATCTTCGCGAGTTTGCAACCGGCCCTATCGATCCGGCGATCTGGAAACGGCTGGAGAAGCTGTTCTACTACGTGCACGGCGACTTCGCGGACCCCGGCACCTATTCGCGCCTAAAGACGCAGCTCGCCGAGGTCGACACTCGCCACGGCACCAACGGGAACTATCTTTTCTATCTCGCCACTGCGCCCGAGTTCTTTTCCGAAGTCGTGTGTCAGCTCTCGCGCACCGGACTCATGCGAGAGGAAGGTGAGGCCTGGCGCCGCGTCGTCATCGAGAAACCGTTTGGCCGCGATCTCGAATCGGCTCGCCGCTTGGACCACGAGCTGATGCACGTGATCCGCGAGCGGCAGATCTTCCGCATCGATCACTATCTGGGCAAAGAAACCGTTCAAAACATCATGGCGTTTCGATTCGCCAACGGGATCTTCGAGCCGGTCTGGAACCGCCGCTACGTCGATCACGTGCAGATCACATCGACCGAAGAAGTCGGCGTCGAACAGCGCGGCGGGTATTACGAGACCGCTGGCGCGCTCCGCGACATGGTGCCGAATCATCTGTTCCAGCTGATGACGCTGACCGCGATGGAGCCGCCGATCTCGTT